>Ga0123353_10018759_pt1 | contig 10245 bp, 6 predicted proteins | sample TergutLab28metaG_3_FD_92763 | JGI IMG/M metagenome (GOLD analysis project Ga0123353, IMG submission 92763) | Labiotermes labralis P3 segment gut microbial communities from Petit-Saut dam, French Guiana - Lab288 P3 | ecosystem: Host-associated > Arthropoda: Insects > Digestive system > Gut ...
AACATGTCTCTGTGGGAGCTCTGTGAAGGTGACTTGGAGGTAGGGCTTCTTTACTGGGAACTCTGAAATTTAGGTCTTATCAGTACCCAGAGATAGGTTTGGAAACTGATTTTGGGCTTTAGTTCGACTGTAAAGACCAGACTACTGTCCTTTAACAGGACACAGTCCAGGGTTGTTATTGGCCTCTTTTTACTAAATGGGGCTGACGAACAGCCCATATGTAGGAGGTGCCGAACAGAGGAAGAAACCTCAGCCCACGTTTTGTGTGAGTGAGAAGCTTTGGCTTTGCTCACACATACATATCTGGGCTCCTTTCTCTTGGACCCAGAGGACGTTAAAGAGTCTAACTCTGGGGGCAAACTAGAACTTCAGCTCCCATGACTTGGCATTAGATTGTGGGGCACAAAGGGCCCATCTAAAGGCCCATGTGCATTGGGACTGAAAGGGCTTGAACTTAATTATTATCTACACGTGCATCTTCCTTCCATTTTAGTGTTGGTTCTGGTGAAGGCAGTTTTTCACAAAATTATTTTCTGAATTGTAACTCCTAAGTGTTTTGTATCTGCATCGTAATTGTAGAGTTATGTTTGATTATATCATGTTATATCCCAATAGGTCTTTTATCTTGTAGTATGTGTATATCTTTGCAATTATTCCTTGCTTATTATAACAGAAGGTTATGTTCTGTGCTTGCATGTGGGGTAGATGTGAACATTGTACTGGGGTGGGGGGGGGCACATACTAACAGTGCTGAAATGTGCCCAATAATATAGCCATGATTTTTAGTTTGGAAGAAACTCATGAAGCTTATAACTACTTGAGAACAGAGAAATGGTTAGCATGTACACAGTGTGGTCCTAAAGTTTTAGGACTGGTTTTTTTAAAAATCGAAGACACGTGAGGAAGACGCATACTTTTTTAAATCAAAATAAGCATATATACAGGCTTTTGCGCAGTTGTACAGTGTCTGAAAAGCTGCTGAAAATTCCTCTTTTTGGACCTTCTTTAATTCATCAGTTAGGGCTTCTTGGATCTCAGCAACATCAGCAAAGTGGAGTCCTTTTATCTTCATTTTCAACTTGGGGAACAGAAAATAGTCTGACAGATAAATCTGGACAGTATGTGGGGGGAGGTGATAAAGGGTTGTAACATTTTTTGGGGCCAAAAATTGGCAAATGCGGCTTTGTGGGTGGGCACATTTTCGTGCAACATGAAAATATCTTGAGAGCAGAACGCAGCTGGACGAACCCATTGAACGTACTTCAGGAGCCATTCCATTACTCCTTTATATGATTCTGCATTTACTGTTTTCCCCTCTGGTACAAATTCTTTGTGCACTATGCCTTGAGAGTCAAAAAAATTATCAACGTGGGCTTGATGTGGGACATTTGTAATTTCAGTTTCTTCAGCTGAGGGGATGTCTCACCTTGTCACTTTGTTTCGGGGTCATAGGCAAAACACCAGGTCTCATCTCCTGTAATAATTTTGTTAAAAACATTTTTGTGTGCATTGACCATAGCGATAATGTCTTGGCAAGATGTAACCCGATCTTCCCTTTACTCGGGTGTCAAGGAGTGTGGAACAAAACGTGCACACAACTTTCACTTTCCCAAATCCTCTTTCAGAATCCGAAGAACTACAGTCTTGGGGATGTTCAAAGATTCTGTTATCACTCTTGATGCAATTTGATGGTCATTTTTTAACCAAATCAGCAACAGCAGCAACGTTTACCTAAGTCCAAGTCTATTTTGGTCGGCCACCTCTCTCGTCATCTACCAGCTCCCTTCTGTCTCGAAATTGAGAATAGCACCTAAAAGCGTTTGATTGGCTCAGAGCCTAATTCCCATAAGCCTTTTGCACCAATACAAGTGTTTCTGTCGCAGATAGACCGGCTTTGAAACAAAATTTTATGGCATCTCTGTGCTCATTTCCGCCATCCATGACGTATAAAGAAAACTGATTTTACAAGACAAGTTATAGCTTGTACACTGTTGAAGATAAACAGACAAACCTTGGTGTGTGAATGGATGTTGGTTGATAGTACTTAGTTAATGGGTTGGCCGATAGATCACTCTAGTTCTGTTATTTAAAAAAAAAAAATCAGTCCTAGAACTCATGGCTCGCCCTGTGTATTTGTAGAAGAGAAGTAAACCTGATGTGCTAGAAGTGGTTTTGCAAGAAGCCGTTAGAGCTGTACAAGAAAGGAGGTTTTCCCTAAGAGTTGTAGCTTCCAGGTATGGAATGACCCATACAGCACTGTATTACAAAATTTAAAAAAATAAAAAATGGTGACAAGTGCAATCAGCCCAGTGTCTTTACTTCACATTACACAGGTCAGCATGTTTTCAATGAAAACCAGGCGTTAATGTTAGTGGACTACATGATTAAATGTTCTGTACTGAATTACAGAATGACACACAAACCAGTCCATCAGCTGGCATACGATTATGGCAGAAGACTGGATGTAATCTCTACTAAATTCTGAGGAGATAATCTTAAACTGATATGACTTTCACCCATTATGAATAAGACAGTGTGCATACATAACATGTTTTTTGTTTAAATCAATCATTTTTTGTGTCCTTTCATTATAAAATCAGTCTGAGAACTTTGTGTGGTATAAGACTGTTTTTAAAAATTACTAATGTGCAAATCCCCATTGTGCACAGGGCCCCCATAAGTGTGGGCCAGATTGCATCATATTGACCCATTCAGCCTAAGACCAACACTGGTATGAGGAAAAGATGCTGTAATGCTAAATGACTGCTTTGAAATATTGTATGTACTGTTTTGCATGCCTTTACTACCATGCCCGAGAAATGTGATTTTTATCATGTAATAACATTTTCAGGATGTGATACCTGCAAATGGAGTACCATTTGCATTCATGAACTAGTATTATCAAAGACTGTAGTGAATGTTTCTGTAGTAATGCTGTCCACAGAAATTATTTTGCCATTTGTTGTTGTACCTCAGTTACCACCATACCAGATTAGAAGATTAAAACAAGAAATTTGAAAAACACATTTGCTGTATAAGCCTTGTCCTCTTTTCTTGGAGAAGTGTTTTTTTTTTGTACTTAGTTGAGGTTTTGGGGAAAAATAATGGCAAAGGGGATTCCTGTTTCCTGGGATATAATACTGTGTCGTTCATATTCTCTGTCAAGTATTCTGAGAAGAATGATCTTGAAGATGAAAGTGCTATGATCCTTCAAAATTCTTGGAACTTCTTGCACTGTGACATGGCAAAGGATCCCCAGGAAACATGAATCTTCAACAATACTTCTGTGAGAACCTTCAATTCCATGTAGTCTGAAAGCGTGTACTGTTCAGCATTCGCCCTGTTTTCTGGTAGATCATTCTAAACATTCCAGAACATCACATTGTACACTTAAGTTGATATAAAGGCATCTGCTCGACTGTGGTGGGAATTTCAGAGCCTGTAGTCATGTATTCTCACTGTTCATTAACATGATGTCCCTCTGTATTATAGTGGAATTGAATTTTATTAAGCGAAGTTTGTCAAGTAACCATTGGATTATTTATTAAGCAAAGCATGCAGATTACATTCCTCCCTCAGTGTGAATGACCATGTTTCACACCTATATAAAACAGCAGATAAACTTATAGTTCTGTATAACTTAATCTTGGATTGCACAATGGAGGACAAAATATTCTGCACTGAATGGTAGCAGGCATTACCTAACTTCAGTCTACTCTTAATTTTTTCCTGAATAGAATTTTGATTCATTAAGATTGCTTCCAAATATATGTACTCTTCCACCCTCTCAGTCTATATATTGTGACTTTGTCCTGCATTCTGATCTTGAGACATGACCCTGTACTTAGTTTTATCAGAATCTACTTCTGGTCCTTTCTCTTTGCTAGCAGCTACTAAAGCATTTGTGTTTTTCTTTATAGTACGTATGTTTCCACCCAGCATATTAACATCATCAACATAAACCAAAACCTCATGTGTACCATTTCATTTCAAGCCAACCTGGTTTACCTGAACTCTTCTATTGGCATACTCTAAAGCAAAGCTGAAAAACAATGGCAGTAAACCATCTCCTTGTTTCAGACCATTCTTAATAGGAAACATGTCACCCACTTGTTTGCCTGTTCATACTCTGCTATAGGTTTCATTCAGACACTATTAGCCAAACCAGTTTTATGTGGATACCAAAGTCAATGAGAATATTAGTTGTTTCAGAAATAATGTGGTCAAATACAGAGGATTACAGTTATAAGTCTGTAATGGCTAGCCACTCTGTTATGACTTGAAAATATGTATATCATATAAATTGACTGGTTTTATTAAATTTGATTTTGTTCTCTTGGTTGATATGGTTCAGACATCTTTGTGTTTTGTTTGTTGTTATTCTCAGATGTAAAAAATATCATTGTTTGTAAGAATTGAAACTCAAGTTGTACCCTCATGTGTTACGTTGTATCTCTTAAGGTACTGATCCCTCTACTGGAAACTGTTATTGATAAAATGTATAAAAGTCTCTTTCCCATGCAGGTAACAAACCATGATTCATTGGTGATTCAGCCCATAACCTAGTCACTGTACTGAATACACTGTCCATGGTCATCTTTGAATATCTGCTGTGTTCAAAATCTTGCATTTAATTAATTAACCCACAAGTCATTCCACTGAGTGAATGCGTGGAGGGATTACTTGAAATATCCAGTAGCTCCCTTCTCCTTCCTTTCCTCCAGTCCACCCTGCCATCCCTTAGAACACTAAATTATTTATTAACTTGATAATGTATTGTTAAATAATGGTAGATCAGTAAAACTGCATTAATTGCAATACCTCTAGGCATATCTTGCCTCAAGGTGAGGCTTAGGTCATATATGGTTTTATTATATAATTGTATTATCCTCTTTGTTTTTAGTGTACATTTGAAGGATGTGGAAAACGGTTTTCACTGGACTTCAATCTACGAACCCACGTTCGTATACATACAGGGGACCGTCCATATGTATGCCCCTTTGACGGATGCAACAAGAAATTTGCCCAATCAACTAATCTCAAATCTCACATCCTCACACATGCCAAGGCCAAGTAAGTTGTATTATTGTCAGTGGGCTAATGATTATCACTAGTAAATAAAACAGTACTGAACAGTCTATACACAATTCTAATTAATCATCAGTTCAAACAGTTATCACCAACATGTTTCGGCTTTTTAAAAGCCAAAATGTGTTGCTGATAATTGTTTAACTGACGATTAATTAAAGTTGTGTATCAACTCTATTCACTATTTTTTTTATTTACTAGTATGATATAACACCATGGGGATGCCTTGCCTAAAAGTAATGCTTGTTATTGTTGGTTTTGCACTGAATATTAATTTTTTACAGTACTTGCATGCTACATGTAGGTTACATTTTTTTGCTTTTGCCCGTATGTGCGTACTGCATGTAGGTTGCTAACATTGCAACACTGGAAGCTTTCAGGCATACACAATGCATATTGCATTGTGTATGCCTGAGTGCTTAGCCTGGAGCATCTTTACACAAGAAGTTGTGGTTACTGAAGTGAAAAGTCTAGCAAAAAATAGTGTAAATCTTCTGAAATGGCCTTCATTTAAAAGACAGATCCCTTCTGACGGCACTTATAAATGAAAGATTTCTTATCACATCCCCTTTTGAAGTCTACATATACACTAGGAGCATGATAGCATAGTACCTTGCCTTCTTTTTATTGGCTGCTTGGTGCTGTTCATTGTGGAAAGAATGTCAGGAGCGGTAGGTTTACTGCTTACTTCCATAGAATGCTGTTATTGTCTTTATTTTCTTGCATCTTTAAATACATATGGAGTCGCTTACACCTGAGGCTTAATTATGTTTCATATGTCTGTATCCACATTTGTTCATATTACCCATTGTGTTTTATTACACGTATTTGAAGCTGAAGCCTTGAAATAAACAGTACACTCTTTCGAATGGATCATTTCTACTTGTTTTGAATTTTAAAACAGTCGTTCAAATTTACGTGACTTTGAAATTCCGTCTTTTCACGTTATATTATGAGGGTCGCTCCGAAATTAATGCCTCCTCTTTTATTATGTTGGCGCACGATGTCAGAGGCAGATGTTGGTGATGTGGCAGTAGGGGTTGAACCTTCCCACCAATATTCTGTTAAATTTTGTTGCCATGCGACGGATAACAGCAGACGGGCAGTCTGACAAAATGGCATCTGACATGGAAAGGCGTATGAAGCAAAGGTGTGTAATTGAATTCCTTCATGCGGAAAAAATTGCATCCAGTGGTGTTCATCAACGCTTGCTGAACGTTTATGGAGAACAAACTGAATGTTAGCACAGTGAAGTGGTGGGTGGTGCGTTTCAGCAGTGGCGACAGCGATGTGAAAGACAAGCCATGTTCCGGACAGCCATGCACAGCTGTCACACCACAAAATGAAGAGCGTCTCGATCAGCTCATCTGCGCGAATCGGCGGATTACTAATAGGGAACTGTGTACGGAGCTAAATATCGGTTTCAATGCGTTGGAAACAATGGTGGCAACATTGGAATATCGCATAGTTTGCACCAGATGGGTCCCATGAATGCTTACACGGGAACATAAGGAACACTATACAAGTTTGTTGGGACCTCTTGAACCAATACGAGGCTGAAGGTGACAGTTTCCTGGATCACATCATCACAGGTGACGAGATGTGGTGTCACCACTATGAGCCGGAGTCAAAACGGCAGTCCATGGAGTGGCAACATGTGAATTCCCCATCGAAGAAAAAGACGCTGCCCTCAGCAGATAAAGTGATGTGCAATGTCTTTTGGGATAGGAAAAGGGTGATCCTTCTGGATTTCCTTGAACCCGGACAAACCATCAACTCTGACTGCTACATTGCAACGCTGACTAAGCTGAAGGCTCGAATTTCCAGAGTCAGGCCAGAGAAGAAGACAGCCTTTCTCTTGCAATGCGATAACGCCAGGCCCCATACCAGTTTGAAGACCGTGGAGTACATTGTCAATCTTGGCTGGACTGTCATACCACACCCACACCATATAGTCCGGATTTAGCGCCTTCTGACTTCCATCTGTTCGGGCCGATGAAAGATGGACTGCGTGGGCAACATTTTCCTAGCTACGACACCATTGTATGAGCTGTGAAACAGTGGGCCGCCTCCGCTGGTGCAGATTTTTACGAGCGTGGCATGCAGGCTCTTGTTCATCGCTGGCGAAAGTGCATAAATTGTGGTGCCTATGTCGAAAAATAGTGTTTTGTAGCTAAGAATTTGCTTTATCAAATAGTGTTATTGTGCTCCTTGTATCTATTGTAGTTTCCATGGAAATAAATAGGAGGCATTACTTTCAGAGCGGCCTACATATTTAGTGAGGCTTCCCAGGAAGGACTCTGCTCCATGGAGTTGGTTGGTTGGTTGGTTGGTTGGTTGGTTGGTCAGTAGGTTGGTCGGTCGGTCGGATAGTGAGAGGTGAGTGAGTTGTTTGTTGTCCATTTGTTTGTGGGAATTCAATACAGAAATCTTTGTTGAAATGTAAGGAATCAAATAAAAACTCAGCCAACACACCCCTTTTCTTTCTATATCTTTTCTCATATATGCGGCCCATGAAGCGAACCCGAAGTATATTATCAAAATTAATGCCTCTGTACCTTTCTGTGTCTCTTATAAAATTTAGTAATTATTCAGTAACGTCATGCATGTGTATGCAAATGCGATTTTTGGGGTAACCTCAAAGAAGTTTACCAAGTGGTCCAATTTCTGAGGTTGATCATCGTGTGCGTGGGTCCCGGCACCCCCGCGCCACATTACAACCAGTCTTATTTCTGTCTTCAGTTGAAAACCTGAAGCACAGAACATTTTTCGCTCATATCCCAGCCACTATTAGACAGATTTTCTTGCAACTACAAACATTAGCTCTTTCCACGCATGCGCTAATTACGGTGTCAGTTTGTTTGCGATCTTCCACTGATGAAGGGCACTTTGCTTGTAGAGCATTCTGCCTATTCTCCTCTATCTGTATTCCACTTGTGTGTTTTCTGAAAACTTTACATAAACGTGCAAATAGGGGTTTTACATTTAATGTAGCCTTGGTTGGACTGAAAAGTGTGTCACCATTTGAGTTTCATCTGGCACAATGCCAGTATATTAATAAATGGAACACAAAACTAATTCATTGAGTCTGCCCTTCAATTCTGAATATTTACTTTTCCACGTAATCAACAAACTACTGTACACACTTCCTCCATTTATGTAGAAGTAAAACGATTTAATTTTGCTTGTCCACCAATTATTCCACGGGCCATTTAGGAAGGACCGTGAGGTCCAAAGGGTGTGCACACAAAATCTATACTTTATGCTGTTTAGCAAATATGAGCCTCTACAAATGGTGTCAGTGGATGTTGTACTTCACCCAAGGGTGTAACTGCATTATTATCAGAATTATTTTCCCAGTTTTAAGGCAGGGAAATTAATTGGTGTTCATTCTGAAAACAATTCGTAGCGCTTAAACAGTCGGAACCCCCAACAATGCATGGGTTGGCATTGTTAAGGCAGTTACATTATCTGGGAATTAGGAGAATGGAGGAGTTTTCGCATGATGTGGAACCACCCATGAAGAGGGAATCCGCATTGCACTCATTTCATACCTCACATGGAATACAGTGTGCTTCAATGAGAAGGAAGGCAGTATTAGTGTAGGTACCTATATTATATTGTAAGATTCATATGTAACAGACACACGTTTTTGTGGGGAATTGTTTTTGATGTGAAACTTGGCGCTAAACATGGTGACCAATGGAATTTAAAGAGATTTGTGAATATAGACATAGGTTGGGGCTTAGTTTTGTTAGACTTGGTATTTCTCCATCCATGCTTATTTTCCGTTTTGGTGAAATTCGTTATACCTTATGTGGCATCCCCACAGCACGCTATTTAGTTAAAATCAGCGAAGGGTCAAACGTACTCGTATACACAGGTGTGCTCTAATAGGCTGCATGATTTTTTTTTTTTTTAAATTTAAACACCGCTGATTAGTGCGCAGGCCTACATACGTTCCGTGTATACCTACTCAGTTATGCTGACAGCCTAATCCAAATGTGATGTTACGCTGTTTTGTGCGCATGCGTCGCGTCGCTCTTGTCGTGAGGACTGAGCGTCGCTTTCGTCGTAGCACTCTCGTCGCATCACGTTCTCGGTGAGGTGCGCATTAAGTACATGACGTGTCGTGCAGGGATTGGCCAGACGCCTTAGGCGTCATTCACACTGCAAGCCGAGCTGAACAGGATTGAACCGAATCGGACCGCATGAGTAGTGCGCAGGTCTGCGGACGCTATGTATATCCCTCTTCGGTTATCCTGACAGCCTAATCCATTTTGTCCTCTCCGCGTTGCTCTTGCCGTGAGGACTGAGCGTCGCTTTCATCGTAGCACTCGTCGCATCGCGTTCTTGGTGAGGTACGCATTAAGTACGTGACGTGTCGTGCAGTGATTGGCCAGACGCCTTAGGCCTCATTCACACTGCAAGCCGAACAGAACCGAACCGATTGGACTGCATGAGTAGTGCGCAGGTCTGCGGACGCTATGTTTATACCTCTTCAGTTATCCTGACAGCCTAATCCATTTTGTCCGCTCCCTGTCGCTCTTGTCGTGAGGACTGACTGCCGCTTTCACCGTGTCACTCTCGTCGCGTCGCGTTCTCGGTGAGGTATGCATTAAATACATGACGTGTCGTGCAGGGATTGACCAGATGCCTTAGGCCTCATTCACACTGCAAGCAGAGCCGAACAGAACCGAATCGATTCAGCATGGAAATTTCTCAGACTTCATAGCATCAAGTACTTAAAAATTACTGGCCTGAAGACATTTCAGTTTTTTTTTTTTTTGTTCCTTTGTTAATATATTTCTAGAATACATTTACTGTTTTAAATTTCAGCAGTTATATTACCAAATGATTCACAAGAGCTGTCGAACTAGCTGCCTGTGACTTCATTGTAATCCTAGAAGTGACACACAATGTCCACTGCGTTCGGGCGCAAATGTACCTGGCGGTTTTTTTTAATTTTTGCACACACTGATAATATTCTAGCTATTAGGCCCACTGATGTTTCCACAGGATTTTCATATATGTGGTTCACTAAGTGACTCACAAAGCATTCTGTCAAATTTATAAGTCCCTTTTCCTCGCACAATCTCTGTAAGTGTGTCTGAACTTTTCAGTAATATCCTGTGTACATACTACCTTGGTTGACTG
>Ga0123353_10018760_pt1 | contig 10244 bp, 9 predicted proteins | sample TergutLab28metaG_3_FD_92763 | JGI IMG/M metagenome (GOLD analysis project Ga0123353, IMG submission 92763) | Labiotermes labralis P3 segment gut microbial communities from Petit-Saut dam, French Guiana - Lab288 P3 | ecosystem: Host-associated > Arthropoda: Insects > Digestive system > Gut ...
CAAAGAGCATCGCAGACACAGTTAACGGGAGTGCATCATGTACGAACAGTTTAGAGTGGACGAATGGCCCCGGATGGTTCGTGCCAAGCAAGTATTTAAGGCGCAGGCTATAGATGATGTAGGCCAAAAAGTAAGGGAAGAGTTCAGCAGGCTTAGTCATTTACCGGATTTGCAGAACAAAAGAATTGCCGTAACCGTTGGATCGCGCGGAATCAGGAATCTGGATATCATTGTACGGGAAACGATCAATTGCCTGAAAGACAGAGGAGCGAAGCCTTTTATTCTTCCGGCAATGGGCAGTCATGGTGGCGCGACGGCGGAAGGCCAGGCATTGATTATTCATGGGTTCGGTATTACGGAAGAGGCAATGGGCGTGCCCATACTGTCGGACACAAAAGTGGAACTGGCGGAATATGTCCAGGGCATACCCATCTATATTTCCACAATCGCACTGGAAGCGGACGGAATTGTAGTTTTAAACCGTATCAAAAAGCACACGAGTTTCCGCGGAGCCTATGAGAGCGGATTGTATAAAATGATGGTCGTGGGGTTGGGAATGCATAAAGGAACCCTGACATTTCATGGGCTGGGTTTTCCGGGCATGGCAAAAAATCTTGTGACAATGGCAAAAGCGGTTATGCGCAATACCAATATCATTTGTGGTGTGGGTATTGTAGAAAATGCCTTAGAGGAGACGGCGCATATCAAAGTGATCCCGGGCCCTACCATCGGTGAGGAAGAACCGCTGCTGCTTAAGATGTCAAATTCACTTGCTCCACGAATTCCATACGAGAAAATTGATATTCTTATCTTAAAGCAGCTAGGTAAGAATATCAGTGGAGACGGTATGGATCCCAATATTACAGGCAGATATACGCCTGATTTGCTTCCGGATTATTCACAGCTACCACGGATAAAGCGAATTGTCACATTTGACTTAACGGAGGATTCTCATGGTTGCGCTATCGGCATGGGTCACATTGACGTCACAACAGAGAGGTTCAGGAATAAAATAAATTTCGAAACAACATACATGAACGCGGTTTCTGCGACTGTAACAAACACATGCAAGATGCCCATCATAGCTCCGGATGAAAAAACGGCATTGGAAATCGCCTGTCAGACCTGCCGGCCATACGATGATGACGGTTTAAAGATATGCGTACTTCAAGATACGCTTCACTTGGAATCTATGCTGGTATCCGAATCATTATACGGCAAGGAATGCGCTGGCTGTACTGTGCAATATACAGGAGATCTCCAGAAGCTGATGTTCGGTGGTGATGGAACGCTGACAAACAAAGTTTAACATTCTGCAGAAACTGCAGGCGGGTTAATAGGGCATGATAATGCAAAAAATCATGCTTATATGCAGGTAATCATTAAATAATGGAAGGTTGGAGGAGACATGGTAAGGGATGCGGCAGCGTTTGTAGATTTTAGTGGGAAGACCGTTATTGTCACCGGCGGAACGGCCGGTATCGGGGAGGGTTGCACCAGACTGTTCGCTTCTGCGGGCGCCAACGTCGTTTTTTGCGCTCGGCGCGCACAAGCTGGTGAACAGCTCAAAGAAGAGTTGAGCAAGCAATACTGCGAGGAAAAAATAACATTTGTGCAATGTGACGTGGAACTGGAAGACAATATAATAAATGTAATCAATACGACCATACAGAAATATGGCAGCCTGCATAGTATCATCAACAACGCCGGATACCATCCCCCAGAGGAAAAAATCGACGATATTTCGGGCAAGATGTTCAACGAATTGATTCATCTCAATCTCACCAGTATCTTCTTGTTTTGTAAATACTCGCTGCCGCATCTTAGAAAGACCCGGGGTACGATTGTAAATATGTCGAGTTGGGTAGGCGAGGCGGGACAAAAGTATGCCTGCCGGTACGTGGCCACGAAAAGCGGCATCATCGGCTTGACAAAAGCACTGGCGGTTGACGAGGGAGAAAATGGTGTTCGAGTGAACTGCGTGTTGCCCGGCTCTATTGAAACACCGCTTACGGAAGACTATTTTTCAAAAATGGAAGATCCTGAGAGGGCGCGGCAGATCATTGGTGCTTGTTCGCAACTTGGACGTCTGGGAACAATTGAGGAAACAGGTGCGGTGTGTCTGTTTTTAGCGTCTGACATGTCTGCGTTTATGACCGGCTGTGCGATATCAGTGAGCGGTGGAGCAGAACTTGCGTTTGGTCTTAAACAGTACTGAGATTGCGCCGTCTTATGAAACCGGATACGACAAATTCTTTTCCAACAAGCCGTATAAGAATTTGTGGCCTAGCGTGTATGGATGAAGGAGGGTTGCCGTTATAAAAGCGTTAAAACTTGAGGAACTGCAATCGGTAAAAAATAGATTCACCCTTGCCGGAAAAAAGGTAATCATAACAGGCGCGACTAGCGGAATCGGTATGGCATCCGCAGCTGCGATTGCTGAGCTTGGCGCGGATGTTGCTCTTGTGGGTAGGCGCGGTGAGCTGGCAGAGAAAAACGCGCAGTTCATTGCGCGAAAATTCGAAGTAAAGGCGTTTCCGGTGGTTTCCGATGTGAGCGACCAAGTATCTGTGAAGCGAATGATGGACACTGTTCTGCAGGAGTTCGGCAGGATTGACGCCGTACACAGCAATGCGGGCATCATTATGGACGATGACAATGGAGATATGCCCCTCAGCAGCTGGCAAAAGATGTTTGATGTCAATCTGACAGGTACATTTTTAGTAAACAAAGCTGCGGCAGTGTGGATGAGAGACAACGGAGTGCGGGGTTCTATCGTGAACACCTCCTCGATATGCGGACACGTGGTTAATTACATGCCGGGGCGGCAGATGGTTGCGTATACGACGACAAAAGCCGGGATCATTCATCTGACAAAAAGCATGGCAATGGACTTTGTCGATGCGGGTATCCGCGTCAATAGTGTGAGCCCCGGATATATTCTTTCAGGGATACACGATGACATGGTTTCACAGGACAAGCTGGATGAAATGATCAAGGACGTTCCCATGAAAAGGTTTGGAACATTGGATGAAACTGGCGGTATCGTCGCATTTTTAATGACAGATCTTGCAAGCTATATTACAGGTGCGGATATATTAGTTGACGGCGGATATGTCGTGAGGTGAAGAAGATGAAAGATTTCGTTTTAATGGTAACCGGCGGCGCCAAAGGCATCGGGTATGCTGTTGCGCAGGATGCTGCCAGGCAAGGCGCGGCAGTGCTGTTGATGGATATTGACGAGGAGGCGCTTGCATACGCGGAAAGCCGGCTAAAGAGCGAGGGAGCGAAGGTTTGCGCATTAAAAACAGATGTCACCGACATGACACAGATTAAGCAATCGGTATTGCAAGGTGAACAAGAGCTTGGTCCCGTCAGTGCGCTGGTCAACAGCGCGGGCATTGCCCCGGCGACACAATATGTGGATATCACGCCGGGCGAGTGGGATTATGTAATGAACGTTAACTTGAAAAGCATGTTTCTATGCGTTCAGGCGGTCATTGAGGGAATGAAGGCGCGAAAGTCGGGGAGCATCATTTGTATTTCGTCAATGGCGGGGATTGCCGGCTCGGAAAATGCCGGTGCACACTATTGCGCGTCCAAAGCGGGCATTATCGGGCTGGTCAAATACTTATCCAAAGCATATGCGAAATATGGTATCACTTCAAATGTTGTCGCTCCCGGCCCGGTTGAAACGGAAATGGTGCGAAAGCTAGGAGAAAAAACGAAGCAGAATATGCTGAACAACATGCCTATGCGCCGTTTGGGCGATCCCAGAGAAATCGCTGCATTATGCACGTTTTTATGTTCAGAAAAGGCGCGTTTTATTACCGGCGCGGTTCTTGAAGCCAGCGGCGGACAAATAGTTGTATGATGCAAAATGACGCAAATGATGCAGTCACGAACATAATAAACCTTGACAAGGCGGAAACCTTTATGTATATTGCATATAGAGAAACGTTTCTCTTATTGATCTCAAAAATATTGAAAATGGATGAAGGAGTGACGATATGTCCAACCCGGCGCATCCGGTAAAAAAAACAAGGGCAGATTCATTTTTGGGAATGCATTTTGATTTTCACGCGCATCCCGATCAAGAGCATATCGGCGCGACCGCTGATCCCGAGCAAATAGACAGGCTTCTGAAAAGGGTGAAGCCTGATTTTTTACAATGCGATACAAAAGGCCACTTTGGCTACAGCAGCTATCCGACGGAAGTGGGCGTGCGCGCCCCCAACCAAACCAGAGATATTCTGCGCATGTGGCGCGAAGTCACTGCCCAGAACAATGTCGCGCTTTACGCTCATCATTCCTCGCTCTGGGATGAGGCCGCCGTACAGGAGCACCCGGATTGGGCGGTCATCGATGAATACGGCACCATAAGCGACAAATTTGTATCCATGTTCAGCCCATTCCTATACAAACGCTTTATTCCGCAGATGATTGAGATCGCAGTAAAATACGGTCTCGACGGGGTATGGGTTGACGGCGATATCTGGTGTATGCCGTTGGATTACAGCAAATGGACCCAGGATGTTTACTTCGAGCAGTACGGGAAATCCCTGCCAAAGAGGGGCGACGCGGATTTCCCACAGTACCTCGCCCTGCTTCGGGATGGATACCGAAACTTTGTACGGATCTATTGCGATGAAATCCACGCAGCTGCGCCGGGATTTCAAATTTGCAGCAGCGCCCTGATGGGCGCCATTGACCCGGACTGCCGTATGCCGGGTATCGGTTTCGTTTCAACCGACACTCCGAGGCTGAGGGAGATGCGGCTGTACGCGCGCACCTTCGCGCAGAGAAATATGGCATGGGATATCATGGGTTGGGCCTTTGCATATACAGTCATTGATGTCGCAGCAGGCACTGGATTTTATTATACAACAAAGGAACTGCCACAGCTCTGCCAAGAAGCGTCTATGGCGATAGCTCTCGGCGGGAGCTTCCAGTTTGTCAACTTTCCGACGATTGACCACACCTACGCGTGGGCAATCCCCCGCTGGGAGCAACTGGCTCTTTTCTGCCGTGCGCGTGAACCCTTCTGTTTTCAGGCAAAACCCATCCCGCAAACCGCTGTTTTTTGCTCGGCGGAGGCGGTCTATCATTCCGTAGCGGAAGGGGATTCAGAGCGGTTATTCCCCCCTTCCACAGCTGAAAAGTGTAAGCCCCTGTTGGACCTCAAGCCAGAAGGGAATTCAGAGCGATTATATCCCCTTTCCACAGCAGCCCTGCAAGAAACGGGCGCGTTGCTGGACGTGCTTTTGGATAACCAGTATTCTGTGGAAGTCCTGCTTGCGGAACGCATCGCAACTGGCGAGAATCTGAGTGATTTCGGCTTGATTGCATTGCCGGATATGGCTGTCATTGAAGCCGACGCGAAAGAACGTTTGCTCGCCTACGCACGGGAAGGCGGTTCCCTGCTGCTGGCGGGCCCACAAACCCTGGCCTTGTTCGCGGACGATTTGGGGATCGCTGTAGACCCCGCCGCAGAATCGCGTTTTATCTACATTGACTGCGAGGGCTCCGCAGTGGCGATAGCCTCCCGTTTTTGCACGCCCATAGGGAACTTTACAGCGACAGGGCGATTCTATATGAGCAATTTCATGGATGGCGAAGCGTGTACCGCTTCGTTTGAACTGCCGTTTGGGAAAGGCAAAATAGCGGCCCTGTCGTTCGGCCTTGCCGACTACGCTCAAAGGCCAACAACCCGGATGCGCCGGTTTATTGGCATGTGCGTCCAGAATATCTGGCCGTTGCCAGCGGTAAAAGTGACTGGGTCTCAATATATCGAGGTCTCCTTCATGGAAAAAGACGGGAAACGCTGTGTCAACCTTATCAACAGCCTCAGCGGCGCACGCTTTACAAGCGAGAGTGTCAAGGTGATGACATTTGACGAAATTCCACCGCTATATAATATTGATGTGGCAATCGCCTGGCCGTCGCGGCCGTCCGCGGTCATGATCGAGCCGGTGCACAGTGCCGCGAACTACAGCTATAAAAACGGCATGATCCAACTGACCCTTGACAAATTAGAGATCCATACGGTGATTACAGTGGAATAAGTCGTTTCCGTTAAATTATGGAAAAGAATCGTAAAGTAGGAGCACACCGTTTGTTCATACCACAAATTCTGAGAGGGTCATTCGTATGAATAACAGAGAAAGATTTTTAGCCTCAATGCGCTACCAACCGGTGGACAGGGTCCCCTTTTGGGATATAGGCGGAGCCTGGCCTGAGACAATTGAACGCTGGAAATTGGAAGGATATGATCCGGATAACCCATCGATTGTCCATGATAAAACGGCTTATGCCGGTAATTGGTTTGATCCCGTCCCATTTGAACGTGAAATAATCTCCGAGGATGAGACGACGATCACTTACATTAATGAGGAAGGAATTCTGTTGCGCGAGCGCAAGGATAACCCTCGTTCGTCTATGCCGCAGTTTCTTAGGTTTCCCGTCGAGACCCGGGAAGATTTCAGGAGGTTTTGGAAAGAGAGGATGAAACCCGATTTAACCGCACGTATCGGCTCCCACTACGTGGAAAAGTTAGGCAGTTATCGGGATCGCGACTATCCGCTCCTTGTTATGGCTAACCGCTGGGGCGGATTTTTCGGCCCCCTAAGGAATCTGCTAGGCGTTGAGAATCTTTGCATAGCCTTCTATGACGACGAGACGTTTGTGGAAGAAATGATGGATGCAGCTGCAGATTTTATCATTGAAGTAATGGGTAACATTTTGGATCATACCGATATCGACGTATTTGGCTTCTGGGAGGATATGGCTTACAAAAACGGACCGCTGATCGCTCCTGAAATGGTCAGGCGGTTTATGTTGCCGCATTACAGGCGCGTGGTCGATTTTTTGCATTCCCGCGGAGTGGAGTTCATCTATCTTGACAGTGACGGCGATATATCCTCTCTGATACCTGTGTGGGTGGATGCAGGAATCAATATTCTCTATCCGTTTGAGGTGCAATGCGGCATGGATGTACTGAAAGTACGCCGTGAATTTGGCTGCGACCTCAGGCTTTGGAATGGGGTGGACAAACGGTGCGCGGCAAAAGATCGAAGAGCCATTGACAAAGAACTTTTGCGCGTGGCGCCATTGGTACGGGAGGGGGGATATATTCCCGGTCCTGATCATGCGTTCCCGCCGGATGTATCTTTTGAGAATTACTGCTATTTTATGAACAGATTGCACTCGATCTTGTAAGGTTCATAAAACCTACTCGAAGACTTCTCTCAGGTGCTTGGTAGGGTTTAGGTTGTTCTGGCCGAAAAGGCCAAACGAATAAAAAATGGGGGGAAATCAAGTGAAAAAGAGAATGGTTCTGGTTTTGGTGGTCTGCATGCTTGTACCCATGATCACGGTCTGTGGATCTGCTTCGCAGCAGGCCTTTGCTGCTGAGGCCAGTCCGGGCGATGCCGTTGAACTTCGCTTCATCGACGTTTCACCAGGCACGGCACGCCAAAATTACTATGAAGCGACCTTCAAAAAATTCGAAGAGGAGACGGGGATTAAAGTCGTGTATGAATCCGTTCCGTGGGATGACGCTGCGGACAAACTCACCGCCCAAGGCGCTACCGGCCAGCTTCCCGATGTAATAACGACCCATGCCGCCTGGCTGGGACAGTTCATACCGGCTGGCTGGATAATACCGCTGGACGGCTACCTTGCCGGTATAGAAAATGATTTTAATGAATATGTAAAAAATGTGGTTTGGAAAGGCCAGAAGGAGACATTCCAGAACATTTACACCGTACCCGACGGCATGATGGTCCAGGGCATCTACTACCGCAAGGATTGGGCGGCTGAAAAAGACCTTAGCTTCGACGACAGCTGGACCTATGACGACTATTTTACGATGATCAGAGGCCTCGCCGATCCTGCGCAGAACCGCTATGGCAACAGCTATCGCGGCGCGCGCGGCGGATTCGACATCATATTGATGTACATGCTGACATTCACTGGCGGAAGCTCCTTCGACGATGAAGGCAATTACTTGATTGCCGACAATCCTGATTGTCTCGAAGCGTTCAAGAAGTGGACAAGCGTATATATTGACGGCGCTGTGCCGCAGGATTCCATCAACTGGGGCTTCGTCGAGATGGTTGATGGTTTCACCGGCGGTCTTACCGGCACGCTCCAAAACGACTCGGAAGTTGCCGTGACCTGTTTGTCCACCATGGAGGACGATCAGTGGGGCGTCATGCCCTTACCGGTTTCCTCTGTCGACGGCAAACGGCTAAACAATGTCAACAGCCCCTATTCCTATTCGATCAGCTCCCATAGCGGGAATCCTGACGTGGCGTTCAAGCTTGTTGAGTATTTATCCCGGCCGGATAACAGCATCGAATACTGTAAGCTTACCGGTCAAATTCCAGTGATGAAGGATACCGGTGGTGATCCGCTCTATGGTCCCGATGGTCCTTTTGCGGCATTTATGCGGCAGCTCAACGACCCGGCGCTTACAATCCCGGTGCTATATCCTCCGTTCGAATTCATGGACATGCATCAGGGTATGCTGCACGAGGAGGTCCAAAAGTACCTGCTTGGCAGGCAGTCGGCTGAGGACGTAATCAGGAACATCTCCATGGAGATGTCCACACGCATGAAAGCGTATCTTGCCGACAACCCTGGCGCCGTTGTAGAGACTCCCAAGACCCTGCAGTAAATGGCAGACCCCGGCCGCCCTTGAGGCGGCCGGGCTTTCTTTGAAATGACTCTGTCCGCCGAGGAGGGACTGCCATGGCTGGCGCCAGAATCTATGTATGGCTCACCGTGTTCGCGCTGATTGCCGTTTACTTTTTAGTAATTTTCACGCGAAACCGCAAACGCGGGGCGATGAAAAAAAAGACATGGGAACCATATCTATTCATTCTCCCGTCAATACTGGTCTTGTTTGCGCTATACGGTTACCCGCTCATCGATAGCTTTGCCATGGCATTCCAAAATTTTAAGCTGTCCCAGCCCAAAAAGATCTATTTCAATGGATTTGATAACTTCACAAAACTGTTTAAAGATCCCGACATCGGGATGATCATCGGCAGTTCGCTGACGTATGTGGTGGTGTCGTTGCTCGGTCAGTTCCTGTTGGGCTTGACGCTCGCCATGGCTTTACGTAAAAAATTTCGCGGTCGCAACGCCTATCAATCGCTGGTGTTCCTGCCATGGGCGTTTTCCGCGTTCGTCGTCGGCCTTATGTTTCGATGGTCCTTTAACGGCGAATACGGCGTCGTAAACGACATGCTCTTAAAGCTTGGCATCATCACGGAGCGAATCGCATGGCTGGGCGACCCGAATTACTCGCTATGGGTGGTCATTTTCGCGATGATCTGGGTAGGCATTCCCTTCTTCGCGATTATGCTCCTCGCGGCACTGCAGTCGATCCCAAAGGATATCTATGAATCGGCGGACATCGACGGTTCAGGGTCTGTCAACCGTTTCTTCCGGATCACTTTGCCTTATATTAAGCCAACTATCATCATGACACTGCTCCTACGTACGATCTGGATCTTTAACTCCTTCGACTTAATCGTCATTATCACCGGAGGCGGCCCGGCCAATTCATCGCAGACTCTGCCGAGTTACATGTACTCCAGGGCGTTTTCCAGCTATGATTTCGGCCTCGCCTCGGCACTTGGTGTGGTACTGATACTAATCCTCTCGCTGTACGCCATATTCTTCCTCAGAGTGACAAACTATAGCAAGGCGGGCGACTTCTGATGAAGATGACCAACAAAACCCGAAATCGATTTTACACCCTCGGACGCGTTCTCATCCTCACGTTCTTCGCCGTGCTCAGCGCCGCGCCGATCTATTGGATGGCCGTCACTTCTCTGAAAACCCATGGGGAGATCGTCAACGCGCAGTTTGTAAGTTATTGGCCTCAATTCCTTACTTGGGAGAATTATGATGCGCTTTTTCAACAGCTTAACTACGGCACTTTCCTCAAAAACAGCCTAATTGTATCCGTCTGCACGGCTGCCATCGTGGCTCTATTCTCCGTACTTGGAGGCTATTCTCTCGCGCGGTACAAGTTCGTTGGCAAAGGCTCCATGATGCTGTTTTTGCTGATCACGCAGATGATCCCCGGCATCCTGGTCATGATCCCGTCCTACCTGCTGTTTTCGCAATTGCAGATCACGAATACGCATCTCTCCCTGCTGATTTTCTACGTTGTAGTGAACCTGCCGTTCTGTGTTATCACCATGCGCAGCTTCTTTGAGCGGATTCCC
>Ga0123353_10018763_pt1 | contig 10243 bp, 8 predicted proteins | sample TergutLab28metaG_3_FD_92763 | JGI IMG/M metagenome (GOLD analysis project Ga0123353, IMG submission 92763) | Labiotermes labralis P3 segment gut microbial communities from Petit-Saut dam, French Guiana - Lab288 P3 | ecosystem: Host-associated > Arthropoda: Insects > Digestive system > Gut ...
GCCCCTCACGCCCATGCCCAGCGGGTAGATGAAAATGGCGTCGAGTATGATGTTCGCCACCGCGCCGATCAACACCGCCACCATGCCGATTTTCGCGAAACCCTGCGCGTTGATATAGGGATTCATGCCCAACCCGATCGTGACGAAGATGCTGCCAAGCAGGTAGATTTGCAGATAATCGCGGGCGTGCTCGAATGTGTCCGCGCTCGCGCCGAACGCCCACAGCAGCGGTTCCATGACGATGAGGCCGATAATCGTCAGCATCACGCCGAAGATCAATTCCAGCGCCAAGGCGTTCCCCATCAACCGCTGCGCGCCCTCCCGATCGCCCGAGCCGCGCGCGATGGCGAGGAGCGGCGCGCCCCCCTCCCCCGCCAGCGCCGCAAACGCCGCCACCAGCGAGATGATCGGGAAGGTGAGGCCTACCCCGGCCAGCACCGACTTGCCGATCCCCGGCAACTGGCCGAGGAAGATGCGGTCCACCAGGTTATACAGCACATTGACCACTTGCGCCCCGATCATGGGCAAAGACAGGCGGATGATGGTGCGCGGAATGCCGCCCTTGGAAAAATCGTTCTGCATCCGCGTCCCTCCCCCGCCGAATCATGAGGAGATTATACCACAGCGGGAACGGCTTTGCAAGACGCGGTTTTTTTCGTTTTTTACGAAGTTGGCGTGGAATTTCCATCGCAAACGTGTTATACTATTTCAGATCATGCAAAAGAGGTACATATGAGCAATCAAATCGCAAAATTTTCCGCCGTGCTTCATGACGCGGGGTTATCCTGCGCGCTGATCCACCGGCCTCAAAACTTGCGCTATCTCACCGGTTTTACCGGGGACGGGGCGCTGTTCGTGGGAAACGGGAACGCGGCGATCCTGACCAGTTTCCTCTACTCCGAGCAGGCGGAGCGGCAGGCGGGCGGCCTTCAAGTGATCCGCATCGGCAACGATGTAAAAAAGGGCGAGACGGTGCGCCGGCTGATGGGCCTTACGCAAAAGGTCGCGATTGAGGCCGACTTCCTCACCGTCGCGGGGTTGAAGGAATTGTCCGAAGCGCTGCCCGGCGTGGAGTTCCCGCCGCTGGGCGAACTGCTCACCGATCTGCGCGCCGTCAAAGACGAAACAGAACTTAATTACATCCGTCAAGCCTGCAAGATCACCTGCCGCGCGTTCGAAGATTTACTCGGCTGGATTAAACCGGGCATGACCGAGAAACAGGTGCAGGTCGAGCTGGATTATTCCATGCTGAAACTGGGTTCGGAGGCCGTCGCGTTTGACACCATCGTCTGCGCCGGGCCGAACGGATCGCTGCCGCACGCGACGCCGGGCGATCGACCCATCCAATCGGGCGATCTGGTCACGATGGATTTCGGCGCGCAGGTAAACGGCTACAAGAGCGACATGACGCGCACCATTGGGATCGGGAAGATTTCCGATGAGTTGAAAGCTATCTACGAAACCACCCTTGAGGCTCAGCTCGCGGCGATCGACGCCATCAAGGCGGGCGCGAACGGGGTGGAGGTAGACGCGATCGCGCGCAAGATCATCGACGCAAAATATCCCGGCGCGTTCGGGCACAGCCTGGGGCACGGCGTGGGCCTGATGGTGCATGAATCGCCCGCGCTCTCCAGCCGATCGACGCACACGCTTAAGGCGCGTAACGTCGTCACGGTGGAGCCGGGCATCTACCTCGCGGGGATCGGGGGCTGCCGCATTGAGGATATGGGCGCGGTGACAGAGGATGGATTTGAAAACATGATCGACGCCGACAAGCGTCTGACCCTGATTTAGTCAAACGAGGAATGGCCCGCCTCGCGCGCGGCCACACTACGATAGGGGGAGCAACTATGATTACGGCGGGAGATTTCAAAAAGGGCATTACGGTGGAGTGGGACGGCGGCGTGTGGGTGATCGTCGATTTTCAGCACGTCAAGCCGGGCAAGGGCGCGGCATTCGTGCGCACCAAGATCAAGAACATCATGACGGGGGCTGTGGTCGAGCGCAGCTTTAACCCAACCGACAAGATGCCCCGCGCGCACATCGAGACCAAGGAGATGGAGTACCTCTACAGCGACGGAGAACTGTACCACTTCATGGACGTGGAGAGCTACGAGCAGCTGCCGATGACGCTCAGTCAAGTGGAGGACGCCATCCAATTCATCAAGGAGAACACCAACGTGACGGTGCGCTTCTTCAAGGGCGAGCCGTTCTCAGTGGAAGCGCCCAACTTCGTGGAACTGGTAGTCACCAACACCGAACCGGGCTTCAAGGGAGATACCGCCTCCAACACCACCAAGCCCGCCACCGTCGAGACCGGGTACACCGTGCAAGTGCCGCTGTTTGTGGAAATCGGCGACAAGCTGCGCATCGATACCCGCACCGGCGAGTACATGTCCCGTTCGTAGAGAATAAGGAGGAGCGCATGAGTAGTTTAACGGACAAGGCGGCCTATATCCGGGGATTGGCCGAGGGAATGAAGCTGGATACTGCTTCCAACGAGGGGAAGCTCTTCTCGGTGATCATCGAGGCGCTTGGTGAAATCGCCGACGCGGTGGATGAGATCGAGGAAGCGCAGGACGAGCTGAGCGAGTACGTCGATAGCATCGACGAGGATCTCAATGAAATCGAGGAGCAGTTCGACGCCATCTTCGGCGAGGACGACGAGGATGATGACGACGATTTCGACGACGACGATTACGAGGATGACGATGACGAGCATGACGACGATTGCGACTGCGCATTCTGCGAGGGCTGCGAGACGGTCTACATCGAGTGCGCCTGCCCCAAGTGCAAGGCGGCTTTCCTGATTGACGAGGCGGACGAGGACACCGACGTGAAGTACATCTGCCCCGCTTGCGGCGAGAAGATTCGCCCGAACGTCGATTACGAGCAGGATCTCCCAGTCGCCGAGCGCGCCGATACGAAGAAATAATCCCATAGAGCCGGACGCTTTGCGCGTCCGGCTCTTTTTGTATGAGTTCAATTACCTTGTCGATTGCCACCGACCAACCCGCCGGAGGCCCGCATGAAGAACCACCAACCCATGCGCGTCCTGCTCGCCGAGCCCGACCCGCGTGCCGAGGCGCAATTCCGCGAGGCGGTGTACTTGCAGGGCGCGGAATGGGTCGGCTCTTATGATTCGCTAACTGGCGTGATCGAGTTTACGGTGCGCGAGAGGCCCGACCTGATCCTCGCGAGCATGACGCTGCAGGGCGGCGACGGATTGTCGCTGCTGTCAAAGCTCCGGGCGCTTCGCGCGCCGAGTTTGCCCGCGATGGCGCTGGGCATGGTGCCGGGCTTTGAGGCGGCGGGGCGCAAGGCGTCGACACTCGGGGCGCGCGCCATCCTGTGTAAACCGTATTCGCGGGAGACCATACTCGCCGCGCTGGCTCCGGTTCAGCCCTACGACCGGTTGCCGCCCGATTTTGCCGAAACCACGCGCGCGAAACAGGCGCTCAATGATCTGCACGTGCCGGTGCGCTTGAAGGGATACATCTACCTCGCCGAGACGGTCATGCTGGCCGCGCGTGATCAGCGCTTGCTGAGCGCACTCAACTCCGAGCTCTACCCGGCGGTCGCGGAAAAGCTTGGCACCAAGGGAAACTTGGTGGAGCGCTCCATCCGCACCGCCATCGAGGCGGCCTGGTCCGGCGGGCAGATCGAGGCGCTGTACGAATTTTTCGGAGATACCATCGACGAGCGCCGGGGCAAGCCTACCAACCGTGAATTCATCGCGCGCGTGCTGAGCGCGCTGCGAGTGGAGGAATAGCACTTGAAGAAACATGAGATGAAGCGGGTTATCCTGATGGTGATCGACAGCGCGGGAATCGGCGCGTTGCCCGACGCCGCCGCCTACGGCGACGAGGGAGCGGACACGCTGGGGCATGTCGTTCAGCAGGCGTCGCCGGAGATACCCAACCTGGTATCGCTGGGGCTTGGGAATATCGGCGGCTGGCCGGGCTATCAGGAGGAAGAGCCCATCGGGTGCTACGGCAAAATGGCCGAGCGCGCGCCCGGCAAGGACACCACCACCGGGCACTGGGAACTCATGGGGCTGACCCTTGAGAAGCCCTTCCCCACCTACCCCAATGGCTTTCCGAAGGAAGTGATCGACAAGTTCGTCGAGGCGACCGGGATGGAAGTCATCGGGAATAAAGCGGCGTCCGGCACCGAGATCATACAGGAGCTGGGCGCGGAGCACCTGCGCACCGGCAAGCTGATCGTGTACACCTCCGCCGACAGCGTGTTCCAAATCGCCGCGCACGAGTTGGTGATTCCGCCGATGGACTTGTGGCACATCTGCCGCCAGGCGCGCGCAATCCTGACCGGGGAACACGCGGTGGGGCGCGTCATCGCCCGCCCGTTTATCGGCGAGCCGGGCCATTTTGAGCGCACCGAAAACCGACGCGACTTCTCCCTCAACCCGACCGGGCCGACGGCGCTCGACCTGCTCAAAGCCGCCGGGCGCGATGTGCTGGCGGTTGGGAAAATTGAGGATGTCTTCAACAATCGCGGCATCACCCGCTCAGAGCACGCGCTGGGGAATCCCGCGTGCCTGGACGCCACGATCGAGTTCATCAAGAAGGACTACTGGCGCGGCCTGCTCTTTGTCAATCTGGTCGATACCGACATGCTCTACGGCCACCGCAACGACGTGGACGGCTACGCCCGGGCACTGGAGGCGATCGACGCGCGGCTGCCCGAAATCATTCGGTTGCTCCATGACGACGACCTGTTCATCATCACCGCCGATCATGGCTGTGACCCGGCCTACCCCGGTACCGACCACACGCGCGAGTACGTGCCGCTGTTGGTGTGGAGCTTCGGAATCGACGAGGGGGTGGCGCTGGGCACGCGCGCGACGTTTGCCGACGTTTCGGTGACGATTTTAGAGGCGCTGGGCGTTCAGAACACCCTTGACGGCGAATCCTTCTATCCCCTGCTGGGCGCGGGCGCATAGACAGAGGAGGGAAAAACGTGGGCAATTATCTTCAAACCATTGAGCACGCGGCCGATTATATACAGGAGCGCACCGACATACGCCCTCAAATCGGCGTGACGCTGGGCTCCGGCTGGGGCCTCTTCGCAGACACGCTGGAGGACGCCGTGCGCATCCCCTATCGCGAGGTTCCCGGCTTCCCGGAATCGGGCGTGAAGGGTCACGCCGGGGAGTGGGTGTTCGGATACCTGAATGAAAAACCGGTCGCCGTCATGAGCGGGCGGTTTCACCCCTACGAGGGGTACGATCTGCGCGCGGTGACACTGCCCATCCGGGTGATGAAGGCGCTGGGGATCGGGACGGTGATCCTCACCAACGCGGCGGGCGGCATCAACGCCGGATATCAGGTGGGCGATCTGATGCTGATCTCCGATCAGATCAACCTCTCCGGCATGAACCCGCTGATCGGCCCAAACATCGATGAACTGGGCGAGCGCTTCCCCGATATGACCGCCGCATACGACCCGGCGCTACGCGCTCTGGCGCGAAACGTCGCGGTTGAGAAGAACTTTGTCCTCCGCGAGGGCATCTACGCGCAGATGAGCGGGCCGAGCTTTGAGACCCCCGCCGAGATTCGGATGCTGCGCACCCTCGGCGCGGACGCGGTGGGCATGTCCACCGTGCCGGAGACGATCGTCGCGCGCCACGGCGGGATGCGGGTGATGGGGGTGTCCTGCATCACCAACATGGCGGCGGGGATGCTGGATGAGAGCTTGTCACATGTAGATGTCATGGAGACCGGGCGTAAGGCGGCGGATAAGATCGTCGCGCTGCTTACGGGGATTGTAGCAAAATTGGGCTGACGGCAGACCGCACGATAGATAGAATGAGGCGCATCCCCGCATGAATCGGAGGATGCGCCTCTTGTCTACAGTAGTTTGGCGGTTCGCTGGGTATTCGTTCAACCAACGAACATGATTGTAGGGAACGGATTTATCCGTTCCGAGCCCCTCGCGCATAAGACAAACATGGCAATTGCCGTAAGGATGCGGAACGGATGAATCCGTTCCCTACGAAACTGCGTCTACGCGCTGTAATACTTCGGCTGATTCGCATACCGCTTCATGTCCAACGTGAGCGTGATCTTCGAGCAGGGCAAAAGCTCCAGCTCAAAGCGATTATCATTCAGCGACAGCTTGATATACTCCTCCTCGCATACCGCCCCGGTGAACTGATGCTCCCCGAACGCGCCGCCCTGAATGATGATCCGCCGCGCGCGCGAAGGGTGCATGTTGTGAAGCGTCACTTCCACGCAATCCCCCTCGTTCTTGCTGATCAGCGCCGCCACGTCCTCCGGGATGCCGGGACGCTTTTCGTCGGCGTCGAAGTAGAACAGCGTCACCATTAATAGCCCGCCGTTGTACAGCGGCAGCGGCCCGCCGAGCATCAGCTGAACCAGCGCCTCGGTGCAGATGGGGTTGCGATTTTGAATGTAGGCGTCGTCGTACGTCATCGGATCCTGCGTGTCGGTGTGCATGCAGTTGAGGCGCGAGTACACCAGCGCCAGACCGTATTTGAGCATCTGCACCGGGAAGTCGTCGAATTTGCCGGTGAGATAATCGATCCACGCGTACTCCTGCCCGCCCGCGTTCTTGAAAAACGGCGGCAGGAAGGGGGAGTGCGCTAAGACCTCGTTGTTGCGGCCGCGCTCGATGAGCTTTAGCTCCTCCGCCTCGCGCGTCACGTTGTAGGCGTGCGCGATCGGATGCACGCGCACCGGCGCGAACTCGTACCAGCCGTCGACCTGCTTCTTGCGGGTGAATTTCTCGTTCGTCGAGACGCGGTCCGGCCTCGTCGCCTCCTTCGCCTCGCGGAATCCGTAGAAGATGCCGGGAAAGCCGGCCTCGTCGTTCTCGATGAAGATATCGTCGCGGCTATAGCAGTCCACCGGCTCGTACTCAATGATCATATTATCGTCGGTGTATTTATAGGGAATGTGCAGCGTGTCCCCCACTTGAATGCCGCGATCGAGCACTAGCCGATGGAGTTCCGTCATCCACTTCATACGCCCGGTATCGCCCGTTAGCAGCGTCTCGTTCTCGGCGGCCACGGCCACCGCTTCGGCGATGAAGATGTACCCGTGCGGCCAAATCCAGCCGTAATGCCCGCCGTACCACTTGCCGAGCATGAGCTCCCCCACCTTGCCGCTGGGCCCGGCGTTGTCCGGGATGATGCCGCCGTTCTCTGCCGTCCGCGCGCGCCACGCGGCGGCGTAGTCGAGTATCCACTTCTTATATTTCTCATCGCCGGTGAGGAGGTAGGCGTTCATCATCAGCCCCGTACCCAAGAGATTGCTCACCGAATCGCTGGAGGAGATGCGGCTGGACACCGCCTCGCCCATCGCGCGCGCTTTTTCCGGATCGCGTAAATCATCGAGCGTCTTGACGCCCGGCACGTCGTAGAAGGGCAGGCCGTAGTAATCCATCCAGCTCGCATAGCCGAAGGACGGCGGATTCTTCGGCAGCGGGTCGCCCGCGCGTTGCGTCGGGCCTGCTGAGCCGTGCGAGGGCGAATAGAACACCTGATGCACCGGGTCAAAGTTATCCGCGCGGTCGCTCTCCTGCAGGTTATAGCCCGCGAACTTTTGCGCCTGCGCGCGCAACTTCTCATTCGTCGGATCGGCGAGGCACAGGCCGTAGAACAGCTCGTTGCCCTCGCCCTGGTGCATCCAGTCGCAATAGGAGTAGTAGTCATCCTCCACCACCATGCGGCCGTTTCGCCCGTAGGGGAGCGCGGAGAACTGCTCGTTGACCAGATCAAAATGCCTATGCCCCAACTCCAGAAACCGCTTCGCGCCGCCCAATACATAGAAGAGTGGCCAGGCATGGAAGCTCTCATACGCGTCGTCCACCGCGCCGTAACCGCTGTTCATGTTGACCACCGGCGGCCACTTGAAGTAGCCGTTGGGGTGCAGATAGTCCTCGAGGATGATATCGAGCGATTTATTCATCACGTCAAAGAGCTGCCGCTGAAGGATCGCCCACTCCGGCGCGTGCGCGGTGTATTTCCCGCCCTTGATCTTCGGCATAGCCATATGCATTCCGCCTCCCTGTATTGGGTTGAGTATAGTATAACATTGAGCGGGGAAAAGTCAATTGATTGGATCGTGAATCAGAACCGCAATACTGATTGAGTAACAACAAAACCTACCTATTCGTCATTGCGAGGAGCCGCAGCGACGAAGCAATCCAGCGAACATGCGAGAAATGAGAGGGAGGCTCAAGGAAAACGAGATTCGCTTTCGTCGAGACATCTACCCCGATTGAAGGGATTCATGTGATTCAATCGTCTGCATGGATTGCTTCACTGCGGTTCGCAATGACGGGGCTGGGGGTGGATTGTACAGCAAGCGGCTCGTAATGACGTCAAGAAATGATGATCGTTGCTGATGGTTCATAACTTTTAACACGTCCTACTCCGTTCCTCAACAGGAGCGTCACGCCCTTTCACTTGTAAATTATGGCGAAATCGGGTACAATACGCAGAAGAAGAAGAGAGATGGAGGAATGAAGAATGGTTAAGGTCGGCATCAATGGATTCGGGCGCATCGGGCGGCTGGTATGCCGCTACGCCGTACAAAACCCGAACATCGAGGTCGTGGCGATCAACGACCCGTTCATCGACTTGGAGTACATGGTGTACATGATGCAGTACGACACCGTGCACGGCCGCTTCAAGGGCACCCTCGAAGTGAAGGGCGATAAACTCATCATCAACGGCAAGCCGGTCTCGGTCTTCGCCGAGCGCGATCCGGCGAACATCCCGTGGGGATCGGCGGGCGCAGAGTACATCGCCGAGGCGACCGGCGTCTTCACCGACGTGGCGGGCGCTTCGAAACACATGACCGGCGGCGCGAAGAAGGTCATCATCACCGCCCCGGCGAAGGACGGCATCCCGATGTTCGTCATGGGCGTCAATCAGGACAAGTACAGCTGCGATATGAACATCATCTCCAACGCCTCCTGCACCACCAACTGCCTGGCCCCGCTCGCGAGCGTCATCAACGACACGTTCGGCATCGAGAGCGGCCTGATGACCACGGTGCACGCCACTACCGCCACCCAGAAGACGGTGGACGGCCCCTCCAACAAGGATTGGCGCGGCGGCCGCGCGGCGGCGTTTAACATCATCCCCTCAACGACCGGCGCAGCGAAGGCTGTGGGCGAGGTCATCCCCGAGCTCAAGGGCAAACTTACCGGCATGGCGTTCCGCGTGCCGACCGCCGACGTATCGGTGGTCGATCTGACCGTCACGCTCAAGAAGCCCACCACGTATGAGGAGATCAAGAAGGTCATGAAGGCCGCCGCCGAGTCGGAGCGCTACGCCGGGATCATCGGCTATACCGAGGATATGGTGGTCTCCTCCGACTTCATCCACGACGAGCACACCTCGGTGTTCGACGCGAACGCGGGCATCATGCTCAACCCCACGTTTGTCAAGCTGATCGCATGGTATGACAACGAGTGGGCGTATTCGTGCAAAGTCGTTGATTTGATTGAGTATGTGGCCGGGGTGGATGCCGGGTGCGGGTGCTGTAAGTAATGAGTGAAAACCCAATGATTTCGGGCATTTAGCGCCACTCCCAATGTAAATAAGGATTTGAAAAGAGCTTCGCAAGAGGCTCTTTTCTGTTAGTTTTCGCCTCCTAAAATTCCTAAAGATTTGACATACATAAAACAGCATCTGTTGCTACTTAACATTTAGCGAAAAATGTGGTATAATTTAAGTGTTGACTTCAGCGCCATTCCTGAACCGAGACACCATCGCGCCATCCCACCTGAAAGTATCCCGATCAATGACCGTAACCCATGATTAATCGTCGAAGTCGGCTACTTCGAGTTCACGATTCTCAATATCCTAGATAAACCTGTCGGTCATTCTGGTAAAACCAACCGCTCACACTTGATTGTTTCAAGCCTCTCGATCCGCGTGACCGCCTTGCGTTGGCGTTTGTGATAGCTGTTGTGTTGAATAGCGAAATAGAAAGGATGTCTGTAAAGAATGAAACTTATAGCTCTCGTCTGTCCGTCCTGTACAGCATCGCTTACGGTCAATTCGGCTTTATCAAGTGCTACATGCAACCATTGCGGACACCATTTTTTGATGAATGATGAATCGAAGCAAGTAAGTGTTAGTATTGAAAATCCCCAACAAATAGGATACGATTTTGAAGTTGGTAGAATGGACGCATTCGATAATCGTGCTAACTATGGAATCAATCTTGCTAATAAAGTAAAGGAA
>Ga0123353_10018768_pt1 | contig 10243 bp, 10 predicted proteins | sample TergutLab28metaG_3_FD_92763 | JGI IMG/M metagenome (GOLD analysis project Ga0123353, IMG submission 92763) | Labiotermes labralis P3 segment gut microbial communities from Petit-Saut dam, French Guiana - Lab288 P3 | ecosystem: Host-associated > Arthropoda: Insects > Digestive system > Gut ...
CTTCTCAAGAAGGACTCTGCTCCATGGAGTAAGTAAATAAATAAGTAAGTGCTTTACTCTCAAAATGGTACACATTTCACGGTACGCCCGTGAATATAACTTCATTTACGGCCTACTCTGTACCGATTTTCACGATGCTAATAGCTCAACAGCATTACGTGCAGATATTTTATATCGAATTTCGCCCAAAACGGACCACAACTGTGGAAAGTAACAGCAGAAATTCATTTAAGTCCTTATGTAAAGTACGGCCTTCATGGCACCGAATTCCACGACATTCAGAATTGCTCAATGAATTACACAGAAATCTGGCACAGAATTTCACAGAAATCGGTCCAGAATATGGAACGTACGGGTAGAAATTCATTCACTCTCGTGTAAGTATGACTGTCACCGAGTCGATTTTTCACGAAAATGGCGCTTGCTCGACAAGTTTTTGCGTAGATATCTTATACCGAATTTCATGAAAATCCAACAAATGGTCTCTGCCTATGGCGCTGTTTCCCTACCACGTTAAGTGCGCCTATTGCAGTGTTTCCCAAACTCTTTTGTTCGCGGAACACTTCTGGCTTCGTAAAATGACCACGGATCCTCATATCCTTACTCACAAAATTACAGAATGTCCGGATGATGGGTATCCAAAATTAAAAATTCATACCACAGAACTGATTTTAGACAGACACTAATACAGTATATACCAGTAGCACACGTAATAAGGCCTAATACGATTTGGCCTTAATTAAAATATTTGTCGTTCGCTTCGTGGGTAGAGGTGGTTTCGTAATTAGATATTCTAACAGTCATATGAAATAAATACATCGTCATTTAATGAAATTCCGCTATTATTTTCAACAAAACATTATTCCTTTCATAAAAAAATTAGACTTCAAAGCAACCATTAAGGAAACGTATCCACGGATTCCCTGGTAAATAGTCACGGATCTCTTGGTATTCGCGGGGCACAGTTTGGGAACCAATGACCTAATGTAAAGAATAAATACTTTCAACACGTCATCCTACTTAAGGGCGGTTAGAAGTAGCGTTAAGAACTTACATAAGGCATGTAGTACCCGGAAGCGAGATAGATTTGTTCGTAAATATGGTTAGATATGAATGAGGCATTAGCACGCAGAAAGATAATAAACTGTACAAAAAAAATTAGAAATTTAGGAATATATTTGGCTAAAATAAGGTATAATAAAATAAATATAATAATGTAATTGGACAGGATGCTACAATCTTTTGTTAATTGGTGTGCAGTTCCCCAAGTTGTGTACAATAACTAGACTGAAAATAATAATAATAATAATCTCGCAGATTCCAAAGGGCCGTGTCACGGCTCAGACGAGGGCTCGGGTTCGATCCCAGTCGAGTCCACGTGGCTTCTTTAGTGGAAAAAAAAAGTGTCGCTGGGATAGGTTTTTCCCCCCAGTACTGCGGAATTCCCCAGTCAGATCATACATCCAGTGCTCCATACTCATCCATCACCGTTGCTATACACATGTAATCTTAGTAAGTGAAAGTGTCGTTACATGCCACACTTAACAAAGCACACCACGATGTGTCGCACACACATTCCGTAGAATCCTGAAGTTAAAATAACGGCCTTGGTGATGGCAACGTATTGTTCCCGCTTCAAGGAGAGGCGTGTAGTACGAATCTTTGTCGTTCGGGGGAACGGATCCTTTATTACCCGGACTAAAATTGGGCAAATTGAATGATGGAAGATGAAACGCTTGAACGGGGCGAGGCTCTGGATGCCCCAGTGATGAGTGAACTCCGAGGAATTCCCACTTCTGTTGTTACCAAAAATGTGGGTGACACCACATTGCAACAATAGCAGGAATGCGACACAAATATGTCCTTAGGACATCCCTAAAGCCACGTCATTTCATGAACTAGATGCCATAGTTCAGTTTTTCAATGAGATTCGTCCACTGCATGGTCAGATACCCAATTCTAGGCTGTAAGATGAGGGCCTCATAAATTTTAACTTGGGTAATGATTGCTTACCCAGGGCGTGAAGTTGAAACACTCATCACCACGTAGTGCCGAGGTAACGCGTAATAGAGTTATGGTGTTGTCCTCATATATGCCTGCATGGCGTGGTCATGGGAATATATACTTTATTCTACGGTACAACTAGAGCAGTTCAAGTGTAAGACAGACGCCTTCACAAATTCGACATCAGATACAGCAGACCGACATCACGTTCCAGCCGCTTTCGCACATGCGCACAAGTTCAGAGTAATGATAACCATAGCCTGGACGTGCCCAAGAACTGTTCTGTATAATACGTGGCAATAGGGAAGTCATACCACATCTAACTTAGCCTTTCATTCCCTGTACATTACTGCTTGTTTTCAAGATGCCATCGTAGACCAGTAACATCTAAATAAAGGATTTCACTGCATTTTGGCTATCTAATCTGTGAAAGAAATACAAAACCAGGAAGCTGCAATTCGTGCTGAGGTACACCAAGTATCCAAATGCTTTCTGCGCGTGCCTTACCGGCGCGTATAGTATTCTGAAATTCTAACCCACCTGCACCTTTCCGTGTGCACCTCTAATACCAAATTTCATTCAAATCAGTCAAGCGGTTCTAAAATTACAAAATACGTACTGATATACAGACTTGATGTGTCCCTTATGTATGTTCCGTTTATGCACGTCAGGCAAACAACGCGGTAACTGTCTCCAGAAGGAGGGTTGAGGGAGTCCAACTGAAGAAGCTGATATGCATTCAGCTGGCCGCGCAGTTCCCAAGTGCTTGTGAATCGACAGTCTGTGCGTGGTTGTTTTTAAGGCTTGCGCCGCCTAGTAAATGTGAGCAGCCCGCTTCAGGGTTGTCACACATCGCGTAGTGGTAATTCCTTACCGACGTTTCGGGACAATCTATCAGTCCAACCTTCAAGAATCCAACTAGGATTTTTGGATTCTTGACGTTTTAAGATGGGACCGACAGGTTGTCCCGAGACGTCGTTAAGGAATTACCACAACTCGCTGCGTAATAACCCAGAAGATCGCAGTCCTAATCTCAAAGCTAAGATCTGGGGCTCTCACAGTGACGTTGATGAAGATCGTCGTCCCTTGGTATATAATGTCGCGTAGATTGGTATACAGATCTGCTACGTCTAGGTCTACCAAATGATTTTTTTTTTTTTATAGTTTAGACTGACTACAATTTTGTATGCACAAGACACCTTCCCCATGAGTAAACTGCTAAATGCCCCGTCCATTTCTTCCTCATCTCAATATTTTGAGTAAGACCGTCCTACATATTGTGAGGTTTATCATCATCACCGCGACAATCAGCCCTTAGTGTTTCCATTCTCCTGCTGCGCCCTGCACCTCAAAGACCCTTCAATCTATGAGCCTTAGGGTTCGCAAGGCGTTGTCTATGAAGACCACTGCCTTGGGGTTTGTGACGCGGTGTTTTATAGCGGAAATTTACCAACATTTCGAAGGAACATACTGATTCCATCTTTAGTAAGCCTTCTCTCTGCTTTGCGTTACTCTAATGCGTTGAAGATGGAGCACGATGTTCTACTGCAGCTCCGGTATACAGCATCACGCTATACGAAAAGTCCAAGCAGATAGTACCCTTCACCTCACAATCCGCTCCCGTTCCTTAGGGTAAGAATAAGGATTGGACAGGAATGTTTCTTTCACCGAATAAAAATACTCAAAATACATGTACCACATATAAATTTTGGGTCGCTATTTTATCTAGGACATACATACATACTTACTCCATGGTGAAGAGTCCTTCTTGAGAAGCTAACTGGTTTGCAGCTTGTCAAGAAATTCCCCGCATTTCACGTAACCCGAAGGTTCATTACCGCACTCACAAGCGTCCGCCACCTGTCTCTATCCTGGACCAGCCCAATCCAGTCCATATACCCACATCACAACTCCTGGAGATCCATCCTAATATTACCCACCCATCTACGCCTAGGTCTCCCCAGTGGTATCTTTCCCTCCGGTTTCCCCACCAAGACCCTATACACCCCCCCTCCTCACCCATACGCGCCACATGCCCAGCCCATCTCATTCTTCTCGATTTTATCACCCGCACAATATTGGGTGAGGAGTACAAATCTTATCTTTACAAATGATATGTCCTCCTTATCTTGGACATATCGTTTGTAAAGTTCCTGTCGATTTTCCGCTTCTTGTAGGCGACTGAACTACGTTAACACAATAAGTAAGACAGTCAGTAAGAAATGATAGTTGTCATATAAAATAATGATCCTATATTAATGAAATATACGTACTCTTTAGGCTATCTGTTATTCAGTCTACGTGAAATCTAGGATAACCCGTTGGCCGTAGGACTAATTCGTCTGGCTTGTACAAATTCCGAGAAGTTTGCGATGCGTGGTTTGAGGGTTGCTAAAGCATCACTTCGTGACGCAACATCGTGAGAAACGGATATCGAACCAACTAAAGAAACGCGAGGGCGGTTTTAACACCACATTCTGTATTTTAAATGTGAAGGGGAAAACAAGCTGAGTTATGACGCCAGCAGGGTGCGTGAGAAACCTGCAGCTATTACCTAAAATAGGCGTCACTTACATGTACACTGCGGGAGGGACGGAGACAGAAAATGTCTATGGCAGTGAGCAATGTGTCTGGTCTTGTGAAGGAATCTGCATACCTGACGAACTTGTCACCTGGTGTTGGCTAGCTTGCATTGACTGAAGGACCGAGATTACAGCTTAGGCACAATACAAAAAATATGTGGGTTTCGTCACGCGGCTATGGGGGCGTTGGATTGGTACGAAATGACCAGCCGTCGTCCCACACGCGGATATCCGCAATGCTTTCGTCACTTTAGTACATATTTTGTAATAAGTCAATTATACATAATTTTAAGGAAGGGGACAATTTGGATTGCGAAAACTTACAGTATAGAAGTTGACAGGTCGTGGCCAGACTTCCTTCTTTGACCACCTGTGTAGAAAAGTCGACAAAATAGCGGCGATAAAATATGTAGTAAATACTCAGTGAATTACCATGGATATGAAAAATCCCATACGCAGGTTGTTACCCCTTTGATGTCCACTGGTTACTATATGTATCACCCACTTTCATACTAAAACCTTTTGCCCGAAGAATGCATTTACGTGTTTCGTATGGTTCGCAGAACAAACAGGAATTATTTCCCAATACAGCATTAACTGTTTTTTTTTGGAGACTGTGTTTACTGCGCGGTACGCACTGAAACTTTAAATATAATTCAGGTTAAACTGATCCTTCGAAAGGTTAATATTACAGTGAAAATTTCGTTTTGGAACTTTTTGTAATGGTTCGTAGTACTAGCGTATGATGTTTCAACACATCAGACTACAAAAGAAGGCTAATTACATCACAAGTCGTCGTTAAAATACATGACGCGTTTTCAGAGAGGTATCACCGAACTGTCACAGGACGTGCAAGAGATCGACGTATACGTTTTGGGGAATGTGGAATCTCTAACAGCCTCGACAGATATTCTACAGGTGTTCAGCTTTCTCCACCACGTCCCATGGATATCGACTCTCGACTCTCATTCCATTGCCGCTTCACTCAAGCCTACACGGACAGGCAACAAACTAATCTCTAAGTTTACGGTTACGTAAGAACTTACCTTGTCAACTCCCACACGATGCTGCCAAAACTTCACTGAACCTGCAAAAACAGAAACACTGGGTTACTTACACAGAAGAGGGCAGGTTTGTTTAAATAATAAATGAATGCGAATGGCATGAACGAGGAGGAACGCATATTGGGACAAGGTCCGCGGCTAGTTTATAGCCTAAGACAGTTAACTATGGAGGTAATACAAGAAAATGTCGGTGTTGTAGCTGGAGAATGATGTCCATAACTGGCACAAAGTGACACACCACAAGTTTTTGATGGTTTACCATAATAGAGGTATGCTCGTAATTCATATGTTGTCCGCCGATATTAATTTCAATTCAGAATTAATTAACGGGTTACTGAGAGAGAGAGAGACAGTTGATATTAACATCCATTTTGTGATGACGTTTCACGTTAAACTAATCAACCCACCTAAAATTCTGGTACAGGCCTACATTCTTTTATACTGTGGAGAGAAAGTGTGAATATGTGGAGCAGGAAAATGACACAGTTATAATTTGAAATTCAGAGGACCGTGCATCGTGATATATTCTTATAATAAAAGCCAATAAGATGCACTATTTCTCAACTTTATTTTGGTAAAGAACTCTACATGTTTCGGACAGGTTTGCTATCCATCATCAGGAGTCTGAATACTGTATTCACAGCAACTGGTATTTGTCATATTAGTTATGCTGACTGTCTGCTAGCAGACAGTCAACAGAACTGTACGCTTATGTCTGTTGCATTACACTTACAGTACATATTCGTTTCGTACCGGGCTGGGATGGCGCAAATGTCAGCGGCACTTCTTACACCCAACTGAGATTCCACTGGCGACAAACGTTGCACAGTACGCCTCCGCCACCTGTTCGAAATACGTAATACGTTACACCAGGAACTACCGTTACGTTGCAGGAACTTTTGGGTGGACACCTCAAATTTTCCCTCCGATTCGTCCTTCGCAAATATATTAGGTAACAAAGATTAATCCCGCCGCCATCTTACATCTCTATGGGCGGGGGGATTTAACGTGACGTACTGTACGACTGACTGATAGAATTACATTTTTCTTCGTACGCCGTTCTTTGGCAAAACTGTTTCGAAGAAAACCACCTCCATCCAGAAGTTTTACCGATACCTTTCAAATATCTTATTGGTTTATTTACTGACTCACAATTCATCGAACTTACAAAATGAGTGATGATACGCGATGGGAATTCACCAGCAGTTTTGTATTTCATTTTGAGAATCAACAGATCTAGCGATTTACGGGTGTCACAGCACCGTTGCCGAAGATTCATAACCCCCCCTCCCCCCAAAAAAAGGCCCAGCGACACAGCATCACATGTCTGAAAACTGGAATCTGCATTCCGAAAATCGTTTCGAGGTACAGTTACTTCCGAAACCGGAAGCAGCAAAGACTAAGAGACAAGTGGTTTGTTTAACGACGCTGTCAGTCGTTAGAATTATGCAGCGTCGGTACCAGATGAATTAAATATGAACAAGAAATATTTCATCATTGACACTGACAAGACAAGACCGAAGTAGGCTACCCAGAGAAAGCCCTGTTCAATTGCCGCCTTGTCCGCCACAAATCCCACAACGACTGACCTCCGATCGAACGAGGGCAGTGAACAGTACATACATAATTAACATATTATGATAAATTTGTTGCAAGCGTCCAGATGAATAGTCTCTTTTACACGATATAGTTTAAGCATATTCGATTGAACACGGTAAGCACAATTTTCCCCACACAGAAAAATATTATGTTCGGAATTTGTGTCACGCTTCCAAGCTATTAGGCAAAGTAATTTTAATACACGTGTTTTGGATAGCTAATTTGTTATACAAACTTGGTACAGTGTGGGTGTGATTTCCCTTACTTCCGCTGTACTTGTGAATCACATGTCTGCACACTGTCAAGGAAACGAACTGTGGAAGACAACCGTCCTTGGCCCTCCCCTGTCGTCTAGAGTCTATCGCACAAGCCCAACATTTCAGAGACGCCGAACTGAGTGTCTCAACCGTCATAATTATTTTTAATATTAACGAATAACAGCGAACCAGTTAGTATCCTGTGATGGAAACCCATTACCAGTAGATCGGTACACAGCCAACCTCTGCAATGTTGTGTTGTCTGTATCGAATACACCTTCAGATACGTCATCACTAGGTCATGTTTATAAGGGCGATTTTTATCAGGTGTAAATGTTGGCGACTGTTATCAGGTTTAAACTTCGGCGCTTATCAGGTGTTCATAGCGGCGACCCTTCAGACTGTGCAGTCTTCGAGGTCTGGACACCGTATGGTCTTGTTAAGTCGATTAAAATTACACCTTAAGACATGCACTGGACTGATCTGGTTCAGGTCGGGGTCTCTTGTGAACGCGGTAATGAACATTCAGTCTGCATAATTTGCGGGCAGTTTCTCGAATAGTTTGTTAGTCTATACCAGAGGTAACTAACTCGTCGCCCCCCAGCTTATGTTTCTCGACTAGTTAATGAGTCTACACCAGGGGTAACCAACTCGTCGTCCGCCAGCTTATGTTTCTCGACTAGTTAATTAGTCTACACCAGGGGTAACCAACTCGTCGCCTCCCCCTCCCCCCGGCTTACGTTAGTAGGACCGTGGCCACATTTGTAAATTACATACACTACAAAAAACTGCTCAGTAATTTAGACGCTTAGGTATACGAGTTAATAATTTTCATACGTGCTGCTTGAGAACCAGGCGACAGTAACGGCTCTGGGTCTTTGCCGAAAAGGTTGGACACCTCCATCTGGTCTGTACTGTGCAGTGCAATATGGGATTTCCCTTAATCCTGAGCCACGAGTCATGTAATGTTCAATAAATTGGTGATTTTTCTGTATCACAGAATGAACAAGCTGTGCCGCACTCTGAAGCCATAAAGCCGCATGCCTTTAATAAACACACACGTGTTATGATGTAGGTCCTGAGTTCGGTAACATTCTCTACCACAATATTGAGTGGCCTAACAGAGTCAGGCGATAAAGCATCGTTAAATCTGATAAGTTCACAGCCGGGTATAAAACTACTTCTGACCTTCAGTGACGTTAGCGGGAATTTGACGGTTTCTGTTGCACGCCAAATTGGCTTAAGCAGCAGGTACCGCAGTCCGTGAGGTGAGCAGGTAAGCGGAATTGCTATCAGACAGCGATCACGACCGTGACTTGTCAGCGGCACGATCACAGCGCGCGCCACATGCTGCTCAAGACTGGCATGTAAAGGGAACTTGAGTGACAACGTGCAGTGACATACATCAGACGCCTGTTTTCTGTCACACATTCATTCGTCCACTCATTAGGCGCGTTCGCAAAATTGCGAAACGCTGCTAATGAGCTTCGTCATGTCTGTCCGCATGAAACAACCCGGCTCCCACTGGACGGATTTCCATGAAATTTGGAGTTTGAGGATGCTGATGAAATCTGTCAAAGTCGAGCTGATTAAAATCTGACAAGACTAACGGGTACTATATATGAAGGACTACGAAAATTTACGGTAATAAAGGTAAAGCAGTCCCGTTACAGGCCTGGAGTGGCCCAGAGGGTTCCAGGAAGTTAAGGTTCTCAGATTTCATGACAACGGCACAGGATGGTGGTAAAGTTGTCAGCCTTACGCACCGGCCGCCTTCACCCCCCAGGAAATACTCCTGGTACTCATTTCTGTTAGAGGCTGAGTCGACCCCAGGGCCATAGTGCGATCGGAAGGATCTTATGTCAACGAAAAATTCCAATGACACCAGCTGGGATTTTTTTGTTCGAATATGGCTTTATTCAGTGTCCTATTGCATACACACTCGTAATATAATTGGAACTAGAAGTCTCTTAGTGATGTTCTACTGTCTATTATGTTCTGATGTGTGATCGTTAGGTCACTGTGTAGCCTCTTGGACCTCCACTCTTCCTGGTTCATCTGTGATGTGGCTGTCCGACATTCCTATATCCTAATCGTTGCGTGTGGCTTCAGGACGTGGGCCTTTGCATATTGTGTCCTCCTCCAGGTCCTATTACATGCTCATATTGGACTCGTCACATTTCCTTGTCTATGACGGAGAGGTAGTTTCCCACACTCGCTTCCCTTGTTATGCGACTGGTACAGCTTCCACTTTGACCGCTTCATGAAGTCGATGAAGTCTTGTAACGTCAGTTCCCGTTGCTGCTCGGTTCGGAATATGACTAGATTGGCCAATACACTGCACGTCGCCGTCTTGGGGGGCCACAGTGTGAAATGAGGACGCACAGCCCAATCGCTGGGCATCCGCTCCGGGATTGTCCGTAGTATCCAAGCTAGACGCTGTTTTGTCCATGTCCATATGTTCCCCTTCCCCACAGTCAATGAGGCGGTGACTAAATGTGTACGTCCTATCACGTTTTCTGCACGCGTCTGTGGGTATCATGCGTATCCTGAAGAGTCGTACATTTGTGGGAAGGATGTCGTGAATTACCTTATACCATGCCGCTTTAGTGGTCTCGGGAACAGGTGCTTCCCCCAGGTTTTTCCATACTGTAGGCCAGGCTGCTTGTGGCCATAAGTTGGCGATCCGCATCTCCTTGGATTCTGTTGCCGCCCGACACATGTAGTGCATAGTGTC
>Ga0123353_10018769_pt1 | contig 10243 bp, 6 predicted proteins | sample TergutLab28metaG_3_FD_92763 | JGI IMG/M metagenome (GOLD analysis project Ga0123353, IMG submission 92763) | Labiotermes labralis P3 segment gut microbial communities from Petit-Saut dam, French Guiana - Lab288 P3 | ecosystem: Host-associated > Arthropoda: Insects > Digestive system > Gut ...
ATTGTATGATATAATTGTGCCTTTTGTGTGAAATGGCGGAAGGTATGCTGCCTCCTTAGCTCAGTTGGTTAGAGCGTCGGACTGTTAATCCGCAGGTCTTAGGTTCGAGTCCTAAAGGGGGCGTTGAACGTAAAGTCAACAATAATCACGGGTTGCAATAAGTGATTACTTGTAAAACCGGTTCGTTTTTCAATCGAAGTTTTTACCGATGGTAAAAAGTTTAAGAGAAAGGAACGAAGTTACGCAAGGTAAGAAGTCCTCTTTACCGAAAATCTGCTGCCGGAAAGATACCGGTGCAGCATTTATTGTCCAGAATGGGCAGCGGATTTACATCGGTAAATATGCCGACCCGATGCCGAAGGAAACATTACAGGAGTATCACCGGATATTGGCGGAATACGCCGCCGGTTGTCCGCCGCAGCCATCTGCTTGCGGTTTTAATTTCTTTGCGTTATAATTCCGTTTGATATGGTGCTAATTCTTTACGCAAACGGAGAACAAAATGAGGTTTATCGTTTTATACATCGTTCTTTTCTTATCAATCTGTCCGGCTTTCGCACTGGACGACAACTTTAAAGATTCATGGACTTACCAAGTCCAAGAGGAACATCCGCGATTGTTTTTCAACAAGCAGACATTTGAAACTGTCAAGAAGCGTGCGCTAAGCGAAGAAAATAAACTGTTCACCGAAATGAAAGGCAGAGTCGATTCGCTTATCGGAAAAGAAATTACGTTCAAGGACCCTCTGAACATTGACGGAACACAAAATTCCGACCATGAATACGGCACCCGCGCTGCCGAAGCGGCGTTTGTCTATCTCGTTACCGAAGATAAAAAGTATTTGGAACTGACGAAAAATATCTTAATCAAACTCGTTGACTATTACACATTCCGAAACGAAAAAGGGCTGAACATTCAATGGTACGCCTTTTCGAGAGTCAATGCGCTTGCCGCTTACGATTGGATTTACAACGACCTGGCAGAACAGGAAAGAACGGAAATCGGAACACCGTTTCTCAAAGCAATCAATTACATGCTTCCGTCTAGGAACCGAAAGACGTTTTTTCGGGAGAATACCGGAAATTACAAAACGGGATTTTACGGACCTCCTTGTTTGGCATGGTACGCTGGTATCGTTTTCCACCGCGCCGGTATCGATGACAAACTGGCTAAAGAATTATTGATGAAAGGTTATAACGACTATCTAACGCTTCTGAAATACCGAAGTGATATTGCCGGAAAAGACGGCGGTGCTGCCGCAGCCGTGCTGGGATATTGTATGGGAGCATATCCTTGGGCGGAATTCAATTTCTTTCACACCGTCAATGCTGCAACGGGAGTCGATGTTTCAAAAGATTGGCAGTATGTCCCGAAATTCGTCGATTACATCTTTTGGAATTGGCTTCCCGGCAACAAGGAATATGGTTTTGGAGACACCGGTCATACTACCAATGACCTTCCGACGGGTTCGCTGCACATTCACCTGTCGCAGATGATTCATTTTTACGGAAAGAGCCAGCCGGATTTAATCGGCAGAGTGAAATGGATGCAGACAAAGGTGCAGCGGCAGCGCAGCGAAGTATTCCCTTTCACCAGATTTTTGTTGACGAATTACAGAGATGATATTGCTCCCGCTGCTCCTGATGAGAACCTGCCGAAAGCGAAACACTTCGCAAACATGGGACAGATATTTATGCGGTCAGGGTCAGGCGATGACGACACTTATGCTCTATTTACCGCTGGCGGAGTATTGACGCAGCATAAACATTTCGACAACAACAATTTCGTTATCTTCAAAAAAGGATTCTTGGCATTGGATACGGGGACTCGTCCTGAACCCGGTATTCATTTATCGCATTACTATTGCAGAACGATTGCACATAATTGTATTCTGATAAGAATGCCCGATGAAAAGATGCCGAATTACTGGGGCGGTCCCGCTTTGAATGAAGAAAAACTGCCCATCCCCAATGACGGCGGACAGAATAATCAACTCGGTTCGAAGGTTCTCGCCTTTGAAGAGAATAAAGAATACGTGTATATCGCAAGTGATGCAACTCCATCGTACCACAAGGACAAGACCAATCAGGTAGTTCGTCAGTTTGTTTTTCTGCTGCCGGATTGTTTCGTTATTTTCGATAGAGTCAATTCCGCAAAGGCGGAGTATCCGAAGACATGGCTGCTCCACACTGCACGTGAACCGGTTGTCACCGGCAAGGAGTTTTATGCAGACCAAATGGAAGGGCGGCTGTTTTGCAGGACGGTTTTTCCTGAAGATGCCAAACTCGAAAAAATTGGCGGACCGGGAAAACAATTCTGGTCAGACGGCAGGAACTGGGCATTGCCGGTATTGGTGCCGGGTGATTGGAGATACACTCCCGGCAAAAAAGAACCTATGGACACACGTGAACTGCTTGGACAATGGCGTATGGAAGTGTCGCCGGCGCAGCCCGCAACGGATGATGTGTTTCTGCACTTGATACAAGTTGGCGACCAGTCGGTAAAATCAATGGTTAAATCGACCGTAATTAAAACCGCTGATACAGCGGGAGTGAAATTCACTTTTGCGGATAAGGAATATGAAGTAACGTTCAACACCAAAGGAGACATCGGCGGAAAACTTTTGATTCGCCGCGGACAACAGCAGTTGGTGAACGTTAAGTTGTGATTTTACCGGTACATCAACTCATATACTCATTTATGGGCGTGTAATAGTTTTATTGTGAGTTAAAATTACCCCGAAGGGGTAAAATATCTATAATCCCCGATTTCAGTCGGGGGTAAGACGGCTGCCATATGACATAAAGCCCCGAATGGGCGTGACTGTTCCGGTTTAGTTACGCTCCTTTGATGCTATTGCTCATTCCGCAAAATCCTCCAACGGCGCGTCAAAGTCATCACTCATCCAGAACTGACTTTCGGCACAGCCGAATACCGGTCGTTTTTCGGACGGTGCTTCAGAGCGAACCTCCGGTTCAATTATAGTAATAAGTTTCAGCGAATCCAATTCGCGCAGCAGAGCCATCGCCTGCGGCTGTATAACCCCTATTTGAAGTACTTGCATGATATAATCCTCATTGTGTTATCTGCACTACGTATTCTTGACTCAATCATTTATACCTCATTTTACAAAATAAGACAACCACATCGGCTGTAGGAGGTTGTTTTGTCGTGAAAATAAGATTACAATCTAAAGGGTATTCTGCCACATACATCACATATGGAGAACAACAATGCTACATCATTTACAGAAAAAATGTTTCCTTGCCGTTTTGGTTTCGATTTTCGTCATCGGACAACAAGCAATAGCCGCTGACGGCACTGCGGTACTGTTGTCACGTCTTGATTTAACAAAGCCGGGACTTGAAAAAGTAAAAGCGGCATCCGGCAATTCTGATGCCGCCGCCAAAGAGTTGCTGAATTATTATCGGACACGGACTTCCGTTCAACATCCGGTCGACAGAACACAGAAAAAGTCCTCACTGGGAAAGTATGCGAGAGCCGGTGATATTGAAACGGCAAACAACGCATTGAAACATATCTTCGTTGGGCAGTCGGCATATCCGCCGCACTTTTGCGGAGAGGACATCAACTGGGGCAGCCGTCCTGTCCCCGACAATGAATGGGTGTGGCAGTTGAACCGAATGGGTTTTTGGACGGCAATGTCCAAAGCATATTGGCACACCGGTGATGAAAAATATGCCGAAGAGTGGGTTTTTCAATTAACCGATTGGGTGAAAAAGAATCCGCGGGACAAAGAACACGCTTATGCTTGGCGTTCAATCGAAGCCGGTATCCGCGGTCAGCAATGGACGCATCTCTTTCAGCACTTCCTCGATTCACCTGCTTTTACGCCGGAGTTTCTCGTTGTATTTCTTAACAGTTGTTATGACCATGCTGATTACTTAATGACCAAATACAGTGCAAGGAGCAACTGGGGTTTGATGGAAGCCGAAGGAATGGCGTTCATCGCTATCGTGTTTCCTGAATTCAAAGATGCCGAAAAATGGAAAGCGGAAGCAATCGTCCGATTGAACAAAGAAATCGACAATCAGGTTTATTCGGACGGACATCAGCGTGAACTTACCATCGGATACCACGTCGGCTGCATCGGCTGGTTCAGCAAGACGCTCGACTTGGCAAAGATGAACGGGATGGAAGACGCTTTTCCCGATTCATATCGGGCAAAGATTGAAAAAATGTGCGAAGTCCCCATGAAATTAGGAATGCCGGACGGGTCTAATACACAGTTCGGCGATTCATGGAAAGGCAGACCGGGCGGAAATTGGGGAATCTTGAAACTGTGGGCGGAAAGATATAATCGCCCCGACTTCTTGTATGTTGCAACCGAAGGCAAACAGGGTGAAAAGCCCAAAGAGACCGCCTTCGCTTACAAGGAAAGCGGACTATATTCCATGCGCAGCGGCTGGGATAAAAACGCCGTTTGTCTGATATTGAAATGCGGTCCTGACGGCGGCGGACATTCCCAGCCGGACAACGGCACCTTTGAATTGTACGCTGGCGGACGACATCTTATGCCCGACAGCGGCTGTTATATCTACAGCGGCGACCCGGAAAACCGGCGATGGTTTCGGCAAACGAAAATTCATCAAACGCTGACCCTTGACGGAAAGAACACGGCTTATGCTCCCAGACATTTGTATTGGCAGACCGACGATAACTTGGACGTGCTGGTTGTTGAAAATGCGGGTTATCCCGACCTCACACATCGGCGCGCTGTGTTTTTCGTTGATAAGAAATACTTCGTCATTGTCGATGAAGCAATCGGCAAAGGAAAGGGCGTCGCTGCAATTCACTTTCAACTTGCACCGGGTGAAGCGGTACTTGATGCCGACAACCAGACGGCTAGAACCGCCTTCAAAGACGGCTGGAATGTGTTAGTACAGAACGTCATGCCCAAAGATGCAAAAATGGAAGAAGAGGAAGGGCAAATATCCTACGTGTACACTAAGAAAGAACCCCGACCGGCGTTTCGCTTCAGTGTCCCCAAAACGGATGAGACCGGTATTCGCTATATCACCATCGTTGCGCCATATACTAAAACACCGCCGGAGATAAAAGTTGAATTGTTGGGTAATCCTGTCATCGGCGGCAATAAACTAGAATTGAAATTGTCAACGGACGGAAAATCCCGACAAATCGGTTATACTCTTTAATTCATTATTCCAACCATCCTGAATTTTTTTATGACACCAACTATGATTCGAAACTTCACATTCTGTTTTGCCGCATGGTTCTTGACGGCGGGGATTCTTTTCGCCGAGCAGCCAACTTATAAACTGCGTCCTTGGATAAAAACCGATGGAACAGAAACCAAGGCAACGTTTGTCGAAAAAAATGACGACGATGTAATTTTGCGAAGCGAGGACGGCTCCGAAACATTCACGATTCCATTTTCCAAATTGAAGAGAGCAGACAAGAATTATGTCGAATTCCAACTTGCCCAATTACTTAAGGAACCTGCAAATAAACCCGCTTACGAACTGCGGACTTGGACGACGAAAGTCGACGACAAAACAAACACAATCAAGGGAACCTTCGTCGAGAACAACAGGAACGAGGTAACGCTGCGGAGCGAAGATGACTCCGAAACGTTCAAAGTTAAATTGTCCGAACTAATTCAGGAGGACAAAGTTTATATCCGCAACATCGAGCGCGATATAGAAGCGGCTCGGGAACATCAGGCAGACCGCAGCGTGATTGACCCTATACAGGAAGGCCGGCATGTCATTTTCGCAGCCAACTGGTTAGAACTAGTGGGCGACGGAAATGACGGCACCATTACAAGAGAACAATTCGAAGCATGGCGTGAACGAATAGACAAACTGTGCGAATACTATGAAAAGTTCATGGACTATAAGGCATTAAGAGGCAACAAATTTTTCATTGACTTACAGCCGCCGGAATACTGGATGGAACGCGGTCGTGAGGTTCCAGCCGGAAATCCAAACAGGATTAACAGAGGGCGCAGCAGTGTTGAAACCTTCACCGGTCTGCAAGGCATGCGCGCCGATAACACAATATCCGGTACAATGATGCATGAATTCGGACATACGTACACACCGCCCAGTTCCAACAACCGAATGTTTCATTCCGACCGGGAAACCATTGCCGACTTTATGAGATTTTATGCAACAGAAAATTGCGGATTTCAACTTCCTTCTGATAAGACAATACCGGGAGCCCGGCACAGACAGTCCTATATTCAAAGCGTTCTGAGAAAATTTAACCAAAATAAGGACTTGCCGCCATTTCGTAAAGGTACTACGGGATATTTGCCGGAGCATGCGAACCGCACTAACAATGCATACGAACTTTATATGTACGGACTGGTCGATTTTGTCGGCTGGGAAACGTTTGGAAAAGCGATTCGAAGTTATCGGAACGGCACGTATGTGCCTGCCAAAACATATAATGAGACGATGACGCTGCCAAATGGTCAACAAACGTCAACTCCGGCTGCGCGTGCCCATGAATTTTTCGATTGTCTTGCTCATTTTCATGATGAAGCCCGCGCAAGTACAGACCCAGAAGTGCTGCGAAACATACCGCTTGCAGGCAGAAACCTCACCGGTGCACAAGTGTTAAGATGTCTGACGGACCAAGGCGAATTTCTTGACAAATATTTCACTGTCGAAACGACACCGCCCAGTACGAAGACGGAGACACCGGCGCAATCCGGTCCGCGTCCTGCCTGGATGTGCATCTCCGATGACCGCGCAGCGGAACTCTTTAACCGCTGGAATATCGTGAACGGTTATTATGATTACAATGAAGAGGATTATCGCGGCAGAAAGAACGTTCTCGTGACGTACCCGCATAGTCAAGAAATACCGTGTTCGCTGGAACGCCGAATAAACGTTTTGCCGAACAGGAAAACCGTGTTGACGGCGATTGTTAGTAATCATCAAAACACCGATTGGGAACTAGTGCTTCGTGTCAACGGTTCGGTAGAGAAAACCGTTTTGGTCAACGAAGAGTCGACCAAAGGCGGCTGGAAGAAATGCGAGTTTGACCTAACACCGTTTGCCGGTATGAATAACGTTCTGATTCAACTGGAACACAAGGCAGCCGGCAAGAGTGAAGAAGCAGGATATTGGACGGGTTTGACCATCATAGGCAGGTAGTTATTAAACAGGAGAACAAAATGTTCAGAATTTTTTTTATCTTCGTTTCGATTTTGTTTTTTGGAACTCTTTGTCTTCATGCCCAGACGAAGACGCTGCGTACCGCAGAGGGATTTACTTCCGTCGTACCTGAAGAATATCTTCAAGAGCGGGACGACATTCCTTCTTTCTGGGTTAGCACGCCCGAAGATATTGCCGGTTTTCTTGCCCGAACTATCAAGAAAGGCAAGTTGGAAGTCATCGGCACTTCAGCAGGCGGCAGACCGATTCACGCCGTCTTTTACGGCAAGCCGCGGCAGGGAAAAGGCACATCCACCTTTTCCGGTTCGCTGGGCTTTCGTGACATTCGGGCTTATCGCGGTCCTGACCATGAAAAAACCGTCTATTGGGGTATGGCAGCCGTTCACGGCTTTGAACAAGAAGGAATCGTCGGAATGGTCAACCTTCTTTCGGTTCTTGAAACCGGCAAAGACCTGCGCGGAAAAGAATGGAGGGAAATCACCGAACAAGCGGCGAAGATTGACCGCTTGATTTTAATTCCGCTCGTCAATCCCGACGGCAGAGCGAGAATTCCTATGCGTATGTTGAAGTATCGGGATAATCACACTGTTCTTGAATATCTCAACACCGGCGGCAATCCCGACGGAACTATCACCGGCTGGCCTCAATGTAAAGAATATATTCCTTTCGACTTTAGCCGTCCTGTTTTTCCCGGCGGCTATCCGAATGATGCTGGCATGAATCTTCAACACGACGATTTTCTCGGTAAGAAGCAGCCGGAAACGCAAGTGTTGTTTGACCTTGCGGCAAAGGAACGTCCCGACCTGATTATAAATATGCACACTGGCGCGGTTTATATGAACTTGCATCGTCCGTTTTGCGAACCGGTTTTGGCAGACGTTTTTGATAATTTGTACAGATATGTTCACAAGCGGCTGACGATTGAGAACCTTCAGGGAATAAAAGATATTGAATTGATTGACCCAAGTAAAGCGTTAGGTTCCGGTGCTTATAACATTGACACAGCACTCAATCTGCATTGCGGCGCATTGAGTGTGACGGTGGAGTCACCCAGTCATGCGTTTTCCCGCAAGACCTCACGCGGACTTGTTGAACACTCGCCGGAGATGCTGCTTGATGCTCAACTGTTCTGTCATCTTGAAGCAATTCGGTTTCTTGCTGAAACCGGCGGACGCTCAAAATGGACTTCGAACGTAAAAAAGTAAAACAGTATTAGCTTAGATTTTAATCCTGCGCTGCGCTGTATTGACGAATTTCTAATCCTATCGTATCCGAAATTATATGACGCATTTTATCGCCAACGGCAGAGTAATTGACCCTTCGCAGAAACTTGATGAAGTATGCACTCTGCGTATCGAAAACGGGAAAATAGCCGGCATTATCAAAGAAAATTGTATCCCCGGCATCGGCAATGACACCGTCTATGACGCTGCCGGTAAAATCGTCGTTCCGGGCTTGATTGACATGCACGTCCACTTGCGTGAACCCGGCAGAGAAGAAGACGAAACCATCGAAACCGGTACAAGAGCGGCAATTCACGGCGGTTTTACCTCCGTTGCGTGTTGTCCCAACACCATTCCGCCGGTTGATTCGCAGGCAACAGTCGAATTCATTCAGCATCAAGCGGCAAGGAGCAATAACTGTAACGTCTTCGTGATATGCTGCATCAGCAAGAACCGCGAGGGAAAAGAACTTGCGGAACTCGGTCAACTGTTTTCCGCAGGCGCAGTTGCTTGCAGCGATGACGGTTCACCAGTGGAAGATGCCGAGTTGATGCGGCGGGCTTTGGAATACTGCTTGATGTTCGGCAAGCCGCTGCTGAGTCATTCCGAAAATACTTCGCTGACAAATGGCGGTGTAATGAACGAAGGCACGATTTCAATGCATCTCGGTCTCAGCGGCATACCCGCTGTCGGTGAAGATGCTGCCGTTGCGCAGGATATTGCACTTGCCGAAGCAACCGGCGGACAACTGCATCTGATGCACATTTCCACTGCCGGAGCGGTATCAATGGTGCGGCGCGCAAAAGAACGCAATGTCAATATCACTGCCGAGGTGACACCGCACCACTTAACGCTTGACGATGCAAATCTTTGTTCGTTTGATACCAATTTCAAGATGAGTCCGCCGCTGCGGAGCAGGGAACACATTGAGGCGTGCATTGCCGGTCTGCTTGACGGAACGATTGATGTGATTGCTTCCGACCACGCACCGCATGCCCTTGAAAAGAAAATGCGGGAACTCGACCAGGCGCCATTCGGCATCATCGGGCTGGAAACCGCTCTGCCGCTGATGATAACGAAGTTTGTGAATACCGGTATTCTTGACTGGGCGACGCTGGTCGAGAAGATGTCATTAAATCCTGCAAGGATTCTTAATCTGCACAGTAAAGGTTCGCTGCAAGCCGGTAAAGATGCTGACATAACGATAATTGACCCGAATGTAAAATGGACAGTGACGAAAGAAGGTCTTCATTCCAAGAGCAAGAATTCGCCTTATCTCGGCTGGGAATTAACCGGCAAAGCAGCAGCGGTGTTTGTCGGCGGAGAAAGGAAGTTATAATAAACGGCAGTCAAAGAGGCGGGCAGCTTTAGCCCCCCCGCTTGAAGCCGCTTGCCGTTTTCGGCAGAATAAGTTATAATTGTACATAGTTGTTTTTCAACATTTTTTGGAGTTGCAGAATATGACACAAGACCAATCTAACGAATCCGTAAATCGAGGCAGGCGCGAACTGCTGGGAAAAATCGCTCTCGGCGGTGCCGCTCTAACCGCCGGCGGAACCTTCATAAGTTATGAAGACGAAGTTCTGGCACAGGAAATGCAAAAAGAGGTGCCAAAAGACGTTACTCTGGACGCATTGTCCGGCGCGTCAAGAACGCATACCAACTGGGCGAAGTTTGCCGACCTGAAAAAGAAAATGACAACGGCAACTATCGGAGGCATCGAATTCAGCCGAATGATGATGGGCGGAAACCTCATCGGCGGCTGGGCGCACTCACGGGACTTAATGTACGTCTCCGATTTAGTGAAAGCATATCACACCCGCGATAAAATCATTGCTACTTTCAAAATGG
>Ga0123353_10018770_pt1 | contig 10242 bp, 7 predicted proteins | sample TergutLab28metaG_3_FD_92763 | JGI IMG/M metagenome (GOLD analysis project Ga0123353, IMG submission 92763) | Labiotermes labralis P3 segment gut microbial communities from Petit-Saut dam, French Guiana - Lab288 P3 | ecosystem: Host-associated > Arthropoda: Insects > Digestive system > Gut ...
ACGTTCAGGGGAAACAACTTCCGCGATACCGCGGCGTTTGGTTTTGCCGATATCCGCGAAGCCAGGTTCACGAACAAATGGACCCGCGGCTCTGGCAGCCTGACGGCGCCCGACGGCGTTACCTGGACCGGTCACGGCTGGACCGGCCAGCCGCTGATTGTCCGGTGGCCGAAAGATACGCGCAGTATAATGAATATGCAAGCGTGGGCAAAAGAAAAAGACGATCTCGTGGAGGTCATCTATTCCGCGATGGACGGATACGTATATTTTGCCGAGCTCGAAACCGGCAGAGAAACCCGTGCCAAGCTCTATATCGGATACACATTCAAAGGCTCGGGCGCTATCGACCCCCGGGGTTACCCGCTACTGTACGTTGGCGCCGGTTATGAAAGCTCGCGTGGCGCGGCGCGGATTTTCGTTATAAGCCTTGTTGACGGCTCTGTCCTTCTCACGTTTGGCAACAACGACGGGTTTGCGCTGCGAAGATGGTGGGCCGCTGATTCCGCGCCGCTCATAGATTCAGATAATGATAATCTGATATACCCGAGCGAGAACGGCGTTCTTTATATAATAAAACTCAACAGCGTGTTCGATTTGGAAAGCGGTACTATGACGATCGCCCCGTCTGCGCCTGTCAAATGGCGGTATAACGGCATCCGTTCGCATAAAAGCGGAAAATTCTGGCTCGGCTATGAGTCCAGCCCCGTAATATGGCGCGGCCATCTGATAATCGCAGACAACGGCGGCCACCTCATTTGCCTGGATTTAAACACACTTGAGCCTGTTTGGGTGCAGGACGTGCTTGATGATACGAACTGCTCGCCTGTTCTCGAGCTTGAAAACGGACACCCTTATATTTATATAAGCACTAGCTTTCACGGCGGCTGGCGCGCACCGTCAAACTCGTCGGCTGAGGTGCCGGTTTGGAAAATCGATGCAGTCACCGGCGAAATCGTTTGGAAGACCGATTACATTTGCCAGACTGTTTCTGACGTCTCCGGAGGTGTGCAAGGCACGATAGCGCTGGGCAGGTATGATCTGGAAAACCTAGCTTTCGTACCTGTTGCGAGAACCCCGACAAGGGGCGCGGGCATCCTGGCGGCGCTCGACAAAAACACCGGAGAAGTCGTGTGGGAGTTCCAGTCAAGGCATTATTCCTGGAGTTCGCCGGTTTGCGTATACGACAGCGACGGTAAGGGTTATATCGTCTATCCCACATCCGCAGGTCTAATGTACCTTCTTGATGGGCAGACGGGCGAAATGCTTGACTCTATCCAGCTTGGCGGCACCACCGAAGCTTCTCCGGCAGTCTTTGGAAATATCATTGTGATCGGGACGCGGTCAAATAGTTTCCGGGGCATCGAGCTCAGATGACCAATAGGGCGAATCTGTTTCCTCTTTATCACTACAGACAGACCATGAACCAAAAAGCAATTGACTGACCGGATATCAGAAATAAATCTTGACTTTCAGTTGTTTTTTAACATAAAATTATCCCTGCAAACTTCAACAAGGAGCGATAATAAAATGGTAAGTAAAAAAGCAGTTACTGATATGGGTCTGGCTCAGAAACTCAGGGGCGGCGTCATAATGGATGTTTCAACGCCGGAGCAGGCACAAATCGCGGAAGCGGCGGGTGCATGCGCCGTCATGGCCCTTGAGCGCGTACCGGCGGATATCCGCGTTATCGGCGGAGTATCCCGTATGAGCGATCCGAAAATGATAAAAAACATCCAGGCAGCGGTAAAAATACCTGTCATGGCAAAATGCCGCATCGGGCACATTACCGAAGCGCAGATCCTTGAGGCTATAAACATCGATTATATCGATGAAAGCGAAGTTCTCTCGCCTGCCGACGACAGATATCATATTGACAAAACCCGTTTTAAGACGCCTTTTGTCTGCGGCGCCAGAGATCTTGGCGAAGCTCTGCGGCGCGTCAGCGAAGGGGCTTCTATGATCCGTACAAAAGGCGAAGCCGGGACAGGCGATATAGTCCAGGCTGTCAGGCATATGCGCGCCATGCAAAGCGAGATCAGGCGCCTAACCACGATCGGCGAAGATGAACTGTTCGAGACCGCAAAGCAGTTGCAGGTTCCGTACGAACTGGCGCTTTTCGTATCTCTTAACGGGAAGCTGCCGGTAGTAAACTTTGCAGCTGGCGGCGTCGCGACGCCGGCCGACGCCGCGCTTATGATGTTGCTTGGCGCCGAAGGTGTGTTTGTCGGCTCTGGTATTTTCAAATCCGGCAATCCCGCAAAACGCGCCGCAGCGATTGTCAGGGCTGTTGCGAATTATACCGACGCGAACATGCTGGCGGAACTTTCAGAAGATCTCGGCGAAGCGATGGTCGGCATAAACGAAGATGAGATCACCCTGATGATGGCCGAAAGAGGAAAATAATCTATAACTATGGGGGGAGCACATATGTATCAATGCAAGTTTCCACATTTGTTTTCGCCAATCACTCTCGCCGGCACAGTATTCCGCAACCGCATTTTCGCTTCTCCTACCGGCTCGGCATATCAATCCAGCCGCCACTACCCTCTCCCTGAAACTAACGCATATTACGAGCGTAAGGCACTGGGAGGCGCCGCTTCGGTTTGTATTGGAGACGCAATCGTAGCGGATGACGTCCGTGTGACCAACAACGCGCTCCCTTTATATGACCCGCTTGCCTACCCATATCTGTCCAAGCTTGCTGAGTCTATCTCGCGCCATGGCGCCGTCGCTTCGATGGAGCTTTGCCATGCCGGTTCACGGGCCCATGTCTCAGCCGCCGAGGGCAAGCAGCGCTATGGCCCGGTCGAGGCCATCACCGAGACCGGCGAACGCATTCTGCCCATGTCTGAAGACCAGATATGGCTAATCATCAAACAACACGCCGACGCTGCCGCTTATATGAAACGCTGCGGTTTCGGCATGGTCACGATCCACGCCGGGCACGGCTTTTTATTTACAGAGTTCATGTCTCCGATAGTAAATAAACGTACTGATAAATGGGGAGGCTCCCCGGAAAACCGCTGCCGCCTGGCCGTTGAAACCTGCAAAGCCATCAGGAAAGCCGTCGGACCGAAATTTCCGATAGAGATGCGTATCTCAGGCTCGGAGTGCCATCCTGGAGGATATGATATAGAAACAGGCGTCGAAGTCGCGATACAGCTTGACGGATATCCCGACCTGATCCACGTTTCGGCGGGGAGCCACGAAGTATGGGAAGTATTTACAGTGACCCATCCCGATACGTTCCTGCCGGACGGCGTGAATGTCAAATATGCAGCAGAAATAAAAAAACATGTCAAACAGTCAAAAGTCGCTACCATCGGCGCTCTCGCCGATCCGAACATGATGGAGGAGATCATCGCCAGCGGGCAGGCCGATGTGGTAGAAGCCGCGCGCGCGTTGTTCGCCGACCCGGATCTGCCAAACAAAGCGCGTTACGGGCGCGATATCGAAATAAACCAGTGCATGCGCTGCCTGACTTGCTTTTCAGGCCTTATGTCAAAAGGATTGTATGTCTGCGCCATAAACCCTGTCATAGGGCGCGAGGTAGAAAACAAATGGGACTTTAGTCCAAAGGTTAGTAAGAAAAAAGTACTGGTAGCCGGCGGCGGTATCGCCGGAATGCGCGCGGCGCTGACTGCGCATTCCAGAGGGCACGAAGTCGTACTCTGCGAGAAAGCCGACAGGCTTGGTGGCGTATTGCGTTGCGAGGACGATGTCTCGTTTAAAAAACACCTGACCGGGTTCCTGGACAACCAGGAACGCGAGCTTAAACGGTCAACTGTAGATATACGGATGAATACCAATGTCACTCCCGAGCTTGCGTCAGAGATCAACCCGGATGTGATCATCGCCGCGTTCGGTTCCCGACCTGTCGTACCGGAAATCACGGGAATAACAAACGCCATATGCGCGGAAGACGTCTATCGTGATACTGACAGAGCCGGTCAGCGGGTCATAATAATCGGCGGCGGCCTGGTCGGCGCCGAGCTTGCGGCCCACCTGGGCAGGCTCGGGCGCGAAATAACTCTGATAGAAATAACAGACTCTTTGAATGACGGCGGTAACAAGCTGCATGGCCTTGCCCTCGGTTTGGAGCTGGGCCGCCAAAACGTGCAGATTGAATTATCCACGAAAGTACTTAGCATTTCACCGGTTGGAGTACTGGCCGAAAAACAGGACGGTACTCAAAAGACCTTTACTGCCGATACGATCGTTTATGCCGTCGGGCAGCGCCCGCTTGACGAGGAAGCTGAAGCATTACGTTTCCTGGCGCCGGAATACCATCGCATCGGCGACTGCCTTGTGCCGGAAAATATAAGCGAAGCTACCCGCGCGGGTTATAATATCGCCAGGAACATCGGCCGTTATATCTGATAAAGCAAAGATATCAAATTTTATGGACGTAACGGTAACGCAACCCGCGAAAGACACTTCATTACCAGGAGATGTTTAATATGTTTAGTAAAGTGCCGGTCAGCCCAAGAATAGAAAGAATAAAAGAGCGCCGCCGGGAGCATGACAACGGAAATGTCATACTTTGCGGCGAGCGCACCCGCATATATACCCGCTATTATAAAACGCATGAAGCTGAAGTACCCCTGCTTAAGCGCTCGGGCGCCCTCTACGAATGGTGCGCAAAAAAGGTGATCCGTCTTGAAGAAGATGAAATGTTCATCGGCAACTTAGGTACTGACTGGCGTAGCGCGCACGCGTATGTAGAATGGGCGCTGGGCTGGATGCGACAGATGCTGGAACTACCGGAAGAAGATTTTGTCAGGGAATGGCAAACCCCCGGCGTGTTTGCATATGTGTCCCCGGAAGATCGCGAAGTTTTTGAAGAAGCTATCGAATATTGGAAAGACCGGACTATTCAGGCTCGCGTCCAGGCTGCGCTGCCTGAGGAGTTATGGGATCTCACAGGCGACGGGTGCACGAGTTTTGGCACGCGCCAGAAAGCAAACCCTGAAAAGTCGTTCGCCAACATGCCTGCGGGTCACTTCTGCACGAACTACAAAAAGGTCATTGACAAGGGTTGGGGATTTATCCTTGACGAATGCGACGAGCATATAAACGCCCTCCAGGGCAAGGTCTTTGGCGACGATGCAGGACGCTTCACGTTCTGGCGGGCGATCAGAAAGGTCGCTCAAGGAGCGATACTGCTCACTGAGCGTTATGCCGCACTGGTCGCAGAAGCGGCAGAAAACGAGCCGGAAAGCGCCCGCAAGGAAGAGCTCAAAATGATGGCTGCGGGTTTGGCAAATATCGCCAGAAAGCCCGCAAGCACTTATTGGGAAGGCTTGCAGCAGATCCTGATCTACCAGATCATGCTGCACGCGGACGGGCTGTCGCACGGCGTAACACTCGGCAGGCTCGATCAGTACCTCGGCCATTTTGTCGAGGCTGAGCTTGCGGCCGGTACATTGACAGCGGAACGCGCACAGGAACTCACTGACGCCTTTATCCTTAAACTGGGTGATAACTTTTCCCTGATGTGGGTCGCCACGCAATCGAGCGCCACCCTCGCCACGAAGACAAAATACGGTTATGTCTGCGGAGGGCAGCATTTCACTGTTGCCGGATTGACGCCCGAAGGCAAAGACGCAACGAATGAACTGACATTTATGTTCCTGCAGACATATGCGCGCCTTCATCTGACGGTCCCGTCCATATCGTGCCGCATCCACAAAGACACGCCTTATGATATATGGGAGCACGCGCTGGAATCCTCAAAGATCGCAGGCGGCATGCCAACGCTGGAAAACGACGATATAATTATCCCCATACTTGTTGAACGCGGCATGACACAAGAGGACGCCAACGATTACTGCATCATAGGCTGTGTTGAGCCGGCCGGAACCGGTAACGAATGGCCCGCCAGCGGCAGCAGCGGCGCCGACAGTTTCTGCAACCTCGCCGGCATCCTTAACATGACGATACATAACGGGACAAATCCTGCGACAGGTTGCACAGCAGGTCTAAAAACAGGTTATCTGTACGATCATGCCACCTTTGAGGAGTTTCAGGAAGCGTTTTTAGCTCAGCTAAAGCATTTCCTCGACTGGCATATCTCATACGTCAATATTTATGAGTTTGTCTACAGCGAATATTTCCCCAACGTCTCCGTTTCTGCTACCATGGAAGGCTGTATGGATAAAGGGCTTGATGTTTTACGTGGAGGCGCAAAGTACAACTCAACCGGGTTTACGACCCTCGGCATAGGTAATGTCGCAGACAGTCTGATAGCGATAAAGAAACTGGTTTTCGATGTGAAGTACTGCACTGCCCGGGAGATGTACGACGCTCTCTGCAACAACTGGAAAGGATACGAGCAGCTTCAGTCGAAGATAATAAACGAAGTACCGCACTATGGCAACGCGATAGATGAAGTTGACGACCTCGCCGCCTGGGCGCTGGGCGCCTTTGCCGACCACATGAATAACGCCCGCGGCCCCCGGGGAAAATGGCGCGGCGGCACTTTTACAATGACGACGCATCTTGAATATGGCGCGTCGACGCTCGCCACACCTGATGGCAGGGAAAACTTTTCACCGCTTGCCGAGGCTATATCCTCACGCCAGGGTTTCGACAGAAACGGGCCGACAGCCTATCTGGCAAGCGCCGCGAAACTGCCCCATTTCAAACTGGGAAACGGCGACCAGCTAAACATCCGTTTCTCCCCGACCGCTGTGCGCGGTGAAATGGGTACAAAAAAACTCAGCGACCTCATAGGCACATACTTCGACGAGGGCGGCATGCAGGTGCAGTTTAATGTAGTTTCTACGGAGATGCTGTATGACGCGCAAATGCATCCCGAGAAGCATGAAAATATGATCGTGCGTATTGCTGGATTCTCAGCCTTCTTCGTGGAAATGCCAAAACCATTACAAGACGACTTCATAACAAGAACCGAACATATGGCATAAAAACCGGTTATTACGTTAACATCATACGGAGGCAGAAGTACTTCACTTCTGCCTCTTGTACAACAAAGCACTGGAGCTGATCAAAACATGGATAATAACAAAATCACAGGCAAAGTATTTGATATTCAAGGCTTTTCGGTGCATGACGGCCCCGGTATAAGAACCACTGTTTTTCTCAAAGGATGCCCTCTGCGCTGCCCCTGGTGCCACAGCCCCGAATCATTGGTGTTTCATACCGAACTTAATTGGATGGCACTAAAGTGCATTGGGACAGAGAAATGCGGGAACTGCCTTGCCGTCTGCCCGATTGATGCGATTAAGCCGGGAGATAAAAAAACCGCCCTCGACGGCAGCGGCGAGATACAACTCGTCACTGTAGACCGCTCAAAGTGCGACAACTGCGGCGCTTGCGCCAAAGCATGTATGCCAAAAGCCCTCTATCTGTGCGGGACTGACTATACGGTCGATGAGATCATGGAGCGCGTGAAGCGCGACGTCCCCTTCTTTAAAAAGTCAGGCGGCGGCCTGACCGTTTCCGGCGGCGAGTGTTTATGCCAGCCGGAGTTTACCCTCGAACTGTTAAAACGATGCAAGCAGGAAAACATACACACTGCCGTTGATACTTCAGGTTTCGTCAAGTGGGAGGTCATCGGGTCCATTCTGCCGTATGCCGATATGTTTCTTTATGACATAAAATGCATGGACAGTATTAAGCACAAGCAAGTTACCGGCGTCCCAAACGAACTAATTCTGGAAAACGCGAGAAAAATCGCGGCAAACGGCGGCAGGTTCCAGATCAGGATACCGGTTATCCCAATGTTCAGCGATTCAACGCAGGCTTTCGACGATATCGGTAAGTTCTGCCTTGATCTTGGCGACGCTGTAGAAATTGTGCAAATACTCCCCTATCACAACCTCGGAACAGTAAAATGGGAACGCCTGCAAACAAATAAACCCGTTTATGAAGTAAAAACCCCATCCGACGAGCTTTTACAGATGCGTAAAAAACAGCTCGAAGACATGGGGTTAAGTGTGATAGTGCACTGATAGTTATCCCTCAGGAATTACTATCGCGCATACCAGATACGCGATCCATCCAAAACCCGGGATTATGATCGCCAATATCCTGATAATAGTCGGATCAACATTCAAGTACTCGCCTATTCCGCCGCAAACTCCGGCTATCCACCGGTTGTTGCGCGACCTGTACAAACGCTTATTTTCCATGTTTAACTCCCCCTTCTGTTTGTGCCCTCATTATATCCCAAAATCGGTAAAAACACAAATTAAATGAACATTAAATTCCCTTTTACTATTGCTTAATACTACTTGCAGGGTAGCCCATCCGGGGTGGTATGTTCCGATTTGAAGAGGGAATTCCGGCTACCGACACGGAACTGACCGAAGCAAATCGGAACATACCACCCCGGATGGGCGGACATTAGCTTGGGTTGTTACCTTTGATCCTTAATACCAGCCTTGCAAAACCCATCAGAGGAATAATAAAAGCTGACCATAACCTGCGCTTGACGACCTTGAGCTCGGCAGGAATATCGATGCTCTGCGGGCAGTGCGACCGGCAAACACCGCACTCGTTACATTTTGAAGCGTCGCTCCTGTTGGGCGTCAATTGCCCGGTCACCTGAAAGTACTTTGCGATACCTGAACTGCGACCGAGCATCAGGCTGTTATTATAACAGGAAAAACAACCGGGTATATCTACGCCTTTCGGGCAAGGCAAACAATAACCACAGGCTGTACAGGGCACACCCGCAGAGCCTTGCAATATCTTAACAACCTCGGCATAAGCTTCGCGCTCCGCATCGCTTACTTCGCATAACCCGGCATCATCAACCAAAGCTGAGTTCTCTGTTATCTGCGCTGCCTCTGTCATTCCTGACAACACCATAGTAACCTCAAGCTGGTCAAACAACCACCTGAACGCCCACTCGGCAGGAGACCGCTCCTTGTGCACATCGATAAAAACTTTTTTTGCCGCTTCCGGCAGCCTGCTTGCCAGCAGCCCACCCCGCAGAGGCTCCATAACAAAGACAGGTATCCCCTTTTCGTGAGCCTGGCGCACCCCTGCGGCGGTTGCCTGGTCATTTTGGTCGAAATAGTTATACTGGACCATGCAAAAATCCCAGTCATAAGCATCGATCAGCTCCAGAAACTGCTCGCGCCCGCCGTGATAAGAAAACCCCAGGTTTCTTATTTTGCCTTCTTCACGTTTTTTATCGACCCACTGCTCAATGCCGAGCGCTTTAACTCGTTCCCAAGACTCCTTGTTGCTTAACATATGAATAAAGTAGTAGTCAAACCAGTCCGTCCTGAGCCGCTCCTGCTGAGCTGTGAAAATTCTGTCGAAATCCTCAGTTTTTTTACACATGTAATGCGGCAGCTTTGTCCCTATATTTACCAACTCACGGTTTCCGGTAGCTTCAAACGCCTTACCCAAAGCTTCCTCGGCGCCCGGATATATATAAGCGGTGTCAAAAAAGTTTATACCGCAATTGATAGCTTCGGTTACCATCCCGTTTACCAGTTCCTGGTCGATTTTATTCCCTTTTCGGGGGAACCGCATGCAGCCAAATCCTAATAAAGACAGTTTATAGCCGTTTTTCTGATTTATCCTGTATAACATGCCGGCGTCTCCCCCAAATAACTAAGAATATAGATACCGGACCGCATTTGCGATCCGGTTAGTTGTTATGTCGTTTTAGTTGTAACGCTTGTTCTTGTTCTTGCGTGCAGCCTCTGATTTCTTGCGCCGCTTAACGCTGGGGCTCTGATAGTACTCCTTTTTTCTCAAATCCGAAAGGACGCCCGACTTCGCGCAGTTGCGCTTAAATCTTTTTAAGGCGCTGTCCAGAGACTCATTATCTTTGACATGGACTTCCGACATTGTTTCTTCCCCCCCTCCGATACGCGCCATGTGACGCGCTTCAAGGGCCATCCGCATGGCTTTAGCACTGATATTATAATGTCGCTAAATGCAGTTGTCAACACTTTCTTTTGCTTAAACCTGTGTAATCTCAACACTATCTTCAGCGCTTAACTGTATGTCGTCCGCTGGTTCGCATATCTGCATGGTTTGCGCGGGTAAATCTACCGCTGGTATGGCTTGCGGCTGCTCGATGTCTGAGCCAAGAAAACCCGGTATCGACATCCCTGCCATCTTGAACATCTCGTTCAGCGGCGGGATCGAACGCATCATTCCGGAAATGAATTTTGATGTTGTTGGCGACCCGCCTTCCCCGCTCATGGAGTCCCAAACGGTGATCTTGGCGATCTGCAGGTTCTTGATTGCATC
>Ga0123353_10018771_pt1 | contig 10242 bp, 2 predicted proteins | sample TergutLab28metaG_3_FD_92763 | JGI IMG/M metagenome (GOLD analysis project Ga0123353, IMG submission 92763) | Labiotermes labralis P3 segment gut microbial communities from Petit-Saut dam, French Guiana - Lab288 P3 | ecosystem: Host-associated > Arthropoda: Insects > Digestive system > Gut ...
CAGCTTACGACCCAGCTCCACACAACCACAGCCAGCACAACCAGTGCAGAACACCATATGCAGTAATACACGGTCTTGTTCTCCTGATGATGGGCATAATGATACCCGAAACATATTGAGATAGAAGTTTGGTAATAAACATCGGATTAGTTGCATCTTGTTGGTTTACCTCTCTTCACCCGACGTTCCATGATGCACGGTCACAAGAACCTAAAACAAGCAGGAATTAATTCCCTGAACAGAATTAACCAGGTGGTCTTTAAAATGGGGATGTATTTTGTTCTATTCGAGGTAGAAACTGTGGTCTACTGTATAATTTAGACGGACTTCAATCTCCAAAGAGTTAATCCACCTATATTCGAATTTAGTGCGACAAAGTGTATGGGGTGTGTTTCGTAGGCGGAAGTGTGAAACAAAGGCTCTTTCACGACCAACGTGGTTGGACACGTTTCAAATAACGCAGCACACAAAAGTACACGGTTTTAACACCAAGATCTTTGTTTAATCAAATTCTATTATCGTATTTTACGTTGTCCGCAGGTGTATTGATTTAATCCTTCGCTTGTACTGTAAATGTTACCTACATAAAAGTGTAAATATCGGGAGCCACTGGAAACATAAAGCATGGAACTGCCCATAAACTACTAAATCAAAAAGAACAGAATTAGGTGACCTGCATTACGCAAAAGATGACTCATTCATTACATGTCTTTGTATGGAGTACTGTTTAATCCAGTTTTATCAGTCTCCAGCGTACTGTAACAGATAACGGAACATATGGAAATTGGTCCTTCAGCATTACAAGAATATAATTTTACTTACTTAAATAGTCAACGAAACATCAATTTGTCAATAACAGACCGAAATACAGTTTTATAGAATTCAGAAAAACCTTGATAGATCATTAATAGACCAATACTAAAGCATGTTACGTTTTTATGAAAAAATTAGAAGTATTTTCTGTGGTCACAGCATTTTGACAGATGACCCAAATGTCCAGCAATGCGGCAGATCTCAGTTTGATGAATTGTGTGGGATACTAAAAATTGTTGTTTCATGAGCGAAATAGTGCATATAACGTATTTGACAAGTACCGAAATGCAAAACATGAAGAGTAAGGGTGAGAAACACACACACACACACACACACACACACACACACACACACGCACACCTCGTCATTTGCCTAATATGGCTGAGAGCGAATTCTTTCAAAACAAACAAGAATATAACATTTCCTGCACATGGCATATTTGAGGCTAATTCACACATGCCATGCCGTGCACATGCCGTGCCCCTGCAGTGTAAATGCCGTGCTGTTTACAACGCCGATAATTGTAGCGAAAACCGGTTTGGCTATAGAAGCAGCGGGGAATACAATACATATTTTCTTGGTGTACAGCTGACTTAACTTGAAACATATTGCATTCAACACATCGCAGGTTATAATTACGTGTGTTTGGGGATATTCTAGGTCAGTATCTTTCTCCTTGGCTCGTATTACCTAGCCTCGGAGTCCAGATGGATGTGAGTTGTCCGTATACCAATCAACTATTCTGCTGTTGCCAGTGGATAAGGAGGACTTAGGATACAAGTAGTTACAGAAGTTATGTAATAAACAGCACATAGTCTGTTTGACGTTCAAGTGACCGTGCATCCTGATAAATTATTATAATAAAACCAACTAGATGCACTAATTTCTCAAATTTATTTTGGAATGAATCTCTACATGCTTCGAACAATTCTTCTGTCCATCATCAGGAGTTCTTCACTGTGCACACAGCAATGCTATATGTCATATACGTTTGCTGACAGCTTGCGAGCAAGCTGTCAGCAAATTAGTGCATTTAGTTGGTTTTATTATAAGAACATAATCTGTGTTCTTCATGAAGTACAATTTTGATGATCCAAGGAGGAATCAATGGGCAATGCATGTAGACTGCATTTATTCTAAAATCTGAATTGAAGATATTTGGAAAACTAGCGCCTACTTTGGAATATAATATTAATGTGGGTCTTAAACACACGAGAGGCATGGATGTGGCCTGGTTCACTCAGTTCTGGAAATGGCTCCGAAATGAGCTACTGTGAACAGGTCAATAAAAATCGTGTGCCATTAAGGTCGATACAATTACCGAATATAAGATTCAGATTTTCTGTAGACTGGTAAGGAAATGCAGACATTTCGCACGATATTACTGTCTTCATCTGCAGATCATGCAGTACAGGGCGTGAAATTCAAATGATGTCATGAGTTCTCCGGTCTCTGTGAAACAACCGAAATTTACACTTTCAAAATATTATCTGGCCTGTAAGTCGTATGAGAGCAGGACCGCCATTTTGTTAAAATCGTTAACGTGTTTATATATTTAATGGCAACATGTATGTAAAAAGTGAAAGGGTATCACGTTGCACTCCATATAGACAAACGGGGAGTGCATTTGCAGCATCACTGGCATCCATTCTTAAGCTGGACATTGGATGAAAGTGAGTGCTAAAATTGAACCTAATGTCGCTCTAACCAGGGGCGGCAACCCACAGTAACCCCTTGAAGAAGAGCAGAAAATTTTAGAAAACACCGCGATGATGCGACAACTTCTCCGACGGTCGTGTGTTGGCGGTAAGATAAGAAGAAGGCATTGGAGATTTTAAACATTTGTACTGTATTGATTACTAGTACTCCGTAGTGTCACCAATAACGTATACAAACGGAACGTACACAGAACACGAAGCGATGTAATTTAATTCTTGGTTCTACTTGGGTGTTTTAGCAGGGCACGATGAGTAAATAAATACACTGTTAAGTACCGCATTCAGGATCCTGAAGTACTGCAGGACACCTGAAGTTACAAATGCTGTTCAACAGCTGTCCGAAATTGAAATTCTGAGTAGCGATGGTTTAATGCAAATTATTTTTTACCTTGTTCTATTTGGACAACGTTGTATAAGTCCCTACTGATTGATTGAATGACTAAACGACCGACCAACTGACTACGCTGTAAGGAGGTATGAGGTTTCAACACCCGCCCTTACCACCGACAACCATCGGAGCCAGTCCAACTACCTTCGTCAAACTCCCTTTCTCAAAACCAACCGATCAATCGCAATGATATTCTCCCATCTTATTCCCAGTCATCCAAGTGGACTTAAATGCCAATAAGATAGCAATGCCAATACTTGACATACAGGAATGCACATATTTTTATACCAGTTTCTCCCTTACGCAAGGGCACAAGCCACGCGCACTGTAAGGCCCAATATTTCATTCTTCTTACAATATAGGCGCCGTTTATATATCAGAAATTCCCGCATTTTATGGCCCACTTATCCACTCACTTCGCCCTTATCAGGTCCGTACAGAAAACAACCTTATCTGTTGTAGAAGCAAATACGTCGTAGTTGTAATGCAGTTGAAAATAACCTTTCTGTTCTTCAGGTTGATATTAGGTTCATCACCACATTCACTGTCGGATGTTGGTCTCAAAGAGTGATAAGACATAACTTAAAGAAAACCCACCATAATACTTTTTCATAACGTTACATGCAATGTCAGTTTCATATTATGGGAGATTTTAGGATAACATGTGAATATGGCGATTTTTCTTTTCTGAGATGTGATTCCATATAGTTTGGTAGAAATTCGTCACGGTTTTGAATCAGAACATTGCCTCCTTCTGGGTACACATCACTTTCGCAATAATATTGAAATATGACCAGAAGATGTAGTTAATTGAATTTTAAATGCAGATGGGTTGGTCCCAGGGACCTATCACGTCCTTGAAACTGTGACGCGCGGTTGAAAGCGGTTCTCCACAACTTAGCCCGCGCGGCGGATATGTTTAAACTCTTCGTTATAATTTCGTACTAACATACTGTAGAAAGAATGTACTGGACTTTTAAAAAGTAAATAAAATACCACAGAAAACAGATGCTCATAGAAACTCAGGTTTTGTGTCCGCAGTATACCTAAACGTAATTACTTAGGTCTACTGTTTTAATTTCCAGCAGCTATAACATAGCGCAAGGAAGTTCTTTTGTACTATGGTCCACAGGAAATTCCGAGGTTTCACAGTGGAGCGGTTTGGAAATTCGTAATTGGCTTGTGACTTTTCAAACCGTTACGTTCAATCGAAACGCCGGAAACCGAATACGCACTCACGCCACGTCACAACCCAGACGATGGAACCCTAAACTTTTAAAACACAAATAATATTGCGAAGCTCTCCGACTCGCCCCTATCTGGACCCCCAAGTAAAATAACCTGACCAGCCATGTGCAGAATAAAATGAGATAATTTATTCTGCGTCGCAACTGTCCAGCGATCTTCCTTGTTGTTGTTGATATTGTAATGAAGTAAATCGGAGTGAATTCAAGCGTCTCGGCTTTCGACCCGCTGGCAAACTGACATACACGAAATTCAGAGTGTCATAAGGTACTGTAAAGTAATTAGGTACTTAATAAAAACAGAAAATAAAGAATTATGTAAGTGGGAAAACGGTTCAGTTGTTTGAAGTGAGATATTACTAACTCGAATTCATTCACTTAAAAGAAACTAAAATGCTCTTTTGTTAATGCTCTTTTGTCCAGAAAGTTGTTGAAAATCAGGATGTTTAATTAAAACATCTTCAGTTCATTTGATATTTCGATAACAATTAACTTCACTAATACCAAAACTTTTACCAGTATGAAAATAAGTTTGATATTCTCGTCAATATGATAAAGAATCAGATGTCTGTTTTGATGTTTTACTGACCGTGCATATCAGTATAATCCTAGCAACTGACCAAATTAATGCACAAATTCTTGTTTTATAATAAGTTTAATATAATCCTCTACATGTTTCGAACACTGTTGCGCTCATCATCAGGAGGTCAAATTGTATTATACAACATCTGGTATCGTCACACTCTGTAGGTGGCCGGCCGGTGCGCAGGTTGCAACCTGCGCACCGGACGGCCACCTCCTGATGATGAGCACAACAGTACTCGAAACATGTAGAGGAATATAATAAACTTATTATAAAACAAGAATTTGTGCATTAAGTTGGTCAGTTGCTATGATGTCTGTTTGTTACACAAACAATATATTGTACTGTCACTTGAGTTCAGCAGTAATATTTACAAAATTCAATTTTTGTCTGTACACATGCTGTGCCTTACAGCATTAGTAACGTATTATTGTACGCGGCGACGAATGGCTAGGCTTCACTGCACTAATTTGTTTTCAAGTTAGTCGGTTTTATTTGGCAATACGTACAGCAGGTACACACTGCAAACAAATGCAGGAGACAAACTGCTTCACATCAATCAACTGCTCTGCTCACAGAACAGCTGCGTCCCCTATTCCTCTCTTCTCCTTTTTTTTTCGCCACAAAACACAAAAGTAATCTTGTATTCAGCCATCGCATGTCCTGAATGAAAAATTCAGCCATTATGAACTTCTAAATTTTGAAGTATTCCGCAGCCAGTTCATATGAATTAATTCATATAAGCAGTTAGATAGGTCAATGCAAATTTTTTACTCTAATTCTTCATGGCTTATTTAATAATGTCATTAGTTAATTGTCGATGTTAAGTGGGTAATGTGTTAGAGAAGACATTGAAGACAATTCTGTAGGCTTCACTTTAGGCGACATGTGATAGTTGCATGAAGAAAATGAGCAAAACCAATTTAACTGGTCAGAAAAATCAGTTTCGTAGCAGAAATTTGTGACCTGTAACTCTACAAATCCAGTCAGGGGTACAGCTACTCGATTACGGCACTCGATACAAAAACATGGCACACACATCTACGCGGTCGAATGACTTGACACCCCTGTCACTAGAAATGCTTTCCTAAATCCGCTCAGGAAAGGCTGCAATGGTCCTTTGCAACGCGGCGCCACTATTTTGCTCTAGTTCTTATTTAATCGCTGACAATTAACAATCTGCGCTGTTGGTACAGCAGTTATATAACCTGCGACGCAACGTTCACTTTCATCTGCTTTACTCTCCCTTGGTACTGTCATCTTCATCTGTTTATAAATGTTGAAAAGGTCACAGAAAATTGCGAACTTCCCGCTAACTCACCCAGTCCCCTTACCTCACGGACACTTTAAATGGAAAAGACCAGGACAGAGCAATCACAAGGTAATGGAGACTGAGTTTACAGCTTACTCTAAACCTGCATCAGGCCGAGACCAGGGATAAGGTCGCCCTGTCACACACATACCGAGTTTACAGCCGGGAATTTCTAAGCTTCGCACATAAAAACAAAAACCATGCTATCAATAGCCATCCTATCATTCGTTTTTGTTTTCGGTCCTAGAATAACAAAGAGATGGACGCCATGAAAATTATTTTCATTCCCCAGTACAGAAAAAAAACCATATCTCACATTTCTTTGTAATGTACATACTATAAGCCATATTCTTTAGAGTGTTGCAAATATCACGTTAGGAATAAAATAGAAGGTGCTTTTAATTCTTTTACTTTGTTACATTCTTTCTATAAATAATGCCATGAGTGCGTGATTTCAGGCTTTCGCCGCGATGTGGATGACACGTGCGCTCTTCTGGGATATTACGCAGTGTTAAGTGGTAATTTCTTACCGACGTTTTGGAACAATCTATCTGTCCCCTCTTCAAGGGTCAAGAATTTATTATCACATTAAGTTGGGACCCATAGATTGTCCCGAAACGTCGCTGCGTAATATCCCAGAAGAACACACATCTCATTACCACCCTTATCCGGAAACGGTCAGAGTCGAAAACTTTCTGCTTCCATTAACGTAGTAAAGTAGTAATGTAGCAGGCTTACAATAATTGCATTAGTCTGTCTTCCCACCATCACATTTGAACACAAAGAGACTCGATAGCAATCTGTGTCTTATATTATTTCTTTTATAAAAATTTAAGTTCGGTAAGTAACAAGCAGAGGAAGATGGTAATCTATTTGGATACCAGCCAAAGTTTTCTTATTCCGCGGAGTGATATATATTTTTTCTTCTTCATTCTGCTGTTGGCAACAAGTACAGCTTCTTGATTTTCACCCAGTTAGGAAAAGGGAAAAGCCTCGACCACCAGTTGCTCTGGCACGACAGAATATGTGGAAGCATCGTCTGTCCTTTAACAGCAGCCTGTTGCTTTACATCAGGCACTATAGTACCTTAACTAATGCAAGGGTCAAATCTCACTACTCTACCCTGGCTAATGTTGTGTAATGGCTGAGGGTCATAAAAAGTCAAGCGGCGAACGAGACTGGAATATGGTTAATTTTACACGCTGGGAGATTATTTAGAAATATCCTCTTAGGAATGCATTTAGGTACACAAGTTCACGTTAGCAAACTTCATGATATGAAATGGCATTAATTACGTTTTCAAAAAGCACATTTAATAATTATTAAAGGGCTGTGAAAAATCAGACCCAAATTGGAGATTCTTGAAGCTGATTAAATGTCGGGAACAGAGATGTTTGCTAACACAACATAACTTCTTTGTCTCTTGTCCTTAGAGCTAAGGATTAAAACTAAGGGTTTAAATCTACCTGTCGTCCTGTAATATATGAAATATATTCCTTTACTATAATGGCGAGAGTGTTCAAGAGCAAGCGGCTTCAGATAGTATTTGAACCTAATAAAGGAAGAGTAAGTGGATGACAGATAAAACTGCATAATGATAGGTTCTTAATTTGTGGGCTTTGACAAATATTATTAGGGCGATCAAATCCAAAAGATGACGGAAAAGATGCTTCTAGTTTTATAGTGTGAAATGAACGGTGAGTGTGGGAAAAGAGGACTACATATCTGCAGCACCATGGATAAAAGGTGTGGAATAGCACGCTGTAGATGGGAATTTGGAAAGTGAAGGTTATGAGGAGAGCGGCAAAAAACGAAAGATATTCATGCCGAGAGAGAGAGAGAGAGAGAGAGAGAGAGAGATGGTATTCTCAAACCCTTTAAAAACAAGGAAAAACAAAGGTGGAGAGAAAAACTTCTGAATTGTACCAGGTAAAATATAAATGGGAAGACAGCATAAAAATTAATTAACTTTACTAATAAAACAGAATTAATAAAGATATGTAAATTTTTAAATAAGATAAAACGTAAGTGGGAAAACTACGACAAGATATTTACACACATGGTTGAGAAAGACGATAGGGGACTATTGAAATAAAAGCGAATAGAATTGGCTTATGTAATATACAGTATGTGATGCAAATCATAACGTTTAAAGTAAGGCTGACATGTTAGAGAACGTTTGGTATTTGGCGAGCAGGCATGGCAAGAAGTAACTCGGACTCAAGAAAAAAAATATTATTAAAATTATTATTATTATTATTATTATTATTATTATCGTCATCATCATATCCTTTATACAGGGTATTTATACTTATATTCCTGAGACAAACTATGTCCCTAGGGAATACAGCGTTGCAGCTATTCTGTTGTTACTATTCATGGTGCTTACATCGTTAGTTCCAGTGTTGAATCTATTTTACTTTTACATTAGTACATTCCGAAGTGTGTGTGCAGTGCCCAGTATGGCTGTTTTCTGTAGTTCCTTGACTTCATGTTTTCCTGGTATGTCGCTCACGTATTATTATTATTATTACTACTATTTTCAAGAAGGATTAAGTGGACAGGGCGGTGTACTTGTAATACGAGAGTTGAAAACACAATAAATTCTTAGTCGGAAACCTGAAGGGTGAATACCACTTCTGATTCCAAGGCTGATATGGGGAGATAATATTAAAATGTTTATTAACGATACAGCATGTAAGGGGTGAACAACGGATTCGCCAAGATTGGAACTGATTTCGGGGGTATGTTCTTGTGAATACGTAGAGCAACTTCAGCTTACGTAAGAGGAGGGGAATTCAATGATGAGGCCAGCCACTATCGAACAGTTCTGTTGTGTGGAGTCACAATCCTGCAGGAAAAACGCCTTTGGCCGTAGGACTGAACATACATACAAGGCAGATTATGGAAAAGCTAAGGAGTTCTGTAGGATCACGAGGTGTTTATTTGCAAATAATTGTACGTTACCCGTCAATTAGTCAAAGAAATTGTATTACACAGAACAAGATCCATTCTTTCCCGGCTTAAAGAACTCCCAATTTCCGTGGGTCTAAGTAGTTCCATATAGTGAAGCCAGTGGTTGCTTAATTAGTGAATTATTCGCATATTGTTTATTCATAAGAGCACCAACGAACCATATTCTTAGAAACAGGAATCAAATTGAAAAATGTAACCTCTTATTTACATACGACCAGTTTTAATATTATTTCCCACTGTGCCATAATATTCCGAGCGGCAGTCACAGCGTTCCTTACTTCACTCGGAATACCTATCACATGATGCTATTAAAAACAAAATAATTACCGGTATGTAAACAGTTTATTTAAGTGCAGGGGTTACACAGATAAACCTCGTGCCGATTTCTTCGTTAAATTTAAAACTGACTTACCGACCAAAATTTTGGCCTTCTTATGCTGACGAATATTACCGATTTCCAACGTCATGCATAACGCTACACTGTATGTTTACGTGTTTGAGCTCAGTATGCCACCTGTTATGAAGACACGCCCTAATGGGAGCCACGCAAGATGGCGGCGTCAAAACGTTCGATCGACGGGTGTTCCCTTTGTTCTCGGAGCAAGCACGAGGGTTGCCGGCTTTCAGGGGCCGCTATGGTTTTCGCTACTGCCTAATCCAATTTCTGACACAAAGAAAGATCACTACTTAGTAATTTACTAAAATACAGTATTAATTTTCCAGCTATAGAGTATGGATATGAAATTGTGCTTTATCTTCACAATAAGGTACCTATCATTATAAACCTAACAATTTTTCACGGACTTAACTCAATGTACGCCGACTCTGCGAATTCCGTCACTATGTATGGAAGTCTGATATGAAATGAAGAGATTTTACTTTCATGTGACCGTGCATCGTGACAAATTACCTTACAATAAAACCAACTAGATGCACTAATTCCTCAAATTTATTTTGGAATGAAATTCTACATGTTTCGGACAGTTCCTTTGTCCATCATCAGGAGTTGTTCACTGTACACTCAGCAATGGTATATGTCATACACTTTTGCTGACAGCTTGCGAGTGGGATCAGGATGTTCAAATCCTGCATCCGGATACCACACCACCCCAGCCAAACCACAACGTAACACCAACACGCATCGAACCAGAGCAATACAACCCATGAAATAACTCAACAAATAAGTCGCAAGCTCCTGAGGATGGATG
>Ga0123353_10018772_pt1 | contig 10242 bp, 10 predicted proteins | sample TergutLab28metaG_3_FD_92763 | JGI IMG/M metagenome (GOLD analysis project Ga0123353, IMG submission 92763) | Labiotermes labralis P3 segment gut microbial communities from Petit-Saut dam, French Guiana - Lab288 P3 | ecosystem: Host-associated > Arthropoda: Insects > Digestive system > Gut ...
CAGGACCTCCGCCGTGTAAAGGCGGTGTCATGACCGGCTAGACCACGAGCCCGGCTTGCTGAAAAAACGGAAACTTCGTATAAATAGATTTCTCAAATCCGTTCATACCGAATTTCAGTGATGAACAAAATGAATGAGGCAGAATTATATATGTATTTGTTCTCTTATTCGTTGTTATGCCCTCTCGCGAACGCGATGACACGAAGTCGGAATATGTCGACCAATACCTCGGCGAATACGCCAGCGTTTCCTCTATTGTCAAAGAGGCGTTGCCTTTTGAACTTGTCGCGGTGGTCGGCGGCATTATTTCAGGCGTCATTTTATCGGGAATGACCTCGGAATTGGAACTGATTCCGGGCCTTATCGTGATTATTCCCGGCGTGATGGGCCTTCGCGGCAATATTTCATCCACGCTCGGGTCCCGTTTGGGAAGCGCCATTCATATGGGTTTGATTACGAAAATCGATTTTAAAAACCGGGAGCTGACAAATAACATCATCGGCTCCATGATTCTAACCGTCATCATTTCCGTTTTCTTGGGTTTTTTGGGGCATTACGTGTCCGTTTTACTGGGATTCGGAAGCGCCGGGCTTTTGAAACTGATTCTGATTTCTCTGCTGTCCGGATTTTTCTCAGGCATTATCCTTTCATTCATTTCGGTTTTCTTAGCAATCGGGTCTTTCCGTTTCGGTTTTGACCCCGACAACGTTGTCACGCCCGCTATCGCGACAATCGGCGATATCATCTCAGTGATGATGATTTTCATATTCGCCAGGATGGTGCTGATGCTATGAGCTATTATACCATTCGCGGCCTCGTTAAAGGCGGTCTTCCGGTTCTGATCCTGACCTGCTTTATGGCAATTATTGTCGGTCTGCTCCTCGGTTATCAGGAGGACATTCTCATCGAATACCCGACACTTTTGATTCTTATTCCGGTTTTGCTTAAAATCGGCGGCGATACCGGCAGTATGCTCGGCTCCCGCCTGTCCTCCGCCTTCCACCTCGGTTTGAGCAGCAGCATCCGCCATAACCCCGTTGTCCGCAACAGCGTGACGGCCGCAATCATCGTCGCCGTCGTCTCCTCCGTTTTCGTCAGCGTTGCCGTCTACGGCATCAATATGGTCCTCGGATACGGGACGTCGTTCGGACTGATTTTCGGCATCAGTTTCATTGTCGTCATTTTAGACATCCTGATTGTTTATACAGTGGCGGTCGGTCTCTCTTCCCTGTCGCGTAAAACGGGACTGGACCCCGATGACATCATTATTCCGGTCGTCGCCAGCACGGGCGACATGGTCGGCGTCATCGGTATCATGATCGCAATCGTTGTTTTCGGCCTCGCCGTTCTTTAAGTTTATAACATGATTCAAATTCAATTCACGTTCAAATTCAATTCACGTTCAAATTCAATTGAATAAAGAAATAAGAAAAAGAAAGAAAAGACTTAGCCCGTCACGAAACGGAAATTTATGAAAACAGAAAAAAAGGTTGGTTCGCTGATATATGGTTAAAAATCGTTATAAGTATACGCCGCGCAATTTGAAGGAGTTGCTCGTCGAAATGAAAGACACATCGGAACTGATGGTCGATTTGGCTTACTCGGCCATGATTTATGATGACGAAGACATTGCCGAAGAGGTCATGCATCTGGAAGAAAACATGGATATGCTCGACTATCAAATAAAAATGGGCGCCATTTTAAGTACGCGGCGCATCGAAGAAGCCGAGCAGCTCTTGGGCGTTTTGGAAGTGGCCGCGGCGTCCGAGTACATTGCCAATGCCGCGATGGAAATTTCAAAGCGCGTTCTGATGGGCATTTCCATGCCGGACCGGCTGAAAGTCGCTCTCCGGAACGCGAATGAAACAATCGTCAAAGTCCGCCTCAACGAGGAATCGGAGATGGTCGGCCAAAAGCTCGGCGATATGGAGCTGGATGTGGAAACCGGTATGTGGCTCATTGCCATACGCCGCAACGCCGAATGGATTTATGCGCCGCACAGTGAGACGCGCCTGTGTTTGGGGGATGTCCTCATCGCCCGCGGCCATGACGAAGGGGTACCGATTTTCTTCAAGAAAGCGACAAACAAAGTTTACACGCCCCGCAAAGTCATCGACTACAACGAACCGGCCGAATTCGACCGCTCCGTCGATCTCATTGTCGAAATGAAGAATATGTGCGAGCTTTCCGTCGGCTTGGCTTACTCTGCGATTTTGTTCAACAACAAAGACATCGCGCATGAGGTCCAGGTCATCGAACAACATTTGGACGAAATGAAATATGAAGTGCAGGATTTGGTTTTGGAAGCGGCCGCGTCGGCTGTCGAGGACGAAAACTTAGCGGACTACAAAGGTCTTCTCCTCTTCTCCAGCGCGTCCGAAAGAATTTCAAACGCCGCTTCGGATATTGCCGACCCGGTCATTCGCGGCATCGGCGTTCATCCGATTATTGCCATGGCTGTTCGCGAATCCGATGAGGTGATCATCAAAATCGAAGTTGCCGACTGTTCGCCGATTATCGGAAAAACGCTTAAGGAACTTCGCCTTGAAACCGAAACCGGCATTCATGTTTTGGCCATCAAAAGAGAAAACCGCTGGGTTTATTCCGTCAGCGGCAAAATCAGAATCCATGAAAACGACGTCTTAATCGCCCGCGGTTCGCGCTCCGGCGAAGAAGCGCTCATTGAAATGTGTTCCTGTCCGGTGAATTTGTAAAACCGGACACCCGCCATTTTTCAATCCCGACAGCACTTTTATATAACAGCAAAGCTCTTTTCAGTTTTATATCAATTAAAAACCGTGTATGTAAATCGGTGTATGTAAATCGGTGTATGTAAATCGGTGTATGTAAATCGGTGTATGTCAATTCGGTGTATGTCAATTCGGTGTATGAAACCGGCGTTTGCCGGTTCAAAAAGTGAGCATGATTTTTAAGGTGGCGGCTGATGGATAATTTGATGTCATTTTTTATTTTCGCATTTATTGCCATCTTTGTTATCGTCAACCCGCTCAGCGGCCTGTTTACTTTTATGTCCATGACGAGCGGCTACTCTAAAAAGTCTAAAAATGCCTATGCAAAAAAGTCTATCTTTTTGGCGGCCTGTCTGTCTATCTTTTTTGCCGTTGCCGGCTCTTTTATTCTCCAGCTGTTCAATATCAGCATTGACGCTCTTCGAATTGCCGGCGGCCTGATTTTGATTTCCGTCGGTTTTAACATGATGACGGCCAAAGTAAACCCGGTCGTCTCTCAAACCGAAATCGTTGAATCGACCGACAAGGATTTTTGGATATTCCCGATTGCAATCCCGCTGCTTTGCGGCCCGGGCACTATTTCAACCGTCACCGTTTTATCGGGAACCGCCACGGCAGTAGCGGACATTGCCGTTATTCTCGTTGCGATCGCCTCCGTTTACATCATCTCTTACATCATGTTCCGTTCATCGGAAATCATCAGCCGTTATATCAGCTATACGGGCATGCTTGTCATTACGCGCTTGCTGGGCTTGCTTTTGACAGCGATTGCCGTCGGTATGGTGATGGCCGGCCTTCACAATTATTTGCTTGAACTGCTTCAAGCTTTCTTTACGCCGATTATCAATACGGCTGTTTGAATATTGTAAAAAAGAAACGCTTTGACGGTTTGAATATTGTAAAAAAGAAACGCTTTGACGGTTTGAATATTGTAAAAAAGAAACGCTTTGACGGTTTGAATATTATGAAAAAAGAAACGCTCTCCATTATGGTTTGCCCCGTCTGCCGAGGGACGCTTGCCGCAAAAGCCGAAGAGGAAACCGTCTCTGAAATCATTTCCGGGAATCTTTATTGTCCGGTCTGTGATATTTATTATCCGGTTGAAAACAAAATCGTCAATATGCTGCCGCCGGAACTTCGGGATGAATTCTGACATTTTTCAGAGGGTTCGGCATTTCTTTTTCACAATTTTTCCGTTTCTTTTCAAAAGTATGATGAATAATTTTATTAACTCATAAAGTTATTATAATAATGGTCATCTTAACAATTCAGCAATTTTGATTGATTTATTGTTGTTTGTACTTTATTGCTCACATTCGTCTTTCGCATACTCATTTCACACATACCGTTTCACACATATCGTTTCACATATATCGTTTCAGAGGGATTTAATGAAAGAAGTTCTTCAAGACATTTACATCGGCCGCACGTCTTTAGATTCGATCGAGTTCAAATATGACGCCACGGAAGTACCGCTTTATAAAGGCGAAGACCGCGAGTTCCAAATATTTATCAAAAACTTCGCGTCCCCGACACATATCACATTCTTGCCCGATGACGATATTCGTGATTATCTCATTTTGGTTCCGAGCAAGCACCGCATTCAAAACAACGAATATGTCAAAATCGTTATCCGTGTCCCTTATAATGCAAAACCCTCCGCCGAAGGTATGTTCTACGTGATTACGGGCTACGGCGCTCAAAAGAAAGGCTTTAAATTATCCGTCGGCTCCGACGTTACCCGAAGCTCAACGCTTTCGGCTTCCGGCGACTTCTCCGGTCTTCGCTCAACCACGAATCCCGCCGGCGATGTTTACAAATCGGAAGGGCCGATCTCAACCACCGATTCCGAAAGGGCACAGCTTGTTTATGATGACGACGATGACACGGAAAAGAAAAAGCCCGCGTTCGGCATTAAAAGCGGCTGGGAGTCCAAAGCCGGCAAATCCGGCGCTCGGCGCTCGTCTTCCAAATCCGATCAATACGACACCGGCCAAAATGGATGGACCCTTCCGGTCATTGAAAAAGTGACGGTTTTCGTCTCCCTCGTTCTGATCGTCTTATTGCTGGCGCTGTTTGTCTTCATTCAATTTGCTGATCTGGATTCCATATTCCCGTTCGACCAAACCTTCCTGTTGGTACTGATCGCTCTCGGTTTTATTATTTTCCTTGTTCTGGTTCTGTCGCTGTTTTTAAGACGTTCGGATAAGTGAAACACGGTTTGTTTGAGATTTTTCCGCCGCCCGATACTAAAAAAAAGTCGGGCGGACAATTTCTTTTTGTTCTTCTCTTTTGTTCTTTTTTTTAATCCCCGTTGTTCTTTTTGCTTTTCCCTTTTGTTCTTTTTGTTCTTCTCTTTTGTTCTTTTTGTTAATCCCCGTTGTTCTTTTTGCTTTTCCTTTTTGTTTTTTTCTTTTCCCGTTTTTTGTTTATCTCTTTTTTTCGTTCAAAGATATGTTTGGAAATATCGGGGGAAAGCCGTTTTCTTTTTATCCTTTCCCTTACTTCTTAATTTCTAAAGGTTTGTTTTTCAATCTTTTGGAATTTTTTGGCCGGTTCCGCATTCATATCTGCGGTATCTCGGGTTGGTTTTATGTCCGATACAGTATCCGCAGAGTCTTCAACAGCGACAATCAATACGTCCTCCCGTAAAAGTCCCTCACAGCTGACGCCTTCTCAAAAAAGGTTGGTCCTTGTCGGCATTTCTTTGGCGTCTTTTATGACGCCGTTTGGCATGTCCATGCTGAATCTGTCTCTGCCCGAAATCGGCGCCGAATTCGGTGTCAGCGCTTACGCTCTGGGCTGGGTGTCAACGGCCTGCCTCTTCTCCTCGGTTATTTTCTTGGTGCCGATGGCGCGCATTTCCGACTTGGTCGGCCGGAAAAAAATATTTTTGCTCGGTATGCTCATTGCAACAGTCGGCGCCGTATTGGAACCGTTTTCCCCTTCCTTTTGGATCCTCATCCTGCTGCGCATCTCTGACGGGTTGGCAATGGCTTGCGTTTTCAGCACATCTCTGCCGATCCTCAGTTCCATTTATCCGCCTTCTCAAAGAGGGTCTGTCTTCGGTATCAATGTCGCCGTCGTTTATCTCGGCTCATCGATGGGACCGGTCATCGGCGGCATCATGACAGCCAATTTCGGCTGGCGAAGTATCTTTATTCTTCTTGTTCCGCTGGCTATTCTCGGAACGCTGATGGTTTACAAATATTTGAAAATGGAAGTCATTGAGGGCAAAGGAGAAATTTTCGACTACAAAGGCGCTCTTTTATACATGATCACGCTTTTTTTCTTGCTGCTGGGGCTCAGCAATCTGCCGGCCACATGGGCTTTCGGCAGTCTGGCTCTCGGATTGCTCATTCTTCCGGTTTTTATTTATTACGTCAAGAATCAGGAATTTCCGGTGATGCGGATACGCCTGTTCCTCACGAATAAGCACTTCGCCCGTTCCAATTTTGCCGCCTTTTTGAATTATGCCGGTACCTACTCCGTCGCCTTTTTCCTCAGTCTGTACCTGCAGCGCGTTCTGTATTTGCCGGCCGACACAGCCGGATTGATCCTTTTGGCGCAGCCGGTTCTCCAAGCGGTCTTTTCACCGTTTATCGGCAGACTTTCCGACAAGATGGACAGCCGCTATTTATCCACTTTCGGAATGCTGCTGCTGGCCGCCGGTTTATTCCTCCTGTCGACGATGACAGCGGAGACGCCGCTGATTTATCTGATTTTTTATGAGGTTTTGCTCGGCATCGGCTTTGCTTTCTTTGCGTCCCCCAATACATCTACGATTATGAATTGCGTCGGGCGGAAAGATTACAGCAGCGCCAGCGCCTCGCTGTCCGTGATGCGGCAATCTGGAATGGTTTTATCCATGGCGATTGCGATGTGCGCGATTTCCGTTTTCCTCGGAAGCACGGAAATGCTGAACTCGGATACCGTTTTGAACTTTATGGCGGCGATACGCACAACCTTTTACATCGGGACCTGTCTCTGTCTTGCCGGTGCCGTTTTATCTTATCTGAGAGGGCCGACGACGCGCAAAGACGAAGATTGTGAAATCTTATAAAATCTTATAAATACAAAAACCCCGTTTTGTCAAAGCATGATTCAACACATTGTTTTGTGGAAATTAAAAGCGGAAGCTGAAGGCAAAACCGCCGGCGAAAACGCCGTCCTCATAAAAGAGAAATTGGAAAGTCTTTACGGCAAGATCCCCGAAATCAAAAGCATCCGCGTGGAAATGAACGCGTTGAAAATCGAAGGCAACTCCGATGTCGTTTTGATTGCCGAATTTGAGTCAAAAGACACGATGTACGCTTATCAGAAAAATCCGCTTCACGAAGAGGTTGCCGCATTTGTCAAAAAGGTCAACGAAGGAAGGGCGGCCATTGATCTTGAATATTAATTTTTATCATGTAAGACTTATCGAATAAGGGTGACTTTATGACAGAGAATCAGAAAGATGCCGGCAAAAATGACGCCGGAAAGGAAGCCGTCCTGCCTCCTAAGTCGGAGTTCAGCGAATGGTTCAATTCGATTATCGATATCGCGCAGATTATGGATGTCCGTTATCCCGTCAAAGGTCTTTACGTTTGGTATCCTTTCGGTTTCGGTATTCGAAAGCGTGTTTACAATATCATCCGCGATGTGATGGACAACTCGGGACACGAAGAAACGCTTTTCCCGCTGCTGATCCCAGAAACAGAATTCATGAAGGAAGCCGACCACATCAAAGGTTTTGAAGACGAAGTCTTTTGGGTCACGCACGGCGGCGTCACGCCTTTGGATATCCGGCTGGCCCTGCGCCCGACCAGTGAAACGGCCATCTATCCGATGTATAAGCTCTGGGTCCGCTCCCACGCGGATCTGCCGCTGAAATTGTATCAGGTGGTCAACACGTTCCGCCATGAAACGAAACACACCCGCCCGCTGATCCGCTTGCGCGAAATCACTTCTTTTAAGGAAGCGCATACCGTTCACGCCACGTGGGAGGATGCTGAAAATCAGGTGGATGAAGCCGTCGGCTTGTACGCGGATATTTACCGCCGTCTTTCCGTTCCGTTTCTCATTTCAAAACGCCCCGACTGGGACAAATTCCCCGGCGGCGACTATACGATTGCGCTTGATACGATCATGCCCGACGGCAAGACACTTCAAATCGGCACCGCTCACCACTTAGGAACGAACTTTGCGAAAACCTATGACATCATGTATGAAAATGCCGACGGTGCGCAGGAATACGCTAACCAGACCTGTTACGGCATTTCCGAAAGGTCGATTGCCGCCGTTATTTCCGTTCACGGCGATGACAAAGGATTGGTTTTGCCGCCGTCGGTCGCGCCGGTCCAAATCGTCGTCATTCCCGTTTTATTCAAAGACACAACAAAAGCCGTCATGGACGCCTGTGAAAATGTCGTGTCCGCTTTAAAAGAGCGAGGCCTCCGCGTTGAAATGGACGCAAGCGACTTGCGCCCCGGCGCGAAATATTATAAATGGGAATTGAAAGGCAGTTGCCTGCGCATTGAAATCGGCCCGAGGGATTTGGAAAAGAATTCCGCCGTTTTGGTCCGCCGCGACAAAGGCGAGAAACAATTCGTTTCGCTCAACGGCATCGGAGAAACCGTTTTGTCCGAATTAAAGAAAATGGGCGACGACCTCTACGGCAAAGCTGAAGAAAAGATGAAAGCCATGATCACGCCCTGTGAAACGCCGGAAGAAGTGGCGGCTGTCATCGGAAGCGGAAAAGGCGTTGCCGAAATTTCATGGTGCGGCCGCGATGCGTGCGGCATGAAAATTGAAGAAGAGACGAATGCCGGCATTCTCGGAACGCCGTACGCGGAAACGGCCGTCAGGTCCGGCAAGTGTCCGGTCTGCGGTCAGGAATCCGAACAAAAAATTTACATCGCCAAGATGTACTGAGCTGCCGGCAGCTTTTCAGGTTTATTGATTCATTGATTCTTGAGGGGATATTTTGAAAAATTCAATAAAATTATTGATCTTCTTCGGCTTGATTTTGGCGGTCGCGCTGTCAGGCTGTCTCGGCGGCGATAGCGGCGCCGGCGGCAATACAACAGATGACGGCAATGCAGAAGACACAGGCGCGTCCCATTTCTACAAAAATGTGACGTTGTCCGATGACAATATGGTTTTGAACTTTGAATTCACAACAACTCCGTCCACAGGCTACGGCTGGACTGTGAGGCAAATCTGGACTGTGGCGGAAAGCCGGGTTGTGGCGGAAAGCCGGACGGGCATTTTGAATGAAGTGGCAACCGGTACCACAACGCCCAATCTTCCCGGCGCGTCCGGCGTTCAGATTTGGTCTTTTGAAGGAAACCAAGCAGGCGTTGTCATGTTGAACTTCATTTATTCCGGAGGTTTTGAGGATGACACCGCCGTTGAAAATCTGACTTATGTGATTGAAGTCAGAGACGACAAGTCTATGGTCATTCGTTCCGTGTCTTCTCCTAAAGAAAACCTCCTTCCGCTTCACAAAGACACCACTTTTGAAAACAACGGCGCTGTTTTGAAAATGGCGTTCGGCTCCAATCCGACCACGGGATATGACTGGACTGTCAGCGCCGCGCCCGCGGGCGTCTTGAACATGACAAAAAATGATTTCAACGCATCGGAGACCGGTTTGGCCGGCGCTTCCGGAACGCGCGCATTTGAATTCGAAGGACTGAAAGCCGGGTCCGCAAACATAACATTCAGATATCTGAGAACGTTTGAAGCCGGCAGCACCGTTGAAACGGCTGTTTACGGCGTTAACGTCTTTGAAAATAAGACCATTGAAATTGTCAGCGTCAGCTACGATACGTTATATTTGGCCTGATCCGGCAATAATTAAACACTGTTTAAACACTGTTCAATAAAATTAAATAAAGCATAAAGCGGATTTTTGATCCGCTTTTTTTCTATTTTAAATTGGTTTTTTAAAATTGATTTCATGCCGTTCCTCGGCGAAATACCGGCATGGGTTTCATAATCATAATTTAATGTTCGTCTCAAATTGTTCGTTTCAAACTGTTTGTCTCAAACTGTTCGTCCCAAACTGTTCGTCCCAAACTGTTCGTCTCAAACTGTTCGTCTCAAACTGTTCGTCTCAAACCGTTCAGTCTCAAACTGTTCGTCTCAAACTGTTCGTCTCAAACTGTTCGTCTCAGAACGTGTTCAATTCTCCTTTTGACACCATTTCCGTGATCTTTTTGGTGTTGCCGAGCCATTCGTCAGCGATTCCCTCCGCTTCTTTTCTCATGGAATCGAATTTAGCACCGTCTTTGACACTGATTTGAACGCTGGCCACAAGCGGCTGGTCGATCGGCTGGCCGATTTGGGACAGAAGTTTCACATAAACGTCGTCAATGCCGTCGATTTCAGCGGCGATCCGGCGGGCGATTTGCGTTGACATGAGATTGTAAATTTTACCGATATGGTTGATCGGGTTTTTGCCGCTTGTCGCTTCCATGCTCATCGGGCGGTTGGGCGTAATCAA
>Ga0123353_10018773_pt1 | contig 10242 bp, 4 predicted proteins | sample TergutLab28metaG_3_FD_92763 | JGI IMG/M metagenome (GOLD analysis project Ga0123353, IMG submission 92763) | Labiotermes labralis P3 segment gut microbial communities from Petit-Saut dam, French Guiana - Lab288 P3 | ecosystem: Host-associated > Arthropoda: Insects > Digestive system > Gut ...
ACTGAACACTTTCAATATCAGAACTCAACCCTTAAAAATTACGTGGAGTTCATTTATGAAGAATGCAGTTCTCACCGAGCGGCCATTTTTCACCTAAAGATGATGGGCTTGTCGCTGACGTGTGACGCCGTATCCTAGCAGCGGTAGTTTGGATTTTTCACTCTTATAACAGAACGTCTTCAGTTTTTCAGAGTTTTCTTCCTAAGAGGAACAACTTCTGCGCGTACAGTTTCCAGTTATCACTGTTAGCTTCCGAGATGAAGACTGTGAGCGATGGACTGTTATTGTGCACAATTAGACCGGCCACGTGGCTTGCATTCTGGACGGAGACTTGGGATTTGTTACATTGACATTACCAGGAGTCCAAAGACTTTACAAAAATTTAGTAGCTACTTCAAAATTGTATTCAAGTTCTATACTGAGTACGTGGGCCGGATAGCGTAGTCGGTATAGCGACTGGCTACAGGCTAGACGGTCCGGGGATCGAATCCCGGTATGGGCGAGATTTTCCACACCTGTTCAGACCAGTACCCACAATGGGTACCGGGTCTTTCCCGGGGTGTAAAGAGCGGCCGGGGCGTGACGGTGACCCCTCACCCCTTCTAGTGCCGTGGTCAAGAAAGAGTATAGCTATACATCTATTCCCCCTATGGGCCGTACGGCCTGTACAGAGCCTCAGTGCTTGTACAAGGGTGCAATTTACCTTACCTTTTACCTATACTGAGGACGAAAAATATTAGGAGCAAACTTAAAACATTTAGTCACCCGAGCGACCTGGCGCCCAGAATTTATGCACCCCTGGACATTAGTACGAAATCAAAAAAGAGAAATTGAGATTACGCGCCTTCGAATAGAGAATAATGTGCGGAAGGAACACTGTATTTTCTTGAAAATATGTTTCTAAATGAGTACATATTTAGTTACTAGTCTAAGGTAAACGTGAGGTAAATACCTTGCCCAGTAAATCTGATATGTGGTTGACCGTGCATCGTAATTCAGTATGGATAAGAAACCAACTAGATGTCACTTTGTGTTATCCTTTATTTCTCCTTTACAAATTGCTCAACATGTTTCGGGCAACCATGTGTCCATCTTCAGGAGCTGACGTCTGCGTAGTGTTATCGCCTCGTGTTGGTATTGTGCTGTAACAATGAGTGGTGTTATATCTGAATATCATATCATATCTGAATAACACCACTCATTGTTACAGCACAATACCAACACCAGGCGATACCACTACGCAGTCGTCAGCTCCTGAAGATGGGCACATGGTTGCCCGAAACATGTTGAGCAACTTGTAATGGAGAAATAAAGGATAACACAAAGTGACATCTAGTTGGTTTCTTATCCATACCGACCTTGCCCAGTATTTGTTCGCTACTACCGAATTTCATAGGAAGAATTGCGAACACCGTGGGCTTACAGTATGTGGAAACAGGGCGCAGTGTAAAAGGTCGAACGATTTTGTAGAAACAGATTTCATGTTGGCAGAATCCTTGCTCATTTAACTTCTTCACACGACATGTCCAGTTTCCTTTAAACAGTTCTGTTCTCCAGTACATTTATAATTAGTTAATGTAGTCAGTTTGTTATATTCTGTCATATCATAATTTATATTCACATTTGTTCTTATTGAGGCCTTGAAATAAGGCCAACCGTCAGCTGACAAGTAACTATTTAAACGACGTAATCTTTTTTTTGTGTGTCTTGCCGTTTTAATATGCCTAACCCTTGCAAAAGAATAAAATATAGCCTTCAAATTGTACTGTTATGTACATTACTTGTGTGTTGCTGGTAGTTACGTCATCGGGACGGCCAAATATTTACTTTCGTCAAAAGATGAACGGAATGAATAAGGAAGTACCAAAAAGTTTCCAATGGGAAAATCTGGGCGTAATTTGTTCACTATCCTTGTACTGAGAGCCGGATAACAGAGGGAACTGTACGAAGTAGCCGAAGTCTCTATATCTTTGGACAAGAAACTAGTCATTAGCTGGTTCACATTTCACGTTTTCATACTTTTCTCCATTGTGTACGTTTTCAAACATAAACTTTATGGGAAACATGGACGTCGCTACTGAAGAAGAGTGTAGAATGGGGCAAGAACAGTCTAAATTCGGAAAATTTTCACTATAATGTAGTTCATAATTTTTATATTTGCTATCCTACCCAAAACATAGCAACGGAGCTGACGTTTGCTGGGGTTTTATAACGTCCATAGACGAACGAATGGCTAGAGGACACTGCTGAATTTACAGTGAAGGGAAATAAACAATCCCAGTAATACTTTGTCCACTATAAATCCAATATGGAATGGCCTGGGATTGAGCCCAGGTCTTGGCGGTGGGAAGCCAGTGTCTAAACATATAAGCCATATGAAGGCAGTATTAAGGTACACGAAAGTATGCAAGATGCGAAAATTGTTTTAAACGTGTCGATAATTCTGAATAAGTGATCTACTCTCAGCTTGTCAATAAGCACCCTGCTCCATGGGGTTAGTTCATGGAAGACGGTCTCTTAGGCTATGGAAGGAACGTCCGTTGTTTGGGCGAAAAGGATTCTGAATAATGTTTGAGCCTAAGAGATAGTGACGGCAGAAGGATGAAGAAAATCGTATAAAGATTTTCGCAAAATGTGCGCGTAAAAATTTTATATTAGTGATAAAATAGTTGAGGATGAAATGTAAAGGAAGGGTAGCACGCATACAAGTTGAATTTGCTCAGCTCATAATTTCATACATACACACATACACACGTACACACACACACACACACACATACATACATACATACATATACATACATACACACACACACACATACACACCTACATACATTCATACACACACACACATACATACGTACATACATGCATACATACATACATACACACACATATACACACATACATATATACATACATACATACATACATATATATATATACATATATATATACACACACACGCACACACACACATACATACATACGTACATACATGCATACATACATGCATACATACATACACGGTAAGCTATATGCGTTTACACAAGGCAGTTCAGTTGAAATCCAATTTCCTACAGACTGAAACAGGATCGGCCGCAACATGACCGCCCCGCCGCCTGTGTATCACCCAAGAGTACTCTTCTGCCAATTTTATCTCACTGGGCTTTCAGGCCCGCAGTAAAAAATTCGGCGCGCTTTTTTGAAATGTTGAGATTAACTTTGTTTCCAAGTTGCGTAAGTATGAGATTGCGTTAGTTGGGGATTTTCTGTGTAAAATGTTAGTGAGACAACTTTACCTTTAGCTAAATAATATAAAATAATTGTGTTGCCTTCTAACACAAAACATATTTAGTCGCATTGGGTTTATTACCCACCCGGCTAAAGCTGCATAAGGACAAGAACGCTGTTAACTCCATGAATCATACAGAATCCTTAGGTTTAATCTAGGAAGTGTGTCATCCCCGTTGTGTGTGTGAAATTTGGAAAATTGTATGTAGTCAAACACAACTGTGTCACATGAGGTGTATTTAATGACTATATAATGGACAACTACATGTTTCGGCCTGTACTAGCCATCTTCAGGTTGTCTTAGGGGAACTTAAGATCATACTATAAGCATGCACGCGCACGTGGTGTAGAGATCTCTACATAGGGCCTTATTAGCAAAAACAAAAACAGTTTTTGTTTTGTGTTATTTTTATTAGATTCCTGTTTTTGTTTTTGCTAATAAGGCCCTATATAGAGATCTCTACACCACGTGCGCGTGCATGCTTATAGTAAGATCTGAAGTTCCCCTAAGACAACCTGAAGATGGCCAGTACAGGCCGAAACATGTAGTTGTCCATTATATAGTCATTAAATATACCTCATGTGACACAGTTGTGTTTGACTATATACAATTTTCCAAGGTTTAATGTAGTCTGTGGAAAATGCAGATGTGTTCAATATCGAAGCAGGTGTTCACGCAAGTCAGCACTCTTTTTGAAAGTGGCAAAGGAACTGTAGTTTGTACAGTGGATTATACACGTTCTCTGAAGTGTTTACTGGCAGGATATTTTTAATATTACAATGATATTTGGAATGCCTTAATGACAGGGAATTTCTTCGCCATCTTAGGTCTATTAGTTTTTAATAAAAATGACCGGACCCTAGAACCAGCCGTTTACGATCTAACGTGTACAGCCCACGGGTCACGGGTTGGGTAACATTGCTGTGTAGTATGTAGTATGTTACGTATGTGACCCTATCTCCCCCCCCCCTTCCAGACGCGATGATAAATTAATAGGCCTAATAAATCAAATGCACTTACAATCTCGGCAGAACATGTGCAATGCCAAGCAGTCTTCCGTAGATTTGTGCTCTGTGTCATTCCATTTGTACTTCCGTTTTTCTCTTTGTTTGTCATTTGTGAGTAATTATCACGAATGTCAATGTCACTAAGGTCTTAAGATCGTGTAGCATATCCGCTGTACGAATGGCAATGACCCCGACTATCATTATGAGAGTTCTGGCTAGTCACCCATCAGCGACAGAATTATTGTTGTGGGAATCAATTATGACTGGAACGGAGTATCAGCTCGTGATCGAAGGATAAGGACCGTTAGGCTTCGTGCTGAGAACACGAGTACAAAACAGAGGATACTTTCAGGATTCCTAAATGCGTTCTTCTTTAAAGTCGTGAAAAATTATATTCGGCGCGCATTTTTAATTACGAGCTACACAATGGCGTGGCGTTCGTCTTGATATTTTGAAGAGACTGGCAAATGGAGGTGCAACCGGCGACAGGTGTTACCATGAGGAGAAGTTAAATTGTAGTGTCTGACTGAGCGAATATCATATGACTTCCTTGTGCCTGAAAGAGACAGGACTATGAAGGTAGGCGGAACACACAGACCTGATAAATGCGGGCGTTCTTTGAGATTCTTCTCCTCCATAACGATGAAGCCGGTACAAACAATAACACTTATGATGTGTGTTTGTAAGTTTCCCGGTTCGCAAATCAGCAGGTTCCATCCTCACTGAGGTAAATTTCTGACCAGCACCTTAATTTAGTTCACGGCGACTTACTTGCATACAAGTTAAAATTCGTCATTCGCTATAATTAATCATTTATGTATATGTATATTTCTCCTAGCGCAGCAGCCCCTGGTGGGCCATGGTCTTCTCATTATAGAAGCTTCACTATCACACTCAGCCACACCACAATCTATAGGACTCCTGTGGACGAGTGATCAGCCCGACGGAGAGACTTTACCTGACAACACACAACACACATTAAAAACGTCCACGCCCCCGGCTGCATTCGAACCCGAAATCCCAGCAAGCAAGCGGCCGCAGACCGACGTCTTGGGCCGCGCGGCCACTGGGATTGGCGTATATATAATATAAATAAAATATCTATATTTTATATATTCTGTGGACGGCAGCCCAACTCGGGTTCAGACCACCGAATTTATGAAGTTTACAACACACACCTAGGCACACACACACACAGCCAGTAGGACTGTCCTAACGACTGATCAGCCAGTTGTGTACACCGCTACCTACAGAACACAAAACAGACACAAGAGATGAACATCTACGCCCTCAGCAGGATACGAACCAGCAATTCCAGCAATCGAGAGGATTCAGATCTACGCCTTAGACCGCACGACTACCGAGTTCAGCTTCCATATTGTAGAGTCTGAGTTATGGAAATCATCGTTAAATGAACTACAAGTAATTTCTTTCTAATTCCTTTCGATATTGTTTCTGCTTTCTTGTGCGCAGCCATGAAAGAAAAGTGCTGCTGCTGCTGCAGAATTGTCTGATAATGACAGGCACTTCAAACTGATACTGTACAAATAGTAGTCAGTCTGGTTACCGCTCTGCTAACCTGTACTATGTTACGGAAATTCTGGTCCAAATACAGATACATAGCACGATGTCGTTTCGTCGGACATGAAGCGTGTTACTGAGTAAAAACCTTATCGAGTTTCTACATCGAGTGTCTGTGGGCACTCATTGGCGCAGGTGGTCGAGGCACTGCGCGACAACCCGGAAGGTCGCAGGTTCCATTCCTGTTGTTTTCAGTGGGATTTTTCATTTACATAATCCTTCTGTTCTCACTGGAGCCCTGAGGTCGATCAGCCTCTAACAGAAAAAGATTAAATGTAAAGCAGTCCCGTTACAGTCCCGGAGTGGCCCAGAGGGTTCTAGGAAGTTAAGGTCCCCAGATTTCAAGACAAGAGCACAGGATGATGGTAAGGTTGTCAGCCTTACGCACCGGCCGCCTTTACCATCAGGAAATGCTCCTGGTACTCATTTCTGTTAGAGGCTCAGTCGACCCCAAGGCCATAGTGCGATCGGAAAGATTATGTCAATGAAAAATTCGAATGACACCAGCTGGAATCGAACCAGCGACCTTCCGATTTGTAGCACAGCACCTTAACCACTGTGCTACCCGCGGACAGAAAAAGAGTATCAGGGGTATTTCCTGGGTGTGAGGACGGCCGTTGCGTAGGGCTGACAACTTTACCACCGTCATGTGCCAACTGTCTAGCAGTTCTGGGAATCTCAACTTCCTGGAGTCTTCAGGAGCCTGTCCAGGTCCTGTAACCAGATAATTTTTTTACATCGAGTTTGTCCAGTCAAAGACTTATTCTGGCAGCGCGGGAGAGTAGACTCAGAAAAAAATTAATATTCAACACGACAAGAAGTATTTATCAACCATTGCACTGTGTGTTCGCAAATTATTAACGAAATTTTTTGGTTCTGTCTTATTTAATGAAGTGACACTGAGTCATCACAAAACACATTTCCGTCTGCAAACCAGCAGTTCGCATACTTGTGGTGTTTCCTGTCTCACATTCTTACATCACACAAGCTCTTGGAGACAGCGTCGACCTTCAACATAGTGGTTCTTCTCAAAACAGGATGTGCAGGAAAATATTTAATTCTGTGATTATAGCAAAACCGACTACGTAAAGAAGTTGGAATACTCTAACAGTTTTATTGTATCTGCTTCATGTTTCGACCTAGCTTGCCGTTACGAAGGCGCAACATATAATACTACTGGAAATGCCAAAAGTTCAAGAAACGTGAGTTTGTGAAAATGATGTCATCATCGACATAAATATCGCCTATTTAAATCCTTAGGGGCGTTAATTATGGTTAAAACTCGCCTAGAGACGAATATCTTAATGTAACAAACAATTTAACTAGAAACGGACTGAATATTTTAAGAAATGTATGAAGAATATCTATAAGCCGGGTTAGCTCTGTCGGTATAGCCACTCGTTACGGGCTGGACGGTCCAGTGATCGAATCTCGGTTTGGGGACGAAATTTCCCCACCCGTCCTGACGGGTCATGTGTCCTACCCAGCTTCCTACAGAGTGAGTACCGGGTCATTCACGGGGGTAAAGTGGCCGGGGCGTGGCTTTGACCACCCATTACCGTCTAGCACCGAGACTGAGTGTGGGTACAGCTATAATTTACTCCAACCCCTGTGCCTTCATGGCAAGTTATGGGGTGAAATTTACCCTTTATATAGAATTTTTAAACTTCTAAATCTTGAGTGAAGAATACACCAATCTCCAACCACCTTTCTTCAATTTGTTTGTGACGTATTTGTGAAATGTTAATTTGCATATTTGACTTTGTGTAAACACTCTTGTATTCAAAACCGCAAGTCAGAAGCGGGTTCTCGCAGCACGCTGATACATTCTGTCTCTAATTTGTATGTATGTGTTTATTGGCATGCTGACCCAGTGCAGTGCATACAATATTGCCTTGACGGTCTGTGTTCGGATTGGAGGGAACACGACTTCTTCTACTTTATGCAGTGCTTACAATTTGAGGTAAAAAGCTATCAGACACGATGGCTAAAGATATACTGGGAGTCCTAGGCTTAGATGAAGTGATAATATTAGAAAGGATATTAGAGAAGTGGGATGTGAAGTGCAGACTTGATTCGTCAACTTCAGGAGAGCGTCTAAATATGGCGTTTGTTAACACGGCGAGAGAATTGTTTTCTACCTGGGAATACTTGAAAGTTTCAAGTTGGAACTTATTTCAGGGATTTAGTGTGTGCCTCAGATCCTCCCAAGCAACTATTATTTATGCTGAATAAAGCAACCGAAAAGTAGATTTATCCACTAACTTACATTATATTCTGTAAGCATTTTACTTCGTGTGGAGAAAACCCACCCCATAACTCAGATTATATCGTGGAGCTCAGCTAAACTTTAAGGGAGACAATCGTGTTTGCGTTAGTTGTCGGCCGAATTTGTATAAACGTATGAAGGAAGAAATATAAAAATATAATTCCTGCTGAATAGGCAACGCGCTGCATGAGCAACGAGTCGTAGTTCTATCTCTGGCAGGATCAAGAGACGTTAATTTTCTCCAAAGCATTCAGACTGGCTCTGCAGCACTCCCAGCCTCTGATGGAAAGTGTATCGGAAGTCCTGTCTCCGGAGTAAAGCGGCAGAATCTTGAAGATGATCACTCACACTATCCAGTGCTGAAGTTAAGAATGAGTGGAGCTCTTCTTCCAATTCTCCATACACATTCATGGCTTAGTGCTTAATTAACCATCTGAAATATTTTACATTTATTTCCAGAGGATGCAACAATCCACGTTGACAAGACACTACCTAAATACAGCGGCATCTTTGACTGATTATAGAAGAGATTACGCAATAAGAAGTTTTTAAGTCGTAGCATAAGTTCACGACATGTTCGTTAGGAAATTGTACAATGCTTATCGGTAAATCCTAACTCAGTAATGTGGTAATTTTTAGTCTAATGCATTTGGAATACTGGTAGCCATTTTCTTCACGATACTAAGACTTCCTGGCTTCCGTTTCTTGATACGATGTGGTATGACAGGTATATTTGATGCCTGACCTTTGACATTGACCTCACCCCATCGTTAGGTAACAGGATTTCCCTGTATGGAATTTCTACGTTGCCACATCAACAGCAATTTAATTTCAAAATGCCTCGAATCTTACAGCCGGTATCCACATACCTGTGCTAGTAGCATGCACCACACAGGCTGGAAGGAGCTTCGCTTGTTTCGTAAACGAAACACGAAGGATAACGACTCTTAAGACGGTGACGCCGGGACCAGTAATTGTAATGCCCCTATCCACTTCCAACCGTCGGTAACACTACAGTTACTTGTTACCTCGGATATATTTACAATTTATTTTTATACGTTACAGGAAACCGTCAGCAGCATCGTGTTCTGTGCACCACAAAAGTGCTGCTAGGATATATAATGATTTTGTCACCTTAAATGGCAACTTGTTTGGATAAATTGACAAGGAATCCTGCATTCATTACCTCGTTTTCTGTACTAAATATTGAGGTTGATTTGACTGGAATTATTTGCTCTGTTAGCTATAACCACTTCTTATTTATGGACAAATTTATTGTACCTTTAGAATTTAAAGCTTAACATAAACGTAGATTTTGCATTTAAAATGACAACTTCAGAAATGAACTGATCACTACAAGTAAAGTTGTGTCTTGGAACATCACCATCAAATCCTTTTACTCCTTGTGGAGCACAGGGCATCCATGAAGATCTTTCAGGCATTGCGGTCTCCAGCTTTCCACTTGACCTTGTTCCATAAACTTCTTGTGCTTCTTATCTCATCCTCTCTTGTCCTTCGCCACGTTGTCTTCGGCCTACCTCTCCTTCCATATCCCTGAGGATTCCAATCTAATGCAGTTTTCTCTATTGCTCTTGTTTCTTTACGTAATGTGTGTCCAATCCAATTCCATTTTCTTCTTTTTATCTGATTTTCTATTGAAATCTGATGGGTGATTCTCCACAGTGTCTTGGAACAGGAATATTAAAATGTATACGGAACACACATAAATAATACAGGAGTGTTTTAAGTTGCCCCTTTTTATTTACAAGCCTGTAATAACGTGAACAGGTTTAAATGGTCATTGTTAGACAAGACCTATTTCTTGTACGTGAAATTCTCTAAGCATCTGACAGGGTTAAGACACTTCGGGAGTGGAGATGGAAGAACAGCGTGCCAACGGGCAGCTGCAAGGATGCACACAGAACTGTGACAGTGACAAGCCACAACCAACAGCAAATAGAACTGTACATGCAAAGTAAAGGTAAAGGTTTCCCTTACACATGCCACGAAGGTGTATATATATATATATACAGGGTGTTTCACGACTTTAGGGCATAACTGCAGGAGGTGATTTCCTAGGCCTTTGTGAT
>Ga0123353_10018774_pt1 | contig 10242 bp, 8 predicted proteins | sample TergutLab28metaG_3_FD_92763 | JGI IMG/M metagenome (GOLD analysis project Ga0123353, IMG submission 92763) | Labiotermes labralis P3 segment gut microbial communities from Petit-Saut dam, French Guiana - Lab288 P3 | ecosystem: Host-associated > Arthropoda: Insects > Digestive system > Gut ...
TAATGCCTGCTGGTCACGTGACGCACCACCAGTTTAACATTTAACAACTCTATGCCCTGCCCACACTGTATTTATGTGTTTTGTATTTATCTGTGAACAAACAGCGACTTGTGCCACTTACAGCATAAACTGATTGGTTTTTATAACCCAGATGAAAATGTTTACAGCGCGGTACGGACTGGGGCTTTAAATAAAGCGGTCTGCGCTTTGTCTCTAAAGGGGTAAATAACACACAAACAGCCAGCCCCTACGTCACGGTACACCCATTGCATGTGCATCACAAAGCCCACTTTCTCACTGCCGGCTGGAATAAAGTTAAATGATCGTCCTTAGAATTGCGATAAACAAAGACAACAATGTGTGGGCAAAATGCAGGGGTTTTGCTTAATGTTAACGCAGATGGTACTAACAGTAACAATTATACTTTAGTGGTTCACATTATAATTTGCAATTGTATACAAATAAAAGTTTCTATGCAGCAGGTGGAACAAGTGGCACGCGAGCTGCCGGATGCCGGAACGTATTCACGTGGGAACACAAAAGCTTTGTATAGCATCCCTACAGAAGACTAGGGAAAGTCATTTAAATATTACTGTCGGGGTCCCAACTTGAACTGCGATACAATGGTGGCTATACTGAACACAGACTGGAATTAAATTGTTACACCGTATATGTCGTTAAGTACTAAGGACGTGCTGGTGACGGATAAGCAAAACAGTGTGAGTCGGTTTACGGGCTACAATCAGTGCTAATTTCCGTGAATCTCCTCCAGGCGAATCTTGGGATGGTACTTACAAACCGGTCCCCCGTACTACCCCCTCTTAACACTGTGTGTTGCTAACATCCATCACTTTAATCAAGTCTAACTGGACTTCACAAAAATATTTCAGTTGAAAGAGTATCATTAAACACAGAATAAGAGCCAAAACTTTCTGTCTTGTGACGATATGAATTGATTTAACGAATTCAAATTACGGGACCTGTCCTTGGAATACAGCCAATATGAATTTGGTCAGGCTCCCTTCAGAACTGACTAACACAGGAGCTGACACACCAATCACTTTTTGCACAATGGTCACTGCGTGCACCAAGATGCAGTAAATATCTCATGTAGAAATAAGAGACGTAATATTCTATAATCGGTACGTAAATCTTATACACGGCTGCTACATGTTTCGACACTATTGTATCGCTATCTTCAGAGAGCTGACACCAGAATTCCTTTAAAACACACAGCACTGAATTACGTCACAATAAACGTACACAGTTGTGGTACCAACAATGCAGGATTGTGCAGGGTTTGGCTACAATTTTGCACATAAATACAGTATAGTGTTTGTTAAACAGCAACAATACGGCTCGCTTTTAAAAATGGTTGAAGTCTGTACAAGTGCGCACAGTAATTATTCTTCGTCTCCCACCAAACACTGTTCAATACACATTATACAGGCATGGGGCCCAATTTGGATCATGGAACAATAGATATTGGTATATAAATTACATGTGACCGCGGTAGCACAGTGGTTAAGGTGCTGTGCTATAAATCGGAAGGTGGCTGGTTCGATCCCAGCTGGTGTCAGTGGAATTTTTCATTGACACAATCCTTCCGATCGCACTATGGCCCTGGGGTCGACTCAGCCTCTAATAGAAATGAGTACCAGGAGCATTTCCTGGGGGTAAAGGAGGCCGGTGCGTAAGGCTGACAACCTTACCAACATCCTGTGCCGTTGTCACGAAATCTGGGAACCTTAACTTCCTGGAACCCTCTGGGCCCCTCCGGGCCTGTAACGAGACTGATTTACCTTGTACAAAAATTACAGCGTGCACAATTACAATTTTTTACCATTTTTTGGGGGAAAAAAACAAGCCCTGTATTGTTGCTGTCTCACCAGCACTATACTGTATTTATGTACAGAACTGTAACCAAACTCTGTACAGTACTGCACTGTTGATACCACAACTGTGTAGGTTTATTTTGACCTAATTTAGTGCTGTGTGTTTTAAAGGAATTTTGGTGCCAGCTCTCTGAAGATGGCGATATAATAGTGTCGAAACATTTAGCAGCTGTGTATACGAGACGTTACGCATAAATTGTGTGACCGTACATCTGTTGGTGTTACATGAGACACTTAGGTCACTTTTCCTTATCACACTGAGCGACGATTGTTTCAGCACGATTTAGAAAACGATTACATCACTTTTCCTCGCTCAAGGGTCTCAAAATAAATAAAAATATCAGAACCAGATTCAGCCACACTTAAGTAGTGTAATGCCTTGCTTTACATGTATGTACACAGATTTACCAAACACTGTCACAAGTAACCTGCTTATACTTCGCTGACGCTAACTGCACAGTGGATGTAAAACACTTGCCAAACGCATGGCTGTCAGTATCAGTGTCACAAGGCGAGGATCCGCGCAAGCGCGGTTCACGCGAGTACGGCAGACGCAAGAACGAACATGTCTGTGCTGTTACGTCATGTCTGCGCTGTTACGTCATGTCTGATGGTTAGATGGTTGCCGGAGTGTTTTAAGGACCGTAATGCCTAGCAACATTTACCACTCTATACGGTGTCACGCCCCAGAAGGCTACAACGCTTAGACAGCCTCAAACCTCGCCGCTCACTTGATGAAGTCAGTAAATAAATAGGGCGAAACAGAGCCGGCACAGTGGCACTTGTTTGGTTTCCTAAGGTGGCGATTGGTATGCACTTGTGATAAATGTCTTTCGTTTTTCCACAGTATCTCTCTAAACTGAGTTTCAAACTGCTACACCACATAACTTAACCGTGGTTTTTGCTCAAACCAAGGTTATCTTGAAGACACTGTAGTCACATTTTATCGCACTGAACCCCTGATCACCGTTTCCCTCTGTCCAACAAATCACAAAGGGCCGATATGTACGTCTGCGCCATCTGCAAAGTTTCGAATTTGGACAGTTTATGATCTTCGCCTAATGAAGGTATTACTTCCCGGAGGCGATCAAACGCCTCGTTCAGTCCGTTCATGCGACGGCGTTCTCTGGCGTTCGCAGCCAAACGTCTCTTCTTTACTACAGTCGGAGAGGTCGCACGTTCGGACCCCGGACACCCAAAGTTTCCTCTCCTGCCTCCTCCACCGCCCCTGGAACCGCCTCTTCGACCACGGTTCTGGATATGAAGCCCTGTGTTTAGAGGCCCTGACATCGGGGGTGCACCCGGCGCTGTCAACAGGCTTCCGACGGGTGGTGATACGGACGCGTCCCAGATCACGCCCTGCCGACTGTTGGTCCTATATATCGTGTTGCTGCCTGGGCGTTCGTGTAAGTTTTGTTCCTTAGTGCTGGCGGATAAATCGTACAAGTACAGTCCCTTATATGTGTCTTGAGCCAACGTGTCTTGGTGCCGGTACATTTCTCTCATTGTATCTATGTCTCTGTTCACTGGAAACGACCCATTGGTACAGCTGATAGAACCGTCCAGCACTATGCATTTTGAATAATGCTTGGCGTCGTGACTCTGCGTAGTAACGGGGGACAATGCGCGGTATTTGTACAACGCAGCGACCGAGTAATCTTCCGGGGTAACAAGATCCGGGATTTGCCTCTTCGCCGGTGAGCAAACGTTGACTTTCACATCGCCCATATCATCCGTAACCACACAGCGTTTCGCATCGTTTAGTACAGGGGAAGATCCGCGATGTCTGTAGACGAGGGATGTACTTGGAAAGTCATCGCTGACTCCCAGTACCCTCATCGTGCTGATGCTGGGCGCCTTAACGTTTTCCAGAACCATTGGTGAAGAGTAAAGTCTTACGTCGTCTGCAGCAGATACTGCGATGGGTGACGATGGGGTGAGGACACGACCAGAAGAAAACAAGTCGTCCCCAGGACCCGGAGGGTTATTGCTGTATCCGTAGTTCTGGAGTGATGACCCCGAGGAAGGCGGTGTGATGATGGCAGGCACGCGACGATCCAATGGCAAGGCTCGCAGTATCAGGGCACCCGAGCCTCCTGAAGATGCGCCCTCGCATCTCACTAAGTCCATCGTGAGTGAGGGTGTTCATACTTTCACTGTGGAAACGAGGGTCTGGAGCCCATGGAGATCCATGGAAATGGTAGCGTTGAATTGTGTTGTTATTTCCGGGCTGTGGTAAGGTTATTTACTGGTACAACAAATACGGGAGGAAGATGAAGCTTCAGTACTGAGAACTTACGCTTCCTTCACTTCCTTCACTCCTGACAATCCACAGTTTCTTCACTTCTTGAACACCGACATTTGATATTTATTACTCCCTAAATAAGACAATCCAAGCATTATTCCCTATCTAAAATGCTGACGAGTATATTTTATGAACTTAATAAATCCTGATAAAGATGTATTCACTTCGTAAGTTCTGATAATCTAAGGTTCATTCACTTCGGAAATAATGATAAAGCAATAATTTATTCACTTCCTAAGTACTGATAATCTAAGGTTCATTCACTTCAGAAATAATGATAAAGCAATAATTTATTCACTTCCTAAGTACTGATAATCTAATATTCATTCACTCCAGAAATAATGATAAAACAATAATTTATTCACTTCCTAATTTCTGATAATCTAAGGTTCATCCACTTCAGAAATAATTATAATGCAATCATTTATTCACTTCCTAACTTCTGATAATCTAAGATTCATTCACTTCAGAAATAATTATAATGCTATCATTTATTCACTTCCTAACTTCTGATAATCTAAGATTCATTCACTTCAGAAATAATGATAATGCAATAATTTATTCACTTCCTAAGTAGTGATAATCTAAGGTTCATTCACTTCAGAAATAATGATAATTCAATAATTTATTCACTTCTTAACTTGTGATAATTTAAAGTTCATTCATTCCCTAAACGCTCGATGATAGGCGTTTCCGTCAGCAACTCGATGTGTCTCCGCTGTATTAACACAAAGCCCCATAACTTGATACAAAGTTGGCTACACAAAAGCACCCAGTCATTAAACATTAGAAAGAGCCTGTTATTTCATAATCCTGCACTCTGTTTGGCTCCTAAAGTCGTGCCGTCTCTTGCAGTGTACATCGAACACAGCAAACACTGCCGTTTGTTGCCGTCCGACTCACTCACCACTAAAACCAATACACTGTCACACCAACACATATAATTTCAGCCAGTACAAATACAATCATTAGGACACACCGCCAGTGAATGCAAGTACCATCGACTGAATATTTAATCACTATTCACAAACTGTGTACTGAGAGTCACTTGTGCTAATAGCGCAATATAAATGACAACTCAAATACGAGCGTTATTTCACACAGCAGCTAAAACACGACGCCATAAACAACGTTAAACGAAATCTGCAGTGCGAGTGCATAACTTGATTCTCGCCTCCGCAGGTAATGTCCCTAGGGCGAGCGATGACACCGACGAGCACAATCGGGAGGCCCCGAAAGAAACGTGTGAAACTGGAAGCTATGTTTACGGTACTCACAATTATATTAAACCTAACCGAGGGGGTACGTCGTGACTCGGTAGTGCACCGTCAGCTTGGTCTGCCAGATGCGCTGCTGCTGCTGCTGCTCATGGCTATTTTGTTGCAACTTCTCCCGTCCAGTGCACTGACCATATTCAGTTAGCCGAAGAACAGAATCTCCCATAACTGCATTAATGTGCTTTCCGTTAACAAGGACAGAGAAAGAGAGAGAGAGAGAGAGAGAGAATTTCTTTTACACAACCCTGCTTAAAAAAAAAACTGTAAGGAAGAGCAACTTTATAAACGAAGTGAAAAAATATACTTATTTTGCGACTTCTCGTGTCCAATGCCGTCACGTGTTATGGAAAGTGAACCAATGAGGGTTCATCTTGGATTTTATTTCTGTAATTGGATGTTAATATTGGGGGGGTTGGTTCGTGGTAGGGGAACCGTACATACATGACAACCACCTTGCCACCCGCCATCCGGCAGGCGTCCGGCCCACGAGCCAAACACCCCGCTCCCCCTGCTGTGCACACACACACACACACACACACACACCACGCAACACTTCACAAAGTGCAAGCCTTGCCCCAGGCATGGGAATTGGATATGCTGGGCGCAGTGCTACCGGCAGGTCAGGAACTGAGGCGTGTTTGTGTGTGTCGACACTGAAAGTGGCAGTAACTAAAAGTGGCAGTAACTACAAGTGAGACCGTTTTAAGTATGCCAAGTATGGTGTTGACTTACGTTCGGGAGGTATTTGGTTCGGATCTGGGTGGAATCTCAGATGTGATAGAGGGTTAGAGACAGAGACGTATTGGCACGATGGAATGTTGACAGAAGACACCAACAGGATAGCAACATGTCGTCTAAATAAACACTTTGTCCCTCCCTGCGCACGTCAGGTAGCGCCTTGTAAGAGCAGAGGAACTAATATACAGTTTCGGAACTGAACCTGAGTCTAACGGATACGTGACAATGGCTGATTTCGTATCAGGTGATATGATATGATATGATATACGATAAGATATGATATGATCTATGATATGATATGACATGACGTGACATGACAAGATATGATATGATACGATATACGATATGATATGATATGATATGATATATGATATGGATAGCTGGCAGTACTGCAGTTTGGTAAGGTGCTGTCTTTACCAAGCATTGTCTTGTAAGTAGGACATCCCCCAGGACACTAGCCACGTGTTCTACACATCTCAGTAGGACACTAGGCACGTGTTCTAGAGATCCCCCAGGACACTAGGCACGTGTTCTAGAGATCCCCCAGGACACTAGGCACGTGTTCTACAGTTCCGATTAGTACACTAGACACGTGTTCTACAGATCCCACTAGGACACTAGCCACGTGTTCTACACATCCCAGTAGGACACTAGACACGTGTTCTAGAGATCCCCCAGGACACTAGCCACGTGTTGTACAGATCCCAGTAGTACACTAGACACGTGTTCTACAGATCCCACTAGGGCACTAACCACGTGTTCTACAGATTCCAGTAAGAAACTAGCCACGAGTTCTACAGTTCCCATTAGGACACTAGCCACGTGTTCTACAGATCGCAGTAGGACACTAGCCAAATGTTCTACAGATCCCGCTACGACACTAGACACGTGTTATAGAGACTGCAGTAGGACACTAGCCTAGTGTTCTACAGATCCCAGTAGGATAGTAGCCACGTGTTCTACAGATCCTAGTAGTACACTAGCCACGTGTTCTACAGTTCCCATTAGGATACTGGCCACGTGTTCTACAGATTCCAGTAGGATAGTAGCCACGTGTTCTACACATCCCAGTAGTACACTAGCCACGTGTTCTACAGTTGCCATTAGGACACTAGCCACGTGTTCTACAGTTTCCATCAAGACACTAGCCACGTGTTCTACAGTTCCCATTAGGATACTAGCCACGTGTTCTACAGATCCCAGTAGGATAGTAGCCATGTGTTCTACAGATCCCAGTATTACACTAGACACGTGTTATACATATCCCAGTGGTACACTAGCCACGTTTTCTACAGTTGCCATTAGGACACTAGCCACGTGTTCTACAGATCCCAGTAGTACACTAGCCACGTGTTCTACAGTTCCCATTAGGATACTAGCCACGTGTTCTACATATCCCAGTTTGCATCCCAGCCATCTTCATTGATAATCCAATTTAAAAATTCAGTCTAGAACAGACTATGTAGGCCCCGACTGGAAGTAGAGTTATGGTTCTACTCTTTCTTTAACCTCGGCGCTAGATGTGGTGGGTGGTCAACGCCACGCCCGGTCACTTTACCCCCGGGAAAGACCCGGTACCCATTGTATAGAAGGCTGGGTGGGCCCCAGGCCTGTCGGAACGGGTGTGGAAAATCTCGCTCCCCACCGGGATTCGATCCCCGTACCGTCCAGCCCGTAGCGAGTCGTTACACCGACTGAGCTATCGCAGTCCACAACTTCCAAATTACAACAAAAATAAGCTGTCAGTAGGCCCTGAGCGGACAATCAGAAGCGTAAAGACGGGACAGTTGTCAGGCTATAATAAACACTCCTCACAATATGCACACTGTCCAAAACGAAACTTCTTCAGGGCGGTTAATGTGAAAAATTATTTCTACATAAATTCTCATAATAAAACCAACCGGATGCACTGACTTCTCAAATTTATTTTTGGAATAAAACTCTACATGTTTCGGACATTTCCTCTGTCCATCATCAGGACTTTAGCACTGTACACACATCAATGGTATATGTCACACAGGTTTGCTGACAGCTTGCGAGCAGGATCAGGACACCCTGATGATGGACAGAGGAACTGTTCGAGACACGTAGAGCATTATTCCAAAAAATAAATTCGATAAATTAGTGTATTTAGTTGGATTTATTATAAGAATTTATCACGATGCACGGTCACCTGAATGTCAAATTTTTACATTTTTTGTTCTTTTCGTGTGTGTGTGTGTCCACCCTCCCCTTCGCCCGCTCTTCACCCATAACTTGAACACCTGAACGTCAACAACATTTTTATGCATTTTCTTTACAACAAAATTATTTGTTCATTACAAACCCCCCCCCCCCCACTTCTTCGACAAAGAACTTTATATTTTTTACAAAACCGCTGTAATCGTGATCCGTACCCAGATAATGCAACGTCACATATACGGGGCAACCATATAAAAGAAACCGCTAGTCATATAACACTACACAGCACACAACTGTCATTTGGAGATGCAAGGATCACCGTACTAAGGCTCCAATGTTGGACGCCTGTGTTAAGTAGAGATTTGTCATTCCTGGTATCAGAGACTTGAATAATAGGGTATTAGGTCCTGTATTTTGGTGCAACAGTCCCCAGTGGGCCATGGTCCCCTCATTCATGAGGTTTCTAGATAACACTCAACGACGCACCACATTCGGTAGGACTCCTCTGGACAAGTGATCAGCCCGTCGCAGAGAATTCTACCTGACAATACACAACACACACAACAGACAGACATCCACGCACCCGGTGGGATTCGAACCCACAATATCAGTAGGCGAGCGACAGAAGACCCACGACTTAGACCGCGCGGCCACTGAGATCTAGTGCCCTTATCTGCCTTTGTAAATCAAGACACTAATACTAATATAGACCAAAATGTCACCACGATGAACTTGCGTGTACAGTAAATGTGGTGATTGTTATCACCATCAGAGCAATGGTCATTCGATGGGAAGACAAAAATTATCTCGAAATATACTTAAAATTTGCTGCTGCTAGAGTCCAGTTGAAATGTGATGACACACGTTGACGAACGGGTGGGGAAGTGAAGGGAGAAAATAGCGAATGCAGTGGGTAGCCAGTACTCTTCACACTACCTCGGTACATGGTGTATCCAGCATTAAATACCGCTGATGCGCACACTTCGGCTGCCAGTAGTGGACTGAATTGACGCTCCCCGGCCGATTTAAATGGACTCGTCCGTTTCGCGCGAAAGACGAAATCTGGTTTCCGCGGGTGTGCCATCACATTTCAAAAGCAGCCTACACAGATCCGGGTAACAGCACATAACCGAACTGCGAACGTCACGCATAGGTCAGCCTAGTACCTACCGTCTTTTCTGCACAGTCTGTGCTACTGTGACACAGGGCTGCATAAATTTGCACTTGAATCCAAATTTGCTTAAAACATGGTGGGTTCGCCCCCCTCCCCCCCACCAAAATATCCAGCAAGGAATTATTTTGTAAATGAAGACGATGATCTTAATATGTATTGAGTGACAATCAGTAATTTAAGATGCCATGATCATTGGCCTTAAGTGAAAACCAGTAAGTTATGATGCCCTGATCATTGGCCTTAAGTGAAAACCAGTACCTTATGATGACCTGATCATTGGCCTTAAGTGAAAACCAGTACGTTATGATGCCCTGATCATTGGCCTTGAGTGAAAACCAGCACCTTATGATGCCCTGATCATTGGCCTTAAGTGAAAACCAGTATCTTATGATGTCCTGATCAATGGCCTTAAGCGAAAACCAGTATGTTATGATGCCCTGATCATTGGCCTCAAGAGAGAACCAGTACCTTATGATGCCCTGATCATAGGCCCTAAGCGAAAACCAGTACCTTATGATGCCCTGATCATTGGCCTTAAGGGAGAACCAGTACCTTATGATGGTCTGATTATTCGAGTGTAGATGAGTCTGTAAATTTCCGCAAACATATAACAAACACCTTATGAGCAACACTGTCACGCGCTCAATGACCCCTCAGATGTCTCACCATCCA
>Ga0123353_10018775_pt1 | contig 10242 bp, 5 predicted proteins | sample TergutLab28metaG_3_FD_92763 | JGI IMG/M metagenome (GOLD analysis project Ga0123353, IMG submission 92763) | Labiotermes labralis P3 segment gut microbial communities from Petit-Saut dam, French Guiana - Lab288 P3 | ecosystem: Host-associated > Arthropoda: Insects > Digestive system > Gut ...
ACTTGAGGAAGCCTTGAAGATCGACCCGAAGAACCCGCGCATTCAAATCCTGATTGAGTATATTTATGTCATTGTTAATGATGATCGTGCCGATCCGGAAAATAGCGATCTTGTGCAGAATAACCCTGACCTCTTCCCGGTAATCCCGCTAAAACCTGCTGATGAACCCAGCCGGGTAAACTGGTTGCTGGCGCTCATTGGGGCCCTGCAAAAACTGAACATCCGCGATTTAGCTTTTGAGTTGCTCAAGCGGCTTGCGGCGCAATTCCCGACCTATGAACAGGTGATAGGGACATACCATGTGCTGGCAGGTGAGTTAGGCATCGCGGTGGATACGAGCGTGGCAACTACGACTGCGGTAGCAACAACAGTTACCACTTCGGCGGCAACGACAACAGCATTGGCAACAACGGCTGCGATCACAACGCAGGCTACTACGACTTCCAGGACAACGACAACGCAACGGCAGTCCAGCGGCGTTGAATTGAGTAACTATATGGACAGAAACGGCAACTTCACCATAACCGGACAGGAACTGGCAAATCTACTTGGAGTTACCGAAATCACGCACAGTGTCGCATATCGATACTACCGCAGCAGCGATGGCAAAACAGAAATACAGTCCAAATGGGCTGACCATAGCATTGAGCCAAGCTTGCCGCAAACCGATGAAATCGTGTATATCAACACATCAAAAGCGGGCGTTACCGTACATGGCTTCGGAATAGGCACAGAGCCACCTGTCGGCGATAGCTTTGCTGGCTTCCGGTACAAATTTGCGGGCCATAGCGATATTATCTACGGTAGCAGTGACAACACCAGACTGATTACGTTTGATCTAATCGGCGGCGGAGGCAAAATCACATATTTGAGTGTTGGGCCAAACTACACAGGAGATTGATATGACCATCACCTACGCCGCGCGCAGCCATCCCGGTTTGGTGCGCAGTATCAATGAGGATAATCTATATTTAAATGGCGCGCATATGGATGAGCAAGCGCGCAAGGCTCCTTTCGCGGCGGCGGGTGAGGCGGCACTGCCCTGCCTGTTCGCCGTGTGCGACGGCATGGGCGGCGGCGCGGACGGCGAGTGGGCATCCCTCACGGCGGCGGCGGCACTGAAGGACGCGCAGGCGGCGATTTCTTCAGCCGGACCAAAGCAGTGCGCAGCGGCGGTGAACGGATATGTGACCATGGTCAACGATATCCTTTGCGATGCCATGCGGGAAAAAAACGCGCGCATGGGCACTACCCTTGCACTTGTACTGGTCAGTAAAGAGGGCATATTTCCGTTTACTGCTGGGGATTCTCGGATATATGCGATGCAAGACGGCGAACTGCGGCTCCTATCGGAAGATCACACCATGGCTATGCAAAAAGTCAAAATGGGGATTTTCACGGAAGAGCAGGCCCGCGCCGACCACGACTGGCACAAGCTCACGCGATATCTGGGCATTTTTCCAGATGAAATGCAGATAGAGGCCGAGGCTTTCACGCAGTTGCTCCTGCAAGAGGGAATGCGCCTGTTGTTGTGTTCCGACGGCCTGACGGACTTGGTTACTGATGATCGTATCGGCGAACTCCTGCGCAGCGGAACGCCGGAGCAGGCGGTAGATGCGCTCACGCAGGAGGCCATGCAGCGTGGCGGCAAAGATAACATCACCTGCGTGGTGCTGGAGCTTTGTCCCGGTGTGCCGGGCAAAATCAAACGCTTTCTGGATAGAGTCCTGAAAAAATCCAATGCCCAAGTGAAGGAGATGCGCGCATGAAAAAGATTACGTCCGTCCTGCTGACCCTTGCTATACTGTTGGGAGCTTTCGCTGCCTGTGGTAGACCTAAAACCGCCGCCGACTGGCTGAGTCTGGGCGAGAAATACCTGCTGGACCTGGACTACGAACAGGCCAGTGTGGCCTTGGATGAGGCTCTGAAAATCGACCCGAAAGACCCGCGCATCCATGTGATGGTCGTAATCGTGTATGTACTCAACCCCGACCGGCCCGATACCCCGCCGGTCGTGCCGCCAGAATTACCCGATTTCCCATATATCCCGCCGCTGCCCGCAGAACCGGACCCGGAGGTGTTCTTGCCGCCGATCATTGATTGGCTTGAAGGGCAAGGACGATTGGATTTCCTGCGGCGGTTGATAGATACGCTGTTGGGGCTATGGCCGGATGCGGAGTGGCTGAGAGAAGAGCAGGAGAGGTTGCCAAAGCCAGAGGAAAGCGAAACATCAGAGACAAGTTCGCTGCCTAGTAGAAACGAAAGCATACACATCGGTGGATCGGCAGCGATCCATGAAAACTGGATTTACTACCAGAATTACAGCGACAATCGTTCGCTGTACCGCAGGAATAGAAGCAGTGGTGCAACGGAAAAGCTGGTGTCCGATGAAATAAGCACATTCTGCCTTTCGCGAGAATGGATTTTTTATGTAGGCACAAGCGGTCTATATAGAATGCGCCATGACGGCTCAGGACACACGCAGCTTCAATCCAAACCAGTTATGGAAGTCAATGTGGTTGGTGATTGGGTTTACTTTGCGGACAACGCAAATGACGGCTCATTATACAGAATGAAGCAGGATGGTTCTCAGTGCGAACCCATCGCAAGTAATCATTACGCAATTTGGTATCATGTAGCCGACAACAAGATTTACTATGTCCTCAACGGAGCATTCGATGCAGTCTATTACTGTAACCTTGATGGATCAGACGCCGGATCAATTAGTCTGAGATACAGCCATACTCCAGTTGCTTCTGGCGGTTATTTGTTCTATACGAGTAGGAGAGGACCCAACAACAGAAACACATACAGGTACGACATTGCTTCAGGTACAGAAACGGTTTTATTTGAAGAGATAGGAGCACCATTTGTTGTTGTAGATGGTTGGCTCTATATATGCGCTTTCAACGATGGCTTTTTCAGAGCCAAAACCGATGGCTCACAATTAACAAAAATCTGTGATGACTATCCCTACCCCTATGGTCTAGCTGTATCCGACGATTGGATTTACTACTTGAATCAGAGTGACAATTATAATGTATACAGGATCAGGACAGATGGCAGCAATCGCGAAAGACTAACCTAGAAAAATGGGGTAAATTCCAATGCCCGACATCACCCAATACGCCCCCCTGTGGGGTAGCTGGCACATCGAATCCCTCATCGGCGAGGGCTCCTTCGGCAAAGTATACAAAGTCCACAAGGAGGAGTTCGGCAAAACTTACTACTCCGCCGTGAAGATAATAAGTATCCCCCAGAGCGATGTCGACCTGCGGCACATGCGCAACGAGGGTCTGGATGAAGTCTCGGTTAAAAGCTATTTCCAAGCGTTTGTGAGCGACATCCTCCAAGAGATCGACCTGATGAGCCAGTTGCGCGGCAACAGCAATATCGTCAGCTTCGAGGATCACAAAGTCATTGAGCGCACCGACGGCTTCGGCTGGGATATCCTCATCCGCATGGAATTGTTGCAAAGCCTCAGCGAACGCTGCACGGAACAGCCCATGGACGAGGCCGAGGTCGTGAAACTCGGCATTCACATCTGCCGGGCCCTGGAACTTTGCGCGCGGACAAAGACCATCCACCGGGACATCAAACCGGACAATATCTTCGTGTCGGCCTATGGAGACTACAAACTGGGGGACTTCGGCATCGCCCGGCAGATTGAGCGCACTATGACGGGCCTGAGCAAAAAAGGAACGTACACCTACATGGCCCCGGAGGTATTCAAGGGTGACGAATACGGCGCGTCGGTGGACTTCTACTCTCTGGGCATCGTGATGTACCGCCTGCTGAACAAGAATCGCACACCGTTCCTGCCATCCTTCCCCGCGCCGATCATGCCCGCTGACAGGGACAGCGCCCTTCAACGGCGTATGAAGGGTGAGGCTTTGCCTTCCATCCCCGGCGTGAGCGATGCGCTCAACGCAATTATCCTCAAGGCCTGCGCGTTTGACCGCAAAGAGCGCTTCGCTTCTGCAACCGAAATGCGTGAGGCGCTGGAGACCTATGCGGCGAAGAAGCCTGCGGTGGTCACCGCGCCGGTGATCGTTCCGGCAACGGTATCGGAGCCGGAGTCTGTTGACGAAAAAAATGAGGTCACGGTAGGCGCGTTCGATGCTCTCCCGCAGGAGAAAACAGAAGTGACTGTGGGGGTGTTTGATGGGGTGCCGCAGTCGATACAGCCGGAGATCGCGGCAGACCAACCTGGTCAGAGGAAGAAGCGAACCATTTGGGTTGTGTTGGCGGTGGTGGCGGTGTGCGTTGTCGCCGTGCTTTTCGCACATCCTATTGCAAATGTTTTTAACAGAATTTCTGGCGACAATCAAGTTGAAAAGGCGACGCCACACTACGAAGCAGGCTATCGCTATTATCTTGCTGGCGACTACGAGGCGGCCCTTTCAGAATTCCAGGAGGCGATCCGTCTCAATCCCGGATATCCAATCGCTATTGCCAAGCGTGGATTAGTGTATTGCGCTTTGGGTGAATATGAAAAGGCTGTTGAGGATTATTTAAATAACCCCAATCCAAACTGGACAGAGGCATATGACGCAGACGCGAAATCAACCTATGCGCATGCGTTCCTGTCTGTCGGAAAGGAAAGATTGGAGGACAGCCTCGATTTTGATGTATTTGAATATTTTGACACCGCAGTTGAACTGGATAGTGCCAACGCCGATGCTTATTATTATCGAGGCATTGCGCGTAATAGGGATTCAAATTATGGCGGCATTGCGGAAATTATTGCTGATTTCAATAAAGCGGTAGAGCTAAATCCAGAACTGGAAAAACTGGAAAGCGAAGTTTACGCGCGGGCGTTTTTCGATAATCGACTCACTTTTGAGATGAAGGATTATACTGCAGAGGAACAAGAAGCGCAATACAGGTTCGAGCTTGCGCATTGTACAAAAGCGATTGCGCTCAATCCAGCTTTTGCATACGCCTATGAAGAACGGGCCTATATATATCGCTATAATCTACGTGACATTGAAAAAGCGATACAAGATTACACAAAATTCTTGGAACTGGAGCCTGAAACTGCTCATAGATACTGTGATCGTGGCGAGTTGTACGAGGAGCAGGGTAAGTATGATCTGGCAATCAAAGACTATACCAACGCCATTAAGTACAATCCAGATAATTGCGTCTATTACAATAGACGCGCCGATGTTTATCGCTGGAAGCTTAACCAATATGATATGGCGATAAAAGATTATACAAGCATAGTAACCATGGTACCGGATTTCGATGCGGAGGTCTATAGCACACGGGGCTGGTGTTATTTGTTAATAGGCGAACATAAGAAAGCGCTTGCCGACGCCGACAGCGCTATTGCGCTGAACGGCAACTGCGACAGCGCCTACAATCTGCGTGGAGCGGCATATCATGGCCTGCGGCAATATGAGAATGCCATTCAGGCGTACAATAAAGCTGTCCAACTGGTGGCGGCTCCCGCTTATTATGAAAACCGCGCAATTGCCTATGATGCCATCGGCGAAACCCAAAAGGCCGCCGCAGACCGCGCGAAAGCAAAGGAGCTGAGATAGTGTCTGACATCCACGCCTACGCCCCCCTCTGGGGCAGCTGGCACGTCGAGTCTCTCATCGGCGAGGGTTCCTTCGGCAAGGTGTACAAGGTCCGCAAGGAGGAATTCGGCAAGACCTACTACTCCGCCGTAAAGATCATCAGCATTCCGCAGAACGAGGCCGATCTGCGCCATATGCGCAATGAGGGTCTGGACGAAGTCTCCGTCAAAAGCTATTTCCAAGCCTTTGTCAGCGATATCCTTCAGGAAATCGACCTAATGAGCCAGCTACGGGGCAACTCAAACATCGTCAGTTTCGAGGACCACAAGGTGATTGAGTGCACCAACGGCTTCGGCTGGGATATCCTCATCCGCATGGAGTTGCTGCAAAGTCTTTCGGAAAAATGCATGGAACAGCCCATGGACGAGGCCGAAGTGATCAAGTTGGGCATACATATCTGTCGCGCCCTGGAACTCTGCGCGCGGACGAAAACCATCCATCGGGATATCAAGCCGGATAACATTTTCGTGTCAGCCTACGGCGATTACAAGCTGGGTGACTTCGGCATCGCTCGGCAAATTGAGCGCACTATGACTGGCCTATCGAAGAAGGGCACGTATACCTACATGGCCCCGGAAGTCTTCAAGGGCGACGAGTATGGCGCGTCTGTCGATTTCTACTCCCTGGGCATTGTGATGTACCGCCTACTGAACAAGAATCGCACACCGTTTCTGCCTGCGTTCCCCGCGCCGATCATGCCCACTGACCGGGATACATCTCTGCAACGGCGCATGAAGGGCGAGGCCCTGCCTGCGATTCCCGGCGTGAGCGATGCGCTTAACGCCATTATCCTCAAGGCCTGCGCGTTTGACCGTAAAGAGCGCTTCGCTTCTGCTACCGAAATGCGTGAGGCGCTGGAGACCTATGCGGCGGAGAAGCCTGCGGTGGTCACCGCGCCGGTGATCGTTCCGGCAACGGTACCGGAGCCGGAGTCTGTTGACGAAAAAACTGAGGTCACGGTAGGCGCGTTCGATGCTCTCCCGCAGGAGAAAACGGAAGTGACTGTGGGGGTATTTGAAGGCGAATCGCGAGAAGAGCAATTCGAAACGACGTTAGAAACGCTTGGTGAGCCGTTTCCTGCTAATCCAAGCGGCAAAAAACGTAGACAGTTGCATGTAGGTGTAGTTGCTATTCTGTTTGTGCTATTTGGATGCCTTTTTTTCAATTCATCTTATCATTACAATAGGGGAAAGGCAAATCTTCAGGCAGGAAATTATGAGAGAGCACGAATTAATTTTAGCTGGGTTATCAACAATAACAGCAATCGCAACTACTACCGCAGAAATGATGCCTATGGGTATCGGGGCGAGTGCAACCTGAAGCTGCGACGTTACGAGAATGCTATTGCGGACTATCATGAGGCTTTTGCGATGATGAACGGTCAATATTCCCATCTTGCTGGTTTGGGTAATTGCTATTATGAGCTGGAGCGATACGATGAGGCGACGGAGTATTATTTTGCTGCTTTGGCTTTCTGTTATGAGGACAATGAACTTCCCTTCTATCAGAATCTTTGCTTACAGGCTTATCGCAAAGCGGGTGGAACAAAGGATGCTGAATACGACTACTATTCTCCTGTCTTGAAAGATTTTCAATATCTGGATCAGGACTTGGTCTGGAGGATGTATGACAGATATGGAAGCTATCTCTACAATGGTCGATACTTCGATAAAGCCATTCAAGTGTTCACAAAATATATTCAAGAAGGTCCAGAGGATAACTGGCGAAAAGCGGAGGTATATACAAAAAGAGCTTCGTGCTATATTTTCCTAGATAATGACTATGTATCCGCTTTGTCTGACTGCAATACCGCAATTGATATCGCTGATTGGGACCGCTCAATCGGTGGTTCTGACCAGAGTTATGCGATTGGAGTTCGTGCCCTTTCCTACTATCATTTAGGGCAATATGAAAATGTGCTTTCCGATCTGGAATACTACTTGGAATGGAATAGCCAAAGCACTTGGGGCAGAACTTTAAAAGCTTATGCGCTGCGAGAGCTTGGCAGAGAATATTCACAAGCGGATATTTCTCTTGCATACCAAGCTTCATCTGGCGAGCCCTTTGGTTATTTTGGTATCGTTTATGGTAAAACTGCTGATGATCTTATAAACATCCAAAAACAACAGTAGCAAAGAAAATGGTGCTTTGGGAGGAATCGACACATGGCTGACATCCACGGCTACGCCCCCCTCTGGGGAAGCTGGCACATCGAATCTCTCATCGGCGAAGGCTCCTTCGGCAAGGTGTACAAGGTCCGCAAGGAGGAATTCGGAAAAACCTACTTCTCCGCCGTGAAAATAATAAGCATCCCTCAGAGCGAAGGGGATGTGCGGCGCATACGTGGCGAGGGCCTGGACGAGGATAGCGTTCGCAGTTACTTCCAAGCGCTGGTGACGGACATCTCCCGGGAGATCGACCTGATGAGCCAGTTCCGGGGCAACAGCAACGTGGTCAGCTACGAGGACCACCAGATCATTGAACGGTCCGGCGCGTTCGGTTGGGATATTCTCATCCGCATGGAACTGCTGCAAAGCCTCGCGGACCACGCCATGGCAAAGCCCCTGGACGAAAAAGAGGCGGCGAAGCTGGGAATACATATCTGCCGGGCACTGGAGCTTTGCGCTCTGCACGACACAATCCACAGGGATATCAAGCCCGACAATATTTTTATATCGGAGTTTGGTGAGTACAAACTGGGCGACTTCGGAGTGGCGCGGCAGATCGAGCGAACCATGTCGGGCCTGAGCAAGAAGGGCACATACAATTACATGGCTCCCGAAGTCTTCCGGGGTGGGCGCTACGGCGCGAACGCGGACATCTATTCCCTGGGCATCGTGCTATACCAAATGCTCAACCGGGGCCGCACACCATTTTTGCCCGACTACCCAAAATCAATCCTCCCCGCCGACAAAGACGCCGCTCTCCAGAGGCGCATGGGCGGTGAGGCTGTACCGCCCCTTGCGGGTGTTGATCCTGCTCTGAGCGAGATCATCCTGCGCGCCTGCGCCTACGACCGCCATGCCCGATTCGCCACAGCGACAGAAATGCGCGAAGCCATGGAGGCTTATACGGGTGGCAGCTATCAGCCTCTCGTATCGCCATTACCTCAGCGCCCTGCTCCGGCACCGGTACTGGATGATATTGAAGTCACTGTCGTCGCATTCGATGTCTTGCCGCATGACCCCACGGAAATTACAGTGGGCGCGTTTAAAAATATTCCCGTGCCCAAACCGCCTGTTATGCAAGCGAAAAAGAAAAAATCCCACAAGGGATTGGTGATCGGACTTATTTGCCTGGCCGTGCTCATTATGGGCACTGTGGGAGGATTGACATGGTACCAGGGCACGCAGGGATCGTTGGAGGAGTATTACAGCAATGCGGAAGAACTCAGCTTATCCGGTAGCTACGAACAATGTATTGCTTATGTGGATGAAGTTGAACCCCGGCTGCTTCGGCTTCCCGCAATTGAACAAAACCAAAGAATCATCGGTAACATTTACTACATGCAGGCCAACAGTCTTTTTATGCTGGAAGAATATCAAAGAGCTTTGTCTGTCTATAACTTTGTTGTAACAAATTATGTTTCTGATAACCCGGAAATCATTCGTGATTACGCAATCGCCTACGCCCGCACCGGCAACATCGACCGGGCCGAGAGTTACTTAAAGAGCATGGTTGATATCAATGCCGACCCACCCTCTATCGCCCTGCTAAAAGGGGAAATCGCCTTCGCCAAGGGGCAATACACCGAAGCTGTCCAGCATTTTGAGGAACTGCTCAACCTTCCTGCCGCTAGCGATTACATGCGGCTACGCGCCGTGCTTATCTGCGACAAAGTTTACCGCCAATTGAATAAGTTGACAGAGAACATCTCCATGCTGCGCAATGCCCTGAACACCCTGCCGGGGCAGTATGAAACCATCCTCACCGAGCGTCTGGCCGACGTGCTTGCCAAAAACGACGAAAACGCCGAGGCTCTTGCACTGTATGTGCAATTGTGCGATGACGGCGACCGGCGCTTTTCCACATTGCAAAATATCGGCTTGCTCTACCAGAAAATGAAACAGTACGAAAAGGCCCAAGCAGCATACGAAGACCTGCGAAAAGAATTCACGAGCCGCCATGAGCCGTTTATGCGCATGGCGCTGTGCGAAATATCGTACCAAAACACTCTGGTGAATGCGAAGCGTAACTATGCAAATGCGCAGCAGCATTATGAACAGGCGAAGGCGATCTACGATATTCGACCCAGCTCATCCGGCGACGACCCCGACATGAACCGCCTTGGCGATCTGATGGGCGAACTGCGGCGTGGTGGCTGGTTTGACCCGGACCATGTTATTACAGAGATCGTAACCGTGACTGTACCGGTACGATAGATATTGCTGTTGCGGAACAAGCCGTTTTGTTGCTGATGATGAATATTTTCTTTGCTACGCTATATTGATGTTTCGGGGTTGAATTTGGTGGTGGTTGTCATTGTGTGTAGCCTCCGTTTTTGTTGATTTACAAGGGTTTGCGCCCCCTGCATTACTGACATGTTACCATAGGTGGGGGCACATAGCAAGTTGTGTTTACGACAATCATTCGGAGGGTTTCAGGGCACATCTTGTGTCATATCGACAATGCCCTGCATGACGAAAACCACCGC
>Ga0123353_10018776_pt1 | contig 10242 bp, 12 predicted proteins | sample TergutLab28metaG_3_FD_92763 | JGI IMG/M metagenome (GOLD analysis project Ga0123353, IMG submission 92763) | Labiotermes labralis P3 segment gut microbial communities from Petit-Saut dam, French Guiana - Lab288 P3 | ecosystem: Host-associated > Arthropoda: Insects > Digestive system > Gut ...
CTGTTGGATCAACAGAACAAAAAAAGCCATCGAAATTTGCTGGAATCGTTAATCTTGAAGTCGTAACAAGTTAAATCATAAGTGTTTATGGTTAGTTAATACAGTAGAAATATGTCCTTTTTCTTTAGTCCGCTGATTCGTGCCTTTCTTGCGGAACAGGCCATTGACATGGTTTGCCGTGAAGTTCATGCCGAAATGTCGGCACGGGCGACCGATTTGCGGCATGATCATCCAACGGATTTTGCCATTCTTTTCGGCAACAAGGCGGAAATGGTCGGACTTCTTGACCTCTGTTCCCGAACAACGACGACCCAAGGAAACGGCATCACTTTTCATACAACGACTCTCCGCAAAAAACGAGTCGTCATTGCCGCAACGGAACCGGCACCTGTTCGTGTTACTGAGGCCGTTTTGGAGGTTTTTCGTCCCCAGCGGCTGATTTCTGCAGGATTTGTCCGTCCTGTAGCGGCGGGAGGGGGCAAAAACCGTTTTTTTGTTCCCGATCGGGTAATCAGCTCGAAAAATGAAACGTCTATCAATCTCTGGCAACGCCCTCTCCTTCAAAGTTCGGAGGCAGAAAACCGCGACAAAAAAAATCATGAATTTTCTACAGGAACTCTTCTTTCCGGCGAAAAAATCTCGAAAAATTCATCACTTTTCGAAAAATATCACCCTTTTGCCACGGATTTGGTGACATTTTCTGTTCTCCAGACATGCCAGGAATGGAACGTCCCTTGTTTTCCTCTGAAAATCATTGCGGATGTTTCCCGGACACAACACTCTTTTTCACGAAAACTCGGCCATTTTGTTCGGAATTTTCTCGATGATCCTGCTTCCTCGCTCAAGACTTTGGGACAACATGCCGATCGTCTTGTGACGAGTGATTTGTTGGCCAAAAAACTTTTACAGCTTTTTTTCAGCTCCCATTCTTCCCGTGAACAATAACCGGAATCGTTGCGTAAAAGCGTTTGCTGAAATCCGAACAAAAGTCTGAAAAAACATGGTTTCATGCCTCGAAAAAACGCAGAAAGATGGTAAAATAAAATAAGGAGGCGTTGGTTTTTCATTTGTCCCTTTGTTTTTACATTTTTTTCGCCTCTATTATTTATTGTTCGTTATTATCTTGAGTTATTATTTAATCATTTCGATATTCATTCTTTCAAAATGGTAAATCATGGGCCTACTTATTCTTCGTTGTTTTTACATCCTTATTGCAAGTGGAATCGGTGTCATGGCGATTCGCTCTGCAGCAGGGAACAGCCTGTTGGGAGAGTATCCCATCTCCTCATTTTTCGGAATTCTCGGAATATCCATCCTGCTCATCGGGGCGGATATTATCATTCCACGCAAACGAGTTGACTGGTTTTCGGCGGTTTATTTCGGCACTTTGGTCGGTTTGATTTTGACTTATGCCCTTGGAATCGCGATTGAGCCGCTTTTTCCCCTTAATGAAACAGGACCGAATCTGATGAAACAGATTGTGATGGCGATTCTGGCGGTGAATGTTTGTTATTTGTGCATCAGTTTCTTGCTGCAAACACGAAGTGACTTTCGTTTCGTTATTCCTTATGTCGAGTTTCAGAAGAATCTCAAAGGAAACAAACCGTTTATTCTCGACACCAGTGTCATCATCGATGGGCGTATTGCCGATGTTGTGGACACATTGATTATCGATAATCGTTTGATTATTCCGGCATTTGTTGTCGGAGAACTTCAGCGGATCGCCGACAGTTCCGATCGTAGCCGCCGAACCCGTGGGCGTCGCGGACTTGATATTTTAAACCGTCTTCAGTCGATGAAAGACATTGACGTCCAGCTTGACGAAACCGACTTGCTCGAAATGAAAGGACAACCGGTTGACATGAAGCTGGTTATCTTGGCCAAACAACTGGAGGGAAAACTCGTCACGAATGATTACAATCTCAACAAAGTGGCCAGGGTCCAAGGTGTCGAAGTGATCAATCTGAACGACTTGGCCAACGCCATGAAACCGGTTTTTCTCCCCGGAGAACGGCTGGAAGTCGACGTCATCAAAATCGGTGAAGAAATCGGACAAGGAATCGGTTATCTCGACGACGGAACAATGGTGGTGATCGAAGGAGGTCGCAATCACATTGCCGAACGTATTGCCGTTACGGTCACAAGTGTTTTGCAAAACAGTGCCGGTCGCATGATTTTCGGACGTTTCGAGCATACCACAAAAAAACTGGCGGAAAGCTCCGTTCCTCTCGATAATCTCGTCACGACCAATCCCGGAACGAAAAGAATGAACAACTAAATGGACAGTGAATTTCAGGAACTCCTCAAAAACGATTCCCGATACAAAGCCGAAGCCTATCGTTTTGTCTTCGAATCGCTTGACTATGCGCAGAAACGGTTGAAATTCGGCAAAAAATGTGAAAGTGAGCCTTCACGACTTTCCAAGGAAGGGGAAACGGAACCGGCAGAACCCAACATGGAAGTCACGGAAGTCTCTGAAAATCACGTCACCGGGCAGGAGCTTTGCCAGGCGTCACGGCTTTACGCCTTGGACATGTATGGTTTCATGGCGAAGGCGGTCCTCGGAAATTGGGGAATCCGTTCGACTTCGGATATCGGTGAACTGGTCTACAACATGATCAAAATCGGTCGTATGCGCAAAACCCAGGACGACCGTCGCGAAGATTTCAATGACGTTTTTGATTTTCCCACGGCATTCGATGACGAGTATCGAATCGCTCCGCTCAAGAAAAAAACGGAAAGATGAGTTCGAAGAAAATCGTTGTCGCCTTGACGGGAGCAAGTGGAAGCATCTACGCGGTCCGGCTGGTCGAATCGCTTCTCATGCTGGAACATGAAGTTCACCTGACCGCCAGCACCACGGCTGTCACCGTCTTTGCCCTGGAGCAAAAACTCAATAAAAACGAGCAGAAACCCGGCAAAAATGTTGAGTTTCCCGCGATGTTCCGTTCGATTCTCGGGCGTCAAAAGGAACATGCAAAGATCACGTTTCATGCCGTCGACGATTTTTCCGCCAAAATCGCCAGCGGCTCGTTTCCGACCGATGGGATGGTCGTCGTTCCTTGTTCTTCGGGGAGTCTCGGGGCCATTGCAAGCGGCGTGAACCGTCATTTGATCCACCGTGCCGCCGAAGTCCACTTGAAAGAGCGACGCAAGCTGATTCTGGTCTTTCGCGAGACGCCCTACTCGCTTGTTCATATCGAAAACATGGGAATCGTGACGCGGGCCGGCGCCGTTGTTTTGCCGGCTTCTCCGCCGTTTTATCATCAACCGGAAACGATTTACGAGTTGGTCGACGCCGTTGTCGTCCGGATTCTCGACCAACTCGGCCTTGAGCACCCCATGGAAACCGGACGCTGGAAGGATTCCCAGTAATTCATATTTCCAGCTTTCCAGCAGAATTGGCAGTATGTGATGGGCACAGCCCCAAATAAACGATCAAAATTCAGCAGATTCTCCCTTGAAAGATTCGTTCGGTATCTCTGTATCAAGGTGACACTTGAAATATGTTCATTAATTTCTTCGGGATAGGGTTCTGTTGAAACCGGCTCGGGTCTATCCTCTTCCATGTTTCCTTGTCTCTTTATATAATGTATAATGGTGTGGGTATAAATTGTTGTTTTAGAGCGTATTCAGAATTGGTTTGGAGACATAAGCCAACCAAGTAGCGACCAACGGGAGCGGAAAAGCTCCAGGTCTATTTGCAAACTGCTCTAAAACTCTCCCTTGAGATTGTTTTATTGTTCACCAAACCTGTTTTGAATCATGTTTTTCTCAGACGAAGCCGAAAATCCTTCCGTGCAGAATCCATCCGAATCAAGCGTATCTCCTTCTTCGGAAGGGGCTTCAAACGCCAAACCAAAAATTTTGATTGGTTCCCAACGTCATCCGGAACCGTATCGTCCGAAACCGGCGATCCCGGTTGTCGGTTCTGATGGGAGACCTTTGGACGAAACGTCTCTTTCAGAAATGAAACCTGTGAAAACCGAGGAATCGATTAAAACCGAAGAGTCGATTTCTGAGCAGAAAAAGATGGTTTCTGAAGAAATAACGAACCGGGATGAGAAAAAACGTCCGGAACGCGGGGAACGTCGGAGACGGGATGAAAACGACGGTGAAAATGACACGGAAAACAACACGAATGAAGGAAAATCGTTCGGAAAAAGCAGATTGCGACCTGAAATGGATTCGTTGCGACGTTCGGGCCAAATGGTGCCGGTGCCGACGATCCGCGGCAAACTGACCGACGACCTTGAGGAGGAATTTGAGGAAATGTTCAGCGGCGCCGAGATGGAAAATCTTCTTGCCGGAGCTGATGAAGTGGCCTCAAAAAGTATCCTTGATTCCGAGTCCAAGCAAAAAGGAAAAATCGTTTCCATCGGACGTGAAAACGTTTTCGTCGAGCTTGGCGGTCGGGAACAAGGGATTGTTCCGCTCAAACAGTTCAAGAAAGAGCCGCATTTGGGGGAAGAACTGGAGGTTTTTGTCGCTAAATTCCTTGCGGAAGAAGGACTATATGAATTGTCGTTGCCACTTGCAGCGTCGGAAGTCTCCGATTGGTCGCAAATCGAGCACGGCATGACCGTTGAGGCACGGATCACCGGAAACAACACCGGCGGACTTGAATGCGAGGTCAATAAAATCCGCGGATTCATTCCGATCAGTCAAATTGCACTCTATCGGGTGGAAAAACCCGAAGAATTTATTGGCCAAAAGCTGATGTGTATTGTGACCGAATGTAACCCGGCACGGCGTAACCTGGTTTTAAGCCATCGCTCGCTTCTCGAAAGGGAACGTGAGGAAAATCGTCAGAAACTGCTCCAGGAACTGGAGCCCGGACAAATTCGCGAAGGGGTCATCAGGAAGCTGATCAATGCCGGGGCGTTTGTCGATCTGGGCGGAATTGATGGATTCATTCCGATTGGTGCCTTGGCTTGGGGGAGGATTAAACACCCGGGCGAAGTCCTCAAGGAAGGACAAGCCGTCAAAGTCAAGGTGGAAAAAGTTGACGAACAGACCGGTCGGATTTCGTTGGCCTATCGTGACGACGCGGAGAATCCCTGGCTGACCATTGAAGCAACATTCCCGGAAAAATCGGTGACACGGGGAAAAGTCTCCAAAATCATGGATTTCGGTGCATTTATTGAGTTGGCACCGGGGGTTGACGGGCTTGTTCATATCAGTGAGTTGGCCCATCGCCGGGTAGGGAGTGTCGGCGAGGTGCTTTCCGTCGGAGATTGGGTTGACGTGTATGTCCAGTCGGTTGATGCGATGGGCAAACGAATCAGTCTTTCGATCAAACAGCTTGCCGCCGCGCCGGAACCGGTGAAATCGGAAGAGGAACAGTCGGAAGAGCCTGAAAAGCCGGAAGTGCAGTCGGCGCCGGTCAAATTCAAACAGAAGCACAAAGGCCCACTCAAAGGGGGAGTCGGCGGACAAAGCGACGGACAGAAATTCGGTTTGAATTTTTAATCTTTTATGTAGACCCAAGCCGGGAGAGGGGAATTGAAATGAAAATAGTTTTGTATTCATTGATTGCCGTTTTCGTTGTTTTCGTGTTTTTTTTCATGCCGGAAACCGTGTCGGCTCAAATGTTTCGGCGTTTTGGTGAGGATCGTTCCAATGAAATGGTCAACGGCGCGAAATCCCGTCTTCCGAATCCCGCCGGTGCCATTAGTCCGGGAAATTACGGGCCAGCTCCCCAGGTTTCCGAGGTGGTTCTTGCGGAAGTCAGAGGAACGATTCCTGTACGGTCGGTCCCCGATTTTGGGGCCAATCCGAATCAAAAAATCGACTTGAACGACGTTCCCCAGTTGTTTACCATTTTGCGGCCCAATTGGTCGGCTAATGGAACGCCGGTGCTTCCGCCGAAAAGACCTCAATTAAAATTCCCCGAATTCGAGTCCAGTCAGGCATTGACAGATCAGGTTTCGACAAACGCTGCACATATTTCAGAAACAGGGGATATTGTAAAAACAGAGGATATTGTAGAAATAGGGGACAATATAATGTTAATTATTGATGAAATTGATGAAACCGAGCAGGAATTTCCTCCTTTGTTTCTTGCTCCGCTCGAAACAACGCAAAGCGACGAAGACCCCATCCCTGCCCCCTAATTCCTAACCCTGAATCCATCATTCCTCATCCCTAACCCCTTCATTCTTCACTTTTCTTTATCAAAACAGACATGAAAGTTTCCGTGATTCTCGGACACCAGAACCCGGGCAGCTTTAATCATGCGATTACCAGCAAGGTTTTAAGCACCCTCGAATCGCTTGGACACGAAACGTTTTACCATGACCTTTATGCGGAAAAGTTTGATCCGGTTGCATTGCATGACGAATGGACAAACGATGATTTGCTTCCGGAATCGGTGAAACGGCATTCCGAGGAGATCAAAACGGCGGAAGGAATCGTGATCATCCACCCGAACTGGTGGGGAACTCCTCCGGCAATCCTCAAAGGCTGGGTCGACCGTGTCTTGCGGGCAGGTTTCGCGTATGCGTTCACGGAAAATGGCCCGGTTCCTTACTTTACAGACAAAGACGTTCAGATTTTCACGACGTCGAACACCCCACGCGAAATCGAACTGAACGTCTACAAGGATCCGCTGGAAAATTTCTGGAAAGTTGTTGTTTTCGGACTTTGCGGCTCCCGGTCGTTTGAACGCCGCAATTTTGAATCGATGATCATGAGCACCCATGAGGAACGCCTCGTTTGGCTTGCGGACGTGGAGGAAACAATCAAACGAAGATTCGGGAAACAGTGAGGTGATTGACTCAAGTTTAGGCTTTAGACTAGGTTGTAGGCTAAAAGCCTACAGCCTAATATATTAAAGTCAGGAGTATCAAGTCATGGCAGATGCAGGTGGTGGTGGAGCGTCTCAACAGCGGAAGTTGTCGCCGTTCTGGTTTGCGGTCATTGTTGCGTCCGTATTGACAGGGATTTACGCCTATCAGAATCAGGAAAAGATTTTCAAGGCGGTCAATATTGGTCCCGCTACTGACCCCGTTCAGCCGTCACCGCCGCCTCCTGTTGTGGAAGGTTCCGTTCCTGCAGAGTCGCCGAAGCTCAATCCTCTTCAAACCATCAAAATTGCCACTTGGGATTTGACGCCGCTTGATTTCGACAAGCTCGGAGACAATTCCAGGGCCGAACGAATTGTCGAGACGATCATGGGGTTTGATGTTGTCGCGATTCAGGGGATCGCCATGAGGAACACGCTTCCGGTCGACGAATTGGTCCGTCGTTTGGAAGCGAAAAACAAGCATTATGCCTATGCCGCCTACCCGGAGAGTCTTGGCCGGGTTCCTGAATACATGGCGTTTCTCTTCAATAAAGACACGATCCGGATTGATCGTGAAACACTGTCGGAAATAATTGATACGTCGTTGACCTATCGACCGCTGGCCGCAAATTTTTGCACCGCCGGGCCACCTCCGGAAAAGGCGTTCACGTTTGTCCTGATCAGCGTCAAAATCGACGAGGAACGTTGTGAAACGGAGGCGAAATCACTGGGCAATCTTTATCGGACGGTCCGCGACCGACGTTCCCGGGAAGACGACATCATCATGCTCGGTAATTTCGCCCAACCGATTCGGATGATTGATTCGCTTGCTTCGGTTTCCAACCTGGCCGCGGTCCATCCGGACCATCCGACCACTGCAGATGCGTCAAGTTCGAGCGACAACATTCTTTTCGACCGGCTTCGAACCACGGAATATGTGGAACGCTTCGAAATCGTCGACCTGATGACCAAATACAATCTGAAAATCGCCGACATTTATCCTTTGGCCGTTCATCTTCCTGTTGTCGCCGAATTCAGTATCTTCGAAAGCGGCAAGGCAGACTGAATTAAGGAGTGATTTTCTGACCAGTGCATCGAAAAGGTGGTTGTTGTTTTCGGGCATTTTTGGTAAAATTTCCTTATGGCGTCTCTTGAAGAAGAAAAAAAAGGCCGGATTGCAGGAATTGATTACGGAACGGTACGAATCGGCGTGGCCATTAGCGACTATGATCGGATTTTGGCCAGTCCGTATGAGAATTACACCAGAAAAAATGATGTTCGGGACGCCGGATTTTTCAGGGAATTCGTCGAACAAGAACGGGTGGTTCAATTCATCGTCGGACTTCCGCTTCATCTGGACGGACAGTTCGGAGAGAAAGCGAAGGAGGCTTTTGCTTTTGGAAAATGGCTGACCGAACAAACTGGGATTCCTTGCGTCTATTTCGATGAGCGTTTCACGTCCGTCGAGGCGGAACGGTTTCTTCTCGGGGCCGATCTCTCGCGAAAAAAACGTAAGGAACGACTCGACAAGGTTGCCGCCCAGATACTTCTTGCGGCCTACCTGGAGTCCGGTTCGCAAAATACGGTCGAACACCTTCCCATTGATGATTTTTCGGTCTGAAAATAATAATCGGTCTGAAAACAATAAATTTCCATGACACAAACATTAGTAATTGGCGGCGGAGGATTTCTCGGACAATATATTGTCGAACAACTTGTTGCGCGGGGAGAACAGGTTCGAATATTCGGACGAAATCATTATCCCGAGCTTGAATCACTTCCCGTGGAGCAGTTTCAGGGGGATATTCGCGTTTCGGCAGATGTCTATCGCGCCTGTGAAGGGATGGAAACGGTGTTTCATACCGCGGCACTTGCCGGTCTCCGTTGTCAATGGGAACCGTTTTTTGAAATCAACACTCTGGGAACCCTGCATGTGATCAATGCCTGTTTGAAGAACGGCATCAGGAAACTCATCTACACGAGCAGCCCCAGCGTCACGTTTGACGGTCGGGACCAGATCGGCGTCGATGAATCCGCTCCGTTTCCGAAACACTGGCTTGCCCATTACCCCCATAGTAAGGCCCTGGCCGAAAAAATCGTTCTCAATGCCAACGGCCACAACGGATTGCTGACCTGTGCCCTTCGTCCTCACTTGATTTGGGGACCACGTGACCGGCACCTGATTCCGCGACTGCTGGAACGTGCGCGTTTGGGAAAACTGCGACGTGTCGGAAACGGAACCAATAGGATCGACATGATTTATGTGGAAAACGCGGCGACCGCGCATCTTCAGGCGGCTGATGCGCTGAAAGAAGGAGGGCCTGTCGCGGGAAACGCCTATTTTCTTTCCCAAGGGGAGCCGGTCAACTGTTGGGACTGGATCAACGAGATTTTGGCCCTCGTCGATTTGCCGCCGGTTCAACGTTCCGTTTCACTGAATGCCGCTTGGTTGATCGGTTCCGTGCTGGAAAAATTTTATACTCTGTTCCGTAAAACCGGTGAGCCGCTCATGACCCGGTTTCTTGTCGCCCAACTTGCCCGGTCCCATTGGTTCGACATCTCCCGGGCAAAAAATGATTTCGGTTATGTCCCCAAAATTTCGACCTCAGAAGGTATGCACCGTCTCCGCGAATTCCTTCAGCTTCCTTCAAACTCTCTAAACCCTCCCAAAAATCCTTAAAATCATGAATCATGAATGACCTGGCCTCATTTTTTGTGATGGAACGAACTCCCCGTTGGAAAGATTTTCTTGTCCAGGAACTCATGACAACGGCGGAAGAGTCGATTCCTCGAAAAATTGTCTCTGTCGGTTCGTTCCGGAAGATTTTTGAAGCATTTCATTCTTTTCCGAGTTCGTTTCTCATCGTGGAATTGACTTTTGATCAATACAGGGAGTTCATTTCTTTGGCCGTTCGGTTGAAATCCGATTTTCCACGAGCAAGAGTCGCTGTTTATTCCCCGGAACTCATCGGTTTTCCTCCCACGGAATATCGTGAATCGGTTTTGCTCTTGAATCAGGCCGGCTGCCTGGCGGTGCTTTCGTCACTGGCGGAATTGTCGGGCCTTGTTCCGGTGATTGTTCGCCATTTTCAGCTCCTTTCGTCATTTTCACGATCCATCACATCACGCATTCACGAAAACCTGCCGCAGTTTTGACCGTTTGGGTTCCTTTGCTATTCCATGCAACGCCATAAACTTTGTGTTCTTTGTGTAACCCTTTGTGCCCCTTGTGGTAAAAAATATTTTAACCACAAAGTTCACAAAGATTTTCACAAAGGACACAAGGAGAAATGTCCGTTTATTGCGTTTTATGGTATACGTTTGGGTGCTGCTGCCAAACTCTTAGTACTACAGCGCAATAAACATCTATTGCGTTAAACTTGGTAATTATAGTAAAATGCGTATTCCATAGGACATTATATCATGGATAGCGCATAAAATGGACATATTTGATA
>Ga0123353_10018777_pt1 | contig 10241 bp, 9 predicted proteins | sample TergutLab28metaG_3_FD_92763 | JGI IMG/M metagenome (GOLD analysis project Ga0123353, IMG submission 92763) | Labiotermes labralis P3 segment gut microbial communities from Petit-Saut dam, French Guiana - Lab288 P3 | ecosystem: Host-associated > Arthropoda: Insects > Digestive system > Gut ...
AAACGCGACCACGAGGTCATCCTTGAACTGGAGTGGAAACTGCCGAACATAACCGGGGACCGCGCGCGAATCGAACAGGTGCTTATGAACATCATCGCCAACGCGCTCAAGTACACTCCGGACGGCGGCAGGATAACGATTTACAGCGGCACTTCGGGTGAAGACGTCTGGGTCAGGATAGAGGACACCGGGGTCGGCATACCCCAGGATGACTTGTCGCACGTTTTTGACAGGTTTTATCGCGTCGACAAAGCGCGTTCGCGTGAGTCAGGGGGTACGGGGCTTGGCCTTTCCATAGCTAAAGAGATAATAACGAAACATGGCGGGGATATTCTTATCAGGAGTACGCCGGGAATAGGCACGTCTGTCACCGTGACGCTGCCGATCAAGCGGAGCGTGCCGGATGAGTAAGGCGAAAAGGGCTCTGGAGTGGGCGAAAACGCTTATCATTGTACTGTTGTCGACCAGCGCGATACTGCTCGCCTGGCAGACAGGGCTGTTCAATGACTACCTTGCCGCTCTCCCTCTGTTTGGGAGCGTAGCTGATCTGATGAGAGGTGCGACAGGCGTTACCGAGCCCGGAGGAGCTGCCATTAAGGAAGCGGCGCGGCCGTTCAGCATCGTCATAACGAATGAAGAAGGCGGGCGGCACGGCGTCAGGTATGATATTGACGTGCGTGATGCTATCTATGAGAGCACGAGCAGCATACTGGTGGAAGCCCTGGGATCTGCATCCGCGCCGGCTGAGATCAGCGAAGTCGAATGGCGGTCGGCGTTGTCGGGCGCCGGCGTTTTCTACGAGTACGTCACGCCTGTGCGCCTGTCGGTGCTGGACGGGTGGCTTGGCGCGCGTATGACGGACACCGTTGAGGACGCAAGGCTCCGGCGCGTTTTTGTGGCGTTTGGGGAGGACAGGAGCAGGCTGTATTATCAGGAGCATGACAGCGGGATTTTCTACGGAGCCGACACGGCTTCAGCGGCGGGTAAGACGCAGGGGCTTGAAACTTATGCCGCCAACGGAGCGGTATTTGCTTTTGAGACCGGGATCACAGGCTCCGAAAACGCGCCGTACATGCTGATAATGCCCGGTATCGACCATCCCGACGTCCGTGCAGCATCCGTGGGAAGTTCGGAGACGCTGCTTCAAATCGCGATTTCTGCGTTCGGGCATGAGAATGAAACGTATACAACGTATTACTTAGGCGCAGATACGCTGGTGTGCGTAGGGACGCAGTTCAACATAAGGATATTTACCGACGGGCGGGTAATGTACCGCCGCACAGATATTCCTGCGCCGGATGAAGAGCCGCGCGACCCCGGTAAAAGCGAGCTCATTGAGATGGCGCGGATCATTGTTGCGGATTCGGTAGGCGAGACTTGCGGAAGCGCGGACGTCGTCTTCGAGTCCTTTGAGTCAGACGGGGACGCCGCATATGTTACTTTCGGATACTATATCGCAGGCGGAAGGGTGTTCTTATATGAGGACAGGCACGCGGCGAAGATTACGATAACATATGGGATGGTTACCGAGAGCGAGTTGTTTTTCGGGAATTTCACGTTTACGGGCGAGTATACAAGGCTGCCGCCGGAGAGACAGGCGCTCGCGGCGGCAGGCGGTGAGTTCATGTTATGTTACTCCGATACAGGAACAGAAATACTGCAGCCATTCTGGGTGAAATACGGGTTTTAGCATAACGCAGCGGAGATTAAGGGGCTTATGAGCGGTTCGAGATTAAAAACAATAGCAATAGCGGCGCTCCTTGTGATCAACATCGTGTTTCTGACCGTGATCATCATGGACGCCGTGGCAGATGTGCGATACGAACGCGAGGCTTTGGAAAACGTCTGTGCCGTGCTGCGGGCAGGCGGGATCGGGATAAGCCCTGAGAACGTACGCGCTTCGGGCGATATCAGGACTATGCGTACTGCTCGCTCGCTCGAAGCGGAGGAGGTCATTGCGCGCGCCGTCCTGGGTGACACTACTATGTCAGAGCAGGGCGTTATATACTTGTATGAAAACGCGGAGCGCGGGACCGCCACATTCAGGACAGGCGATTTTGAGATAAATCTGAACGATGGCGCGATACTGAACACATCTGATGCGCTCAAGACCGTTCAGGGGCTTCTGAGGTCCATGAAGATAGACACATCCGAGCCGTCTGTATCCATAGGCCCGTTTGGCGAAACCGTTGTCGCAGTAGGCGCGTTCCGAAACGCGAGCATTTTCAACTGTATCATCGAGTTCGAGTTCAGGGGCGGAAGCTTGATGACGATAAGAGGCAGATATGCCGCAGGCTTTGAACCCGCGGAAGACGGTATTGCGATATCTTCAGCGGGCACAGCGCTGCTGGGTTTTCTTGCTGAGGTTGTGCGCGAGGACAGGCCGGATGTACAATGCACGCAGGTGCTCAGCGTCGAAGCCGGGTACCGGCACCGCGTAATCGGCTCTTTCGGCGAAGGCGTGATCGCCCCGGCTTGGCTGATAATAACAGACAACGGGCAATACCTGATCGACGACGAAACCGGCGAAATCTGGCCCTTCAATTGATCGTAGGGGCGCCGCTCGCTGCGCCCGCCCGCCGCCTCGCTACGCTTTTAACTTCGTTCTGAATAACACGGGCGCGGTTTTGCAGAGGATCGCGCCTACTGCCGTCGTCATTGCGAGTTCGACGCCCATATACGAGCCGTTGTAGGACAATGAGTACAACCACACCGGCAGGTCGCCCGCATAGACGCTCCATACGATAATGCCTGAGGCAAAGTGGAACAGAAAACGCAGCATTATACATATCGGCGCCGCGAACAGCAGCCCATATTGCTTGCCCCGGAACAATCCGGACAGCCCGAGCACGGTGAACGCGGCTACATAATCGAGCATTACAACCGCTATGTAACCCTCGACCGTGCCTGTCGGCGGCGGCCAGAACTGCTGAAGCATTTGCAGGCCTGAAAACACCAGCCCGCCTCCAAGGCCCCATTTCACACCGTGCCTCAGCCCTATCATCAGGATCGGCAGCATCGACAGCGGCGTCACGGAGCCTCCCTGAGGCATTTTGAATAGTGTAACATAACTGAGTACGAATGCGATAGCGACCATTAGAGAAGTTTCTACAAGCGCGCGGAGATTTTCACGTTCTGTTGTGCGTTCCATTAAAAAAGCACCTCCTATTTCTTAAAATGAGGCGCGATTTCTTATACTCCCGACGGCGGCATTATCCGCATCCGGTAATAAGAGTTGGGCACGGCTTTTCGCGCCCTCTCAGCCGCCTGACGGCAGCACCCCACTTCAGTTAAGAACAATATACTTCAAACCGCATATGTATGTCAAGCATGAGTTGCAGTGATTTAGCTCAAGTATTTCTTCAGGATGCCCAGCAACTCATCAAAGACGAGGGGCTTGCCTATGTGGCCGTTCATGCCGGATTCTATGCTTCGTTCGACGTCCTCGCGAAAAACGTTTGCTGTCATTGCTATTATGGGGATCGTTTTCGCTTTTTCAAACCCGAGCGCCCTGATTTGCTGCGTTGCGTGATAACCGTCCAACTCCGGCATTTGTAGATCCATTAGGATGATTTCGTACTTCCCGGGCGATTCAGAGAACATTCTGACTGCGATAGCGCCATTTACCGCACAGTCGATCTTCACCTGTGTGGGCTCAAGCATCGCCAGTACTATTTCGCGGTTGATATCCACGTCTTCGGCCAGAAGGATATTGCGCTCGGCAAATATTCCGGAAATGCTTGCGTGGCTATCCTCTGCATGGTGTGCTTCGGCTGATTCAGGTTCAGGGTCTTTGCCGCGTGCGAGTTTTACCGTGAACGAAAAGGTTGAGCCTTCTCCGGCTTCGGACTCGACCCATATGCTGCCGTCCATCATCTCTACGATGCTTTTGCATATTGCGAGGCCAAGCCCGGTCCCGCCGTACTTTCGCGTCGTGTCAGCGTCTGCTTGCTCAAAGGAGTGGAAAAGTTTTTCCTGTTGCTCAGGGGTGATGCCGATTCCGGTGTCCGTTACTTTAAACAGCAGGGTGCAGACTCCGCCATCCTCATCCGCCAGTTCAGCGTCCAGGGTGATCGTGCCTTTTTCGGGCGTGAACTTACCGGCGTTGCCAAGCAGGTTCGTTATGACCTGACTGAGACGCTGATCGTCTCCGACAAGTGTGTTCGGGATGGTACTGTCGATGTTGACGACAAGAGTGTGTTGTTTTTCTTCCATCCTAAAGTTTATGACACTCATGATGCGCCGGACTGTGTTTTCGAAGTTGAACTCAGTCAACGATAACTCAAACTTGTTCGCCTCGATTTTCGACATATCCAAAATATCGTTGATGACGCCGAGCAAGTGACGCGATGCGTCGTCGATTTTTGACAGGCAGTAATCCTTACGTTGCAAATCCTCCGCAGACCGCCCTATTGTCGTCATCCCTATGATGGCGTTCATCGGCGTGCGTATCTCGTGGCTCATATTTGCAAGAAAAGCGCTCTTGTAACGGCTTTCCCTGTCTGATTTTTCCCTGGCGGCGTCAATACTGATCAGGAAGAGCATCAACGCCCCTGCGAGCAGCGCGCCGAATATGCTCAGGGCGAGCGCCATGTTCGTCACGCTTTGGTAGAACAAGCTGCTGGGCGCAACAAGCCCCAGGTACCAGCCATTGGAGATTTTTTTGAAGTATGCTATTGACGGCTCCCCTATGTAGCTGACAGTCGGTGCTTCAGAGATGTCTTCTCCGTTTCTCAGCTGATCGGTAAAATCTGATATCGAAACATCCAGGTCTCCGACATGGCGGCCGATGTAGTCTTCGTTCGGATGTGCGACGATCGTCAGGTCGGGGCTGAGCAGTATCCCGTGGCCGCCCTGCGCGAGCGCTGTATCCACGACATGCTGCCCGAGGTCGTACAGGGAGACGTCGAGGGCTATGACGCCCAGCCTTTTTCTATAGTTGTCGTGAATGACTCGCGTGAATGATACGATAGTTTCGCCGCTGTTTGCATCGGTGTAAGGCGGAGTTTCGGTCGTATCGCCTCTCGCAGACACCGCATGAACATACCAAGGGCGGATCGTTGGGTCAAAATCCTCCGCTACTTCCCAATCAAAACCGATGATCATCTCAGGCCCGTCGTCGAACGACTCAATGTAGCCGTAAAACCCTATGGGATCAACAAAGTTCAGACTCGATTCCTCAATATAGAACTCGGTCTGAGATAACAGGAACTCCTCGATGCGCTCCTTGCTGTCATCGTAAATGAGCATGTCCCGCACCGATTCAGAAAGCCGGCTGAGCGCCATGCCCGGAATCCCGAGTTCAGCCTCCAATGTCAGCATCTCATAGTCGATTATGCTGTTCACGCGCGCGGTCATTTGCTCCTGGACTATGTTGCTGGTGAAGCGGTAACTCAGCAGGACCATGGCTGTAAACGCGAGAGCTGTAAAAACAAGCTGCGCATATAGACGTGAGCGCTTTTTTAGTTTTTCGCGGATTCTGGACATAGAGTGCACCTCTGAAGAGACGGAAAGGTAAGTTGTTCACATGCTTTTTGAGCAATCATTATATCATTGAACGTCGAAATATGCCATACAAAATGCAATTATTTCGTAAGAAAGGGGACGGTTTGTGTCTTATCGCTAATAATACACAAACCGTCCCCTGTCTTACGAAATACGGTTATGTTACCATCTTTGCTACTTCCGCCGCGAAGTCGTCCTGCTTCTTCTCTATGCCTTCGCCTTTTTCGAAGCGGGTGAAGTCCCTGACGGTGATCGTGCCGCCCAGCGACTTCGCGACTTGCTGCACATGGGCTTCAACGGTGATTTTGTTTTCCTTGACGTATGGCTGGTTCATCAGGCAGACGTCCTCATAGAACTTGCTGATGCGCCCCTTGACCATGCTCTCGGCGATTTTGCGGGCCTTGTCGTCCGGCAGGTCCTTTGCCTTGTTTTCCTCGATCGCCTTATTGAGTTGGATCTCTTTTTCCTTCTCAAGCTCCGTCGGGTCTACAGAAGACGTGTCGAGGTATAGAGGCCGCATCGCCGCTATCTGCATTGCGATATCCTTACCAAGCTCTGTGACAGTGTCCATGTCGGATATGCCGGACGTCTCGAGGTTTACTATAACGCCGATCTTTCCGCCTGCGTGAATGTACGGGATGCAAATCCCTTCGTTATATCTTTTGAACCTACGTACGGAAATATTTTCGCCGATTACGACGATCATTTCCTGCTGCTGGCCTGCCACAGTCGTATCCAGTCCCGGGAACGCACATGCCATGAGCGCGTCCAGATCGGCCGGTGCGTTTTTTGCCACGACGTCCGCGACTCCGGCGACGAAGCCGGTAAACATTTCATTTTTAGCGACGAAGTCAGTCTCCGAGTTGACCTCGACGACTACGCCGATCCCGTCTATCACAGCGGCGTAAGCTACGCCCTCGGCCGCGATCCTGCCAGCCTTCTTTTGCGCCGCGGCAAGGCCGTGCTCGCGGAGATAGGCGACTGCCTTCTCCATATCGCCGGCGGTTTCCACTAGCGCTCGCTTGCAGTCCATCATGCCGACGCCGGTCATCTCGCGGAGTTCTTTAACATCCTGAGCGGTAAATTCCATCTATATTCAATCCTTTCGTATTCTATTCATCAAGAGGTTCGGATAGCTGTTCGTCGACTGCTTTCGGCGGCGCCGCAGGAGCTGTTTCCTGCTCCTCCGGGGTCTCGACAGTGTCGACGCCCTGCCTGCCTTCGACTACGGCATTTGCCATAGCCTGGGCGATCAGCCTGATCGCGCGGATCGCGTCGTCGTTACCCGGGATGATATAGTCGATCTCATCCGGGTCGCAGTTCGTGTCAACGATCGCCACGATCGGGATGCCGAGCTTCCGCGCCTCGGCAATGGCGTTGCGCTCTTTGCGCGGGTCTATGATGAACAGCGCTGCCGGCAGCCTTTTCATTTCTTTTACGCCGCCAAGGTATTTTTCGAGCTTGTTGATCTCGTTGGTGAGCTTGATTACCTCTTTTTTCGGCAGGATATCGAAAGTCCCGTCTTCCTGCATTTTCCTGAGTTGTGCCAGACGGTCGATCCTCATGCGCATCGTTTTGAAGTTTGTGAGCATTCCGCCAAGCCAGCGGGCGTTGACGAAGAACATTCCCACGCGCTCAGCTTCTTCCTTGATTGCGTCCTGCGCTTGCTTTTTCGTTCCTACAAAGAGTACCGAGCCGCCGTTCTCGCTCACGTCGCGGATGAAGCTGTACGCTTCCTCAAGTTTCCTGACAGTTTTTTGCAGGTCGATGATGTAGATGCCGTTGCGCTCCATGTAGATATACGGAGCCATTTTGGGGTTCCAGCGCCTTGTCTGGTGGCCGAAGTGTACGCCGGCTTCCAGGAGCTGTTTCATTGAGACTACTGACATTCTTTTTCCTCCAATTATTTTTGTTGTTTGGGCTTCCGTTGCTGAGCGGTAAGCCCCCTCCGGCTCCGTCGCATTCTCGCGCCACCCCGTTTAAGGGGCACCCGGCGGTCAAATCAGGAACCGTGCGTCAATGATGCCAAAACATATTAACAAAGTGGCAGCGAAAAAGCAAGAACTATTTTGACTTTTGAGCGGTTTTTATTTTGACTTTTGAGCGGTTTCATGCTACTGTGACGTCTATGAAGTACATGATAATTTAAAAAACGTCTGGTTTGACGCACAAATGTCGAGTAGTGTACGAGTTGTTCTGTGAAATCGTGTGTTTATTCTAGAAATCCTGATAATTGTCGCATAAGTTCGTACATTTCTAAGCATCTGTGCGGTAAATGAACACGTATGCTCCCAAAAGGAAACAATCGAAATGACATTAAACATAGTCCTTGTCGAGCCTCAGATTCCTCAGAACACGGGAAACGTAGCGCGTACATGCGCGGCGACCGGTGCGCGGCTGCATCTGGTCGGTCCGATGGGGTTTAAAATCGATGACAGCAAGCTGAAGAGGGCAGGGCTGGATTACTGGCATTTGCTTGACATATCATTCTACGAGAACATCGGTGCGTTTTTTGCAGAGACTTCCGGCGGCGTACTGAAGTCGACTGAGAGCGCCCCTGATACGGCGGGGTACGGGTTCTACTACTTCTCGACAAAAGCATGCAGGGTCTATACCGACCCTTGCTACGCCGACAACTCTTACATCTTCTTTGGCAGCGAAACAAAAGGCCTCGACGAAGCCCTGCTGCGCCGAAACCTTGACCAATGTATAAGGCTGCCCATGCTGTCCGGAGCCCGCAGCCTGAACCTGTCAAACTCCGTCGCGATCGGCGTCTACGAAGTCCTGCGCCAATGGAGCTTTCCCGGCCTGCAAAACCAAGGCGCGCTGGCAAGTGAATACAAGTAAAAGGTACTTAGTCCGGAAATGAGTATATGTGTACTATAAGCACAAATCTGCACCAATCGGGTGCAGAAATGCAAAAAGCAGATCTCGCGCCAATAGTGTTTCCGTCTTCGTGTGCATTTTGAGCTCTTTACCTCTCTGATCGTATCTGATTTCCGCATTAACTTGTATGCATACGAGTTTCATGATATTATAGCAGCATCAGCCTACGAGGAGATGCATTATGACAGAAGCTGTTCAAAAAGAGATACGAAGGTTCACCGACTATGTCTCATCGTTAAATGAAGTGAGGAAAGTGTATTTATTCGGTTCGCATGTTTACGGAAGTCCTGCAGAGGACAGTGATATCGATTTGTTGGTGACTGTGCTGGACGGCGTTGATAAAATCACTTTTGGCGTTAGAGTGGAAACGGCTTTGTTTGACAGGGAGTTACCGCTGGACATATTGCTCAATTGGGAGTCAGAGTTTGATACGGCATGCGTCAATACGTCGCTTCAGAGAGAGATATTGGAAAAAGGGGTTCTTTTGTATGAGCAATAGAAACCCTGATCCAGTTGTTTGGATGAGATTAGCCAGGGACGATATGGCAACTGTGACGCTATTGATGACGGAACAGAGAAAACGTATAGAAGTCATCCTATATCATTGTCAGCAAACAGCAGAAAAATCACTGAAAGCCTACCTGATCGATAAAAATGTGTGGATTGGAAACACTCACGACTTAATTCTACTGTTAAAAGAGTGCGCGAGTATGAGTCCGTCCTTTGCTCTGAAACGAATGATTAACCACTGTGCTTTCTTGAACAGAATTACTCCAAGCGTGAGGTATGCTGATCTAAGTGTCTCGTTTGACTCCAGCCATGTTCCCAGAGCGATTAACAGCGCAAAGCGAGTCTATGATTTGGTAAGCGTTCATTTGGGTTTTGGTAAGTTCTACTTCATATGAGAAGAAAAGTTGTTATTGCAAAAACAGGGTGATATCACGCAATGACAGGTAGGGCAGGGGCTTGCTCCTGCCACTCGCAGTACCGCCAAATGTAGAAACAAACGTGTATAGACATACTACATGACAGGTAATACAATAGTAATGGAACTGCCGTGCGGCGGATCGGTCACTAGCACAAACCGTCTGAAACGTCAATCATTTTCTGGAGTTGCACACACCGTTTTTCTGCTTTTTCCGCCTCAAAAGGTACATCCATGACCAAACTCGACGTGCTATTCAAATACTTCGGGCATACCGGATTCCGGCCCGCGCAGGAGACGCTCATCGACACGATACTCTCCGGTCGCGATGTGCTGGGCGTTATGCCGACCGGGGCAGGGAAGTCGATCTGCTTCCAAATACCTGCGCTTATGCTCAGCGGGGCGACGCTTGTGATATCCCCGCTTATATCGCTTATGAAAGACCAGGTCGCGCAGCTCAGGCAAGGCGACGTCCCGGCGGCGTTCATCAACTCCTCGCTAACGCATGAACAATACCGCGAAGTGTTGCGCCGGGTCGGGGCAGGGCGGTACAAGATCATCTATGTCGCTCCCGAGCGGCTCGAGTCAGCCGACTTCCTGCGGTTCGCACTGGAAACGCCGATCTCCCTTATAGCAGTCGACGAAGCGCACTGCGTATCGCAATGGGGGCAGGACTTCCGCCCCAGTTATCTGCGGATTGCGAAGTTCATCAAAGCGCTGCGAAGCCGTCCAGTGATCGGCGCATTTACAGCGACAGCTACAGCAGATGTTAAAAAGGACATTATTCGCTTACTTGGGCTGCGCGACCCACTGAGCCTGACAACAGGGTTTGACAGGCCGAACCTTTACTTCGAAGTGGCAAAACCAAACAACAAGACGACCTACTTCCACGACCAAATCGAGCAGCGCGGCGGACAATGCGGCA
>Ga0123353_10018778_pt1 | contig 10241 bp, 4 predicted proteins | sample TergutLab28metaG_3_FD_92763 | JGI IMG/M metagenome (GOLD analysis project Ga0123353, IMG submission 92763) | Labiotermes labralis P3 segment gut microbial communities from Petit-Saut dam, French Guiana - Lab288 P3 | ecosystem: Host-associated > Arthropoda: Insects > Digestive system > Gut ...
AGTTACAGTTGTTAAAATAGTCCATTAAAATACATCGGTGTGTGGTTAATATGGTGGTGGTGTGGCTGCATAGATTAGGTCCTTATTGGTGTCTGTATATTGCACTGTTCAGCAGTAGACTGCTTATTGGTGTCTGTATGTTGCACTGTTTGGCAGTGCAACAGTTGGTGAATAAATAAAACTTTGATAATTCAAGGTGGAGTTAAGAATAACTAGTCATTGCCACTGCAGAGCTAATCTTTGAAATGTGTTTGCTCATATTTGAAGTGATGAATTACTTCTGCATAGTAAATGGTGCCCACATATCATTACACCACTATAAAATTGCCATTATTATAACAGAATTTCATTTCATCCATGAACTGTGGTTAGTACTAGCTATAGAAAAAAATGTTCTTAAAATGTGATTTAGACAATGAAAGTAAATAACTTTTTCTGTGAAGTGGAGACCTTTTTGAGAAGCTAATAGCTACTCACCTGGTTAAGAAATTCACTGGCTTTTATGGAACCTGAAGGTTCATCACCATATTCACAAGAGCTACCACTGGCACTTGTGAGCCAAAAAAATCCAGTCCACATCCTACCATTTTTTTTAAGATCCTTTTTGATTAATTTGATGGTTGTCATCCTGTTGTGTTTTCAGTATCAACAAATAACTGAATACATATTATGGCTTAGCTAGATCTTTCAATCCCTATGTGGGCTATTGTATAAAATTTTAAAAATAAAGGTAAAAGCCTACCCAAAAATATACACTTCGTTTATGAGACTGTAATGTTTCTCCCATGTATGCCTATGTCTCCGAACTGATCTCTGCCCTTCTTGTAGACAGGTTGCAACAGAATTTGTGCCACAAAACAAGTATGAAAATTATGTAACTAAACACAAGAACATAGACACAGTACTATCTGTTAGGGAACTATATTAAGACTGTGAGGTTTACAAATTCTATAAACATAGAAAGATCATAATTCAATAATATAAACCAACAAAGTGCACCTTTGTTAAACTAATATTTTAATTTTAATGATGTCTTATACATGTTTCAAAAATGAGGGTTCATCTTCACACAGATGGTTGCATGTACAGGTATGGTATAATTTGTTTACATGCTGTTGGTATAAGCAGTCTTGTAGGTGGAAGACTACAAGACTGGACTTTCACAGAGAACTTCATTATGTTCCTATCACATTCTTCATCTCTTCCTTATCCCATCAACACCCAATGCAACTGTACTAATCTTACCAGTCATTTATTGCTCATGATTACAGACTGCATTATTTGCAAACCTCATTTTGTATTGCCACACATCACAGTGACTTGGTTGGCATCCTTGCTTCATATTTGGGAGGTATCCGGAGATTTGCCAATCTGACATTTATCATGGTTTCTACAGCCCCTCCAGGCAAATTCTAGAAGTGTCTTAAATTCAGGTAATGACAACTTCCATATTTTTTATAATTCATTGTTTATAAATTATCCAATCAACTGATGCCACAAATATATATATATATATATATATATATATATATATATATATTTGATGTATGTTTGTCCATGCACATTGTATAAGCATAGAGAAGAAAACCAACTAGATGCTACTGAATGCTTTTATTGCACTTATAGTCTGCTCAACATGTTTCGGGCACTTATATGCCCATCATCGGGAGCTTGAGACTATACTTGTGTTATTGCTGCATATGGTGTGTAATGCCTTGGCTGCTGGTGGTCGGCTGTTAGGAGCAGAGCAGCAGGCTATGCATCCGGGATGAGGGAAATTGTGCTGACCACCAGCAACCAAGGCATTACACACCATATGCAGCAATAACACAAGTATAGTCTCAAGCTCCTGATGATGGGCATATAAGTGCCTGAAACATGTTGAGCAGACTATAAGTGCAATAAAAGCATTCAGTAGCATCTAGTTGGTTTTCTTCTCTCCGCGTATATATCTATAACTGTATGTGATAGCTACATTGAATAAACCAAGGTGAATTATAAATATGTTGTGTTGTAGTGTATTTTGTTTTATTCTGTTTATGTTATGTTGGGTACGGGGTCATTCCTGGGGGTAGGGGCTGGGTTATGGTGTTAACCACCCACCCCCATTTAGCACTTAGATTAAAGAAAGAGCAGAGCTGTACCTTTAATATGCCTTTGTACCTATGTGACAGGTTGCAGAGTGAACTATGCTTTTACCTCTATTTATGTATTGTTTCACTGGGCCCTTAAGTGCATGACTTACGGCAGAAAGGTGCATCATCTCCTGTCATCATGAACAACTTGATATGAGAACGTGGTGGTGGAAGATTAAGTGGTGAGCCGTATGCTGTTCCAATCCTAAGATATGAGTCTGCATGTAGTCCTAACTTTGTCTGAAAAGGGCACTTGTTGCCATCAACACAATTGAAGCAGGAGCCATTCTGGAATTCCTCCCAAGAACCACATTCTGTACCCATAAAGTAACAAGGTCCTGTGTTGATAGAGTCTGTGAAATATTGGTAGCTTCGTATGTGGTTGCAACCCAACATATGCCGAATACCTATAACAGAGCATAGTGGTTAGAATGTCGGTCTAATGTAAAGGAACTGCGTGTGTGACTGCAATACAGATGCAGACTGGATGGAAATACATTTTGCAAATGAACTTTACTACCATGGACACTTTAGAATATACAAAACTAATACATCAATTAATTGTAGTGGTTGTATTACACACATACATGTACATAAGTCTGTCTGCCCCACTCGCCCACAAATGCTCACAACCTAAATGGTATAGTTTCAGTTTTCATGGTACAAGGGACATTTTTGTATGATATCTGGGTTGCATTTCTGTATCTTTGCTGAAAGGTACATGGAGGTATAAAGGGAACACTTTGACAGTCTGTGCCCATATGTGAAAGTCCTAAATGTAAGATGCACTATTCACTTTGCCATCAGGCTGGTTGTAAATAGGTTGGACAATTTTATTTGGTTGAACCAATTTTCACTGTGTATTTCTCTCAGCTATACTAGTTCTGTGCAAATTCTAATATAGCATGACAAAGTAATATTAAAAATGACCACAACAGTTATAATGTAGTAGAATATAGTGGCTATATAATTTTGAATTAGATTCTGTGGAATAAATAAGATGGACAGAATCAGTTCTAGTACAAAGAAAATGTAGACTTCAACATCCACCTCCACAAGATAGCCATTATTTTATAATATTACTGAAAATTTTTAAAGTTTTAATTTACAGATTTTACAGAATTGTCAAACTCTATTTTAATGTGTAATACATCTTGTAATACCTCCATTTGCTGTAAGATGAGATCTCATCCGTAACATTCATGGCATTGTAATATATATATATTATTTTGTATTCATCCTTAAGATGACTGTTGTAGCCAAAATATGTTGCTGATGATTAATTACACACAAAGTTGTGTATAGGCTTCATTTATATTTGTTTTATTTACTAGTATATTTAAAATACAATGGGGACATCTTGCCTAAATTTTTTTTTAAGGTTAATTTTTTTTCTGTCACCCAACACAACTTCGTTCATTTTCAGGTCACACATTGATTTAACCAGGAAGTGACCCATCAGATACAGGACTAAACTTACAGATATTACATGTAATTAGTATAATTCTCAGTCCTGATACATTAATCAATACAGTAATTGACTAAAGTCTGGACAGCCTTTGCCAAAATAGGTGAAGAAGTAAAGGAATTTTTTTCTTCACTAGTAAGCTCAGATAATTCCGGAACCTAACCCTTTTTCTATCCAGTGGTTACCTGGGTCTTTTTCCTCATGGGCAAAGTAGCCAAAGACTGAAGGCAGAAACATTTATACTCATCTAGTGTTAATATTTTTTACAGTATGTGTTGTACAGAGACAGTTTGCTATAATATTTAATGAATATGCTGTAATTCATTTATTCTCTTTCTGAATTCTAATAGTAGTCAGAAAACCGTGAATTTTCTCAGGTATAGAATTTACAGGTTGTAAGCTTTTAAAAAAGACTGCTAGAGAGAGAAAAAAAAACATTGCAGTCCTTTTACACAGAATTTACTAATAAATTTTTTACATGTAAAAAAATATAAGAGGGGTATTTTGCATATTAGTTACCTGAATGCTGATCATAAAAGAAGAGGCAGATTAGAAAGGAGTTGTGTAACACATGTGTATGAAGCGTAATGTAAAAAGTAATAAAATCTACACCAAAAAGGTATGATGTTAATGCCAATACACGTGGAATCAAGGAACTAAATTATAAGGGTAGAGGCAGTTGATCTGGTAACTTTTGCTGGTGGTTGAACAGACAATATCAGAGGGCACTAAACATATGGCTGAGTGCGTTCACCCAGTATTTTACCTCTGTAGAAGCTGCCACTCTCTTTTGCCATGTATGACAGAACTCCTACACGACACCCAGGTTGTTCAATTCCACCATTAGGATAGAAATCGACATGTCCAACTGGCTCAAAGATGCCTAGTCCTCCACTAAGGAATGGACCAGCATCTGTATGAATTACATCTACAAAATCTGCGTCTGTTGGGTCTAGACGAACAATTGGATCTGTTTTACTGAAGTGTGGTTCTGCTGGGTCCAGACCTGAAAGATTAATAACAGACAAAACTTGCTTTATATTCCAAATTCAATGGTCTGAATTAAGTACATTATTTTCATAAGGGTTGTTTGATAAATAAGTGGACAATGTGCATTGTCAGGTTATGTGTACTGTAATGTTAATCATTCATCGTGAAACTATGGGATGCCTGTCTGATCAACCATGGGGTGTGCACCAAATAACTTGGTCATCATGCTGTGCAGTACATTCAGTTCGCATATTTATCAAACACTGCAGGTGCATATAGTCTGCTTATTTATCAAACAACCCTTATATATGACCAAGTTCTGAATGCTACAACAGCAAATGAGGTAGAAAACTAGCCTTAAGAATGGTGAATAAATGAATTACACTTATGCTCATGCCTTATCAACAGAATGTGGGGAAAAATTCACAACATAAAGATAGCTAATAAATCATTTTAATAGTAATTAAAGTTTGAATATGTGGGAACAACACCAACCAAATTGTGTTCACAAAGACTTCAAGAACAGATGAAACTAGGTTAATGCTTGTTACCATTCTATTCCATTTTGTCAATTTTAAATAATTCATGATTATGCACTGCTGATTCATTATGAGAATAAAACCAACAAGTGCATATGAAAATATGTGAGTTTATTCAACTATAGACTTCGTAAGCCTCCTACATGTTTCTGCTACCCGTTGTGGCCATCTTTAGGAAGGTATTTTTCAAAGAATGTATTCCAAAGAACATCAAAACCAATTCACACATATAAAATATTAAGTTGAAAGTATAACGTTTAAAATATGTTACAGTATAAAGTACTGATAAAATTATTTTTGCTAAATTGTGTGAGTGAGGGGTGTTGAAGTGCTGTGTATATCCTATCACCATCCAAGCAGTGTGGCATTGTGTCTGCCAACATCACTCCACTCTTCATGATGTTATGGCACTGCTTGGTGTAACCGTTGATGGTGACTTCAATATAGCTGGGTGTTAGATGTTATGATCTGCATAATTTGTTAAACCAAATTGTGGCATTGGTTCTATGTAAATTCTCCTTTGTGTTTTTATAGGTGTGTGTACCTTTGCCTGTTGGGTATTTATCAGTTTTAAATAATTCATGACCATGCACTTATAATTCATTATGAGAATAAAACCAACAAGTGCACATGAAGACATGTGAATTTATTACACTGTAGATGTAGTAAGCCTCCTGCATGTTTTGGCCATCTATTGTGGCCATCTTCAGCAGTGCATGAGGCTGGCAGACTCAACATCATCACACTACATGGATGGTGATGTGATATACACAGCACTTGAACACCCTTTACTCATAGCATTTGGCACAAATATTTTTATCTGTATTTCATATCTTAACATATTTTCAAGCTTATTCTTCAAAATTAATATTGTATGTTTTTTAGTTGGGTGTGTTGTTCTATGTAATACATCCTTCAAAAAACACCTCCCTGAATATGGCTACAATAGGTGGCTGAAACATATAGTAGGCCTATGATGTCTGTAGTGTAATAAATTCATATATTTTCGAATGCACTTGTTGGTTTTATTCTCATGATATATTTTTTTTTTGTCTTTGTCTCTGCTATCAAAAAATGAAAAGACTAAAGTATATAAAATTATAATTTTGCCATTTGTTTTTTGTGGGTATGAAACTTGGTGTCTTATGTTAAGAGAAATGGATACAAGGTGTTGGTGTGGAAGGAAGGAGAGCACTTGCATGACCCAGGCATAGATGGGAGGGAAGTATTAAAATGGATATTTAAGAAAGAGGATGGGAGGCTGTGGAACAAATACATCTAGTTTCACATGGGATGAAAATTGAAGCCCTATAAAAGGCAGGAATTTACCTGAGGCATTATTAGCTTCGCAAGAAGGATTCTACTTTCATAATGAGTTACAGATTTTGAATAAAGCACACTACAGAACAAGGTACTTGGATACCCTAATTATCTTTTGTGTTGCATTTTGTTTCCACATAATGGTAGCAATGCATTTAAACTAAATATTTTAAACAAATCTGGCACCATCTTAGTACCAACAAGTAAATTCTCATATTTTTGTAAATAGATGCTCCAGTGGGTATACTGCTTCATTTATGATGTATATTTTGTTTCATATACGTGTTTTTCAAGGAAAGGAAGCTTAATGGTATAGAAATTCCAAGAAAGGGATTATCAGAACCTAACTTTGGAGCATATGTTTCACCATGGACTTCACCCTTCGTTCTGGATACAAAATAAAAATTCATAAAACTTTAATCTCTGTATGAAATTGCAGTCACTGTTTGACGTCACAGGACTGTAAGTTAACTGATTGGTCATCTCACTGGTTCAGTGAAAATTGAGCACAAAGTTCTTTACTGTTTATTGATTATATTATTATATTATATAATTGTCTGAAAGTTTGTTTTACTATGAAATAGTGCCAAGGGCTTTGGTAGTTCAAATACGTTATTAAATGTTCATGAAATGCAGCAGGATTTATATATAATTTAAATACAATTGATTTTGTTATATATACTCTCCTATGAAGATAAAAGTGGTGTTATGATCCATATTCATCTAAAGGTCATGGGAATTATTTTTTTTTTTTTAAGTGCTGAAATTAGTGATGGAATTTAGAATGAACAGAGTAATGACTGGTGAAACAAATGTGTCAAGGATTCAAAGTCAACTGTAACAAAATTCCAGTCCTATGAATGGCATAATTTGATTAATATGCTTATTTAAATATGGAAGACTTTTTTTGAACACTGAGCGTAATCCACATGATGAGAGCAATGACAAATAGAAAAGTATGCATGTGTTTACATATTGAAAAAGAACTTTGACCAGGATGTTAATAATTACGTATTTTAAATGACCTCAATGACAAAGTAGTAGACTATGAATTTAAAAACTACTGTGTTTTGATTAATGGTAAAATCTGTGACGCACTGCACCAGGGCAAAGTACACCACCCAGATATGAGCTATTGTGACTGTTTTAATCTCCAGTACGTTTCCATTAATTTGGTGGCAACGTAAATGAGAAGTTCTGGGAGTACGGTCCTGAGTTTCAAATGTTCCATTCTATACAGTGAGGCTAGCAAGAAATAAAAATTAATAATTATATAATATGGCAGCCCACTTTTGTACGTGGTTCCTGTTTGTACAGACACTTGACTGTGTTAAAATTTGTTTGCATATGAGAATTGAGTACTGTCTTCATTTTCTTACATGTTTAAATAAAAATTATGTCCTAATGAATTTGCCCTAAGACCAAAGATAGTTATAGACCGTAGCATTGTTATGTTACACTCAGTAAAGGGACTGCATTAACAAAGCTATCACATTTTTTTAAAAATCTGTGACTGCACAAATTCCAGGATCTTGCACTTGTGTGCTGGTAGTGTTATGAGTGTTGTTATTACAGAGAGTAGGAAATTAAAACCTAGACTTTGGGGTAAGCCCTAGTGCAATCATTTTCACACACATCCTATAAAAATCTGTCTTTTCTTTAAATGTTACTGGGGGTGACAGATTTGAACACATGGACAAAATATGTGGCCCTATATGTAGTAGAATCTCTACTGAGAAGCTAACAGTTACTACTCAAAAAATTATTTACCATTTAGGAACCTGAATTTGTAACAATGTACCACTGGAAATCAATCTTCTGGGATGCTCCACCATGTTGACTGGTGTAACATCCTGAAGATTTGGATCTTCATCAACATCTTTGTGACAACCTCAAATCACTCTAACCCACCTCTGGTTCATACCGTGAGACAAGTGACTTCAGTCTTCACCCCACAAACTTTTAAATTTAAGACCTGTCTTATTATAATCCTCCTTGTAAACCTGTGTCTTTCAAGTGACCTTATCTTTCACATACATCAATTACATAGATATGGCACTGTCATACATAATATAAAACAGAACTCCTTGCACAGTAAGACAATAAGATAGAAATGAATTCTCAGGTTTTTGAAAATTGTAAAATATTAACATTATTTATTAAAGTGCACATGTGCATATACTGAAGAATAAATTTCTTAATACATCAGTGAAATATAACCCATATTGCTGATGATGCTGTCAGTAACTGAAACTACAGAGTGCTGGAAAGTGTTTTTATGAAATCTTGGTCTGTGACTTCAGGAAGATTCATGTACCTCACAAACAGAAATAACAGTCCTTGTATTGAATAACTTATGCAATTTCCTGTTTCATTTGAAGTACCTTCTCTTTTATGATGGCCATACAAAGACCAAAATATGATGGTGTTTTAATAAACAGGCATTACTGGAAATTCATTTTTGAATGCTGGTAGTTCTTTCTGAGTATGTTGAGAAGAGAGATGGAACATTTATGAGAGGAGGCAGAAAAATGTAGGTTTTGTCATAAGGTACTCAAATCTGGTAGAAACATCGGTGACTGTGATAGTGATTTGTGTATTTTATGTATATTGGAACAAAGTATTAATACCAGTATAACTACTTACCTGTAATACGTCCCAATCGGTATTTGAAATTTCTGTGTATTGTTTGTCCTGCGTAGGCTGCCATATGCGCACCGAGGCTATGTCCAATAATGTGAATAAGCTCTGGTTGTATTCCGACTTGCACCTGAGGAATCAATGGTAAAATTTATGTTTACTGTTTCAGAGTAAGTGACAAAGTAGTGTCCTTTAAAACTGAAAGGGAACTGTCATGTGATATTTGTTTCACTTGTCCTTTGTGCAATGTCAGTCACTCAAAAACTGGGCAGTATGGAGTGAAAGAGTGGGTTCGGTTTATTTCTCTAGCAAGAGTCTAAATAGTAATGTTGTATGAAAACCGTCTCAGGTCATCAACAACATCTTGGTTGAGCTATAAACCAAAGTTTTACAGATTAACTGTACCTAAAAAATGTTGGTTTTCAGCTACACCATGACACAGCTGATCACCAGAGGACATTTCACTGTGTTTGTTCAATATGAACGCTTCAGTTTTACATAAAATAGGGTTGCCATACCTCGTGCATATATATAAGATTTCCTCTCACTTCAATGTCTTTCACCATTTTCAGGATGCATAACATCCCATATTTCAGTGTCATTGATGCTGTGACTTGAAAAATAATGGAATAATTTATTGATCATCCAAAAGTTGGTAACATTGTTTTGTTTCCAAGATGGGTAAAGTACATACATACATACATAGCTCCAATCACTCTCAAAATTAGCTACATCAATGTGACTCCGTTAATAACTCAATTAAAGAAGTTACAAATATTAATTTCTTGGGGCTTGAATTAGATAACCACATAAGTTGGAAGAATCATGCTATAAAAATACTTCCAAAATTGAGTAGGGCTTGTTATGCTGTTAGAGCCATGTACCCCATTAGCTGCATGAACACAAAATGATCTACTTTGCTTATTTTCATTCGATAATAAATTATGGTATAAATTTTTGGGGAAACTCTACTGAATGCAAAAAGGTCTTCTTAGCCCAAAAGAAATAATCAGAATCATGACTGGTTCCAGGCCTAGTACCTCATGTAAACCACTATTTCAATCTCTGGGTATACCGACCGTACCATCCCAATATATTTTATCTCTAATGAATTTTGTATTACAAAACAAGGAAAGGTTTACACTTAAC
>Ga0123353_10018779_pt1 | contig 10241 bp, 5 predicted proteins | sample TergutLab28metaG_3_FD_92763 | JGI IMG/M metagenome (GOLD analysis project Ga0123353, IMG submission 92763) | Labiotermes labralis P3 segment gut microbial communities from Petit-Saut dam, French Guiana - Lab288 P3 | ecosystem: Host-associated > Arthropoda: Insects > Digestive system > Gut ...
TCCACGTTCGATTCAAACGCAGTCTTTAGCCGGTCCCATGTTTTTGCGGCGTAAAAAAAGGAAGGGGAAAGGTTTCCCTCGCTATCGAACACTCCGGGGAAATACACTTCGTCGAGCAACCCGCTGGAAAGAATCCGGTCGACCAGCGTCCATTGGAGCCGCGTGAAATCGTAGAACCCGTACATGCTGACGCGGAAAGAATAGCCGGGCTGCTCGAAATATTTAACCGCGTCCTGGAAAATTTTGCGGCGGGTCTCTCCGCCCATCGCGCGTACTTTCTGCGCAAACGCGGCGGTCAACCGGCGCCACTCGGCCCACCTGGCGGCGCGGCGCGTGTCCCCGCTTTCCTTTGCTTCCTTCTCCGCCAGGGAAAGCTCCGCGTCCCCGATCCATCCTTCCTCGAGATCCGCCAGCGTCTTCATAAGCGCAACGGAAAAGCCGGGCGCTTTGGCAATCCGGGCGAAGTCGCCTTCCCCATTCGCGTACACATCCATCGCCGCGCCAAACACGGCTGACGCCATCCGCACCGGCGAAAGCTCCACCGGGGAGATTCCCCGATGCCGGAGGATTTTCAGGGCAAAATCGTACAGCGTCATCATGGAAGCGCCGACAGCGGCCTTCTTCCGCACTGACGCGAGCCGCTTCATCAGGTGTTCGCGCAAGTCGTTGGATGGGACAAGGAGGATCCGTCCCCATCCGGGCCCTCCCCACGCGGGATCGGAAAGACGGGCAAGCAGTTCCCGTTCCAGCGCCGGGAATGTTCCGGCGAGCAATCGTGAGATTGAGGGGAGGGTAGGGGCGGGTTTTAAACCCGCCCCTACAATTCGTTCCATAATTTATCGTCCTTCCAATTCATCGGGTTGTTTTTTATATATTCGGCAATGCATTGATACTCATCATCATCGCGAATGATACGTTCGTAAAAATTGCGTTGCCATAATTTCACGCCAGGTGTTTTATTTTTGGCGTTTATTTTACGCGCAGAAAACGTTTTGAATGCCCGGACGATTTCAGACAATCCATGTATCGTAGGGGCGGGTTTCAAACCCGCCCCTACATCCAAACCCGCCCCTTCAGAGGCGTTCAATATAACAATTCCATGAAAATGATTTGGCATTACAACATATTCACCCAACACCACATTCTGGTAATGTTGCGGCAAATCATTCCATACGGATATACAAATTCGCCCTGCGTCGTTTAGTTGCATTTGTCCGTCAATAATATTGCCAAAAATACATCTCCGGTCATGTACGCAAATTGTCACAGAATACGCGCCCGCTTGTGAATAATCATATCCTTTCAGTCGGATACTGCAGCGATGATGAATGTCGGGGTTGTATGCCACCGTAGAGGCAGGCTTGAAACACGTCTTTACCATATAACCGGAAACGGATGCGCCGAAATCAACTCCCTCTACCTCATTACTTTGTCCATCAGTTTTTCGTAGCTGTCCACTACGTCATACACGACAGAATCAGTGCTGATAGCCCTGAAATGCTTCCTCGCGCAATGGACCTTGGCTTTTTCGATCTCGCGGAATTGCATATCGGACATTGAGCCTTTGGTTTCGGCGACAAAGTAGATGTGCTTCACCTTGCCTTCGTGGAAGGCAATTGCCCAGTCGGGATTGTATTTGCCAACGGGGGTGCTGATATAAAACCCGTTCGGGAGCTTCACATAGACGGCCACTTCGCTTGACACGTCAACTTTCTCGGCAAAATTCCGTTCCTTTGCGGAATCGTAGAGGATGTAGTCGTACAGATGCTTCTTTGCCGCCATCGCGTTCACGTCAAACTGCCCCTTCATGGTCGGTTCGGTGAAGATGGTGGTATCGTAGACGGAATCCAGTTTGTTATAGGTGATGTGCTGAATGATGACCGTCGCCTTCTGTTCATTGATGATGGCCGCGGCGCGAATAATAAATTCCTCCGGGTTATTCGCAAACTGTTCAAAAACACTCTTTTCAATGCCTTTCAGTATCTTGACCACCGCAAGGCGGGTCAGCCCGGTTTCAGCGGCAACTTTTCCGATAAGGTCGTATTTGACGTTTGCGCTCGCGGCGGCTTCCACATGATATGACGCGCTTTTTTCGCGTAACATCGATGTGCCGGAAAGAAGTTGCTCTTTGGATTCAATGTCCGTCATCGCGCCGGACTCAATCGTGACGAAAATTCTGGAGACACGCAATTCCTTGTTCAGCGCGGCAATCGCTTTGTCTATCAGCTCTGCCTCGTCGAACTCCACCACATAGACAGACTTCGCGTTTATCTTTGACCAGAGAGCTTTGAATTCCTTGCTATCGAGTTTGCCTTTGTCCAATTTCAGTTCCACGTTATTTTTGCGGGCGTTTTCAGGTTGCATGGAACGGCTGTCGTAGATGGAATCAATTATTGCGATCACATCGTCCTTGCAGTCGGCGGCTTCCTCGGCAATTTCTATCGTGCCGTTTTTCTTGTCCTCGTAATACTTATCCGTCAGAGCGCCTCTATTCACATAGTCGCTCTTAATAAGACCCTCGCAAATAATTATTGCAAGATCACCATCAACCACTTGCTCCGCGCCGGAAGCGTCTTTGATGACTTTGTTCTTGAACAGGTCCACCGTCACCTTGCGCGGACGGTCAGCCACAGCATCGGCAATTTCTTCCTGCAAACCTTTAGCGAAATTGTCATAACTCTCGTTGGCAATGACGGTTAACACATTGATATTGTGAACATCCTCACCCAAGAAGCCTGTATCCATGCGCTCGCCGTTTTGATTGACGGAAAGGCGCAAGCCACGCCCGACTTCCTGCCGTTTGCGGACGTCACTTCCGCTTTGTTTCAGCGTACATATCTGGAACACATTCGGGTTGTCCCAGCCTTCACGTAAAGCAGAATGTGAGAATATGAAGCGCACAGGCTCCTTGCGGTCAAGCAGACGCTCCTTATCTTTCATAATCAGGTCGTATGCGTCGCTATCGTCGGATGTCTGCTCTCTCCTGTTGCCAAGTTTGCTGTCCACCATACGCCGGCTTCTCTTGTCGATGGAGAAATAGCCTGCGTGGGTGCTGTCGGGCGAAATGGAATCCATATATTTGATATAGTTCTCGCCGCCCAATTCGAGCCGTAAACTCCCGACGATTTGGGCGTACTCTTCCTCAAAAACATCCGCGTACTCGCCGTTGCAGGCTTGCCCCTCTACGTCATATTGCTTGTACTTCGCCACTTCGTCGATGAAGAACAGGGACAATACCTTTATACCTTTGTAGAAAAGCTGCCGTTCGCGCTCGATGTGGGAAAGAATCGTTTCCCGTATCTGAATCCGGCGTAACTGTTCCTCGCTGACCGAGCCGATAACATCGCCTACAAAAAGTTTTTTTCCATTGCCGAACTCGATGGAGCTATCCCGTCCGTCAATCCGCAGGACGGTATAGCCATCTTTGTATTCGTTCAATCCGCCGGACTGGGCAAACAGGTTATATCCCTCATCCACCACACGCCGGACTTTGCGAACGCCTTTTTTCCCTTTGTGGTCAAACTCAATGGTCGCGGTCGGATTGCCCTTTGAAAGATTGATATTTTCCAGGTAGATATATCCTTCGGTCGCCGTAGAACCTGTCACGGCAATACCTTTGACGGCAATTTTCTTAACAAGTTTCTTGTTGTAGGCATCCATCGCGTCCAGGCGGTAGACCATGTTGTAAACACTATCGCTCTTGTGCGTTGCCGAATAACGGAGCGTAACAAGAGGATTGAACTCTTTGAGGCGTTCTTTGGTCGCCGCGCCCTCCACGGACTGCGGCTCGTCGATAATGAGAATCGGGTTTGTCTTTGCCAGTATGTCAATCGGTTTACGGCTTCGGAACTCGTCGAGCTTCATGTAAATACGCCGCGCGTCCCTGCCCCGGGCATTGAAGGCTTGCGAGTTGATAATCATTACATTGATTGCACTGTCCGAGGCGAAATGTTCAATATCTTCAGGCTGCGCGGAATTGTAGATGAAGTAGCGGATTTTCTTACTGTATTCGTCGGAAAAGTGTTCCTCGGTAATTTGAAATGATTTATATACGCCCTCACGAATGGCGACGGACGGCACGACGATTACAAACTTGCTCCACCCATACCTCTTGTTGAGTTCATACATCGTCTTGATATAGGTGTAGGTTTTGCCAACGCCCGTTTCCATCTCGACGGTCAGGTTATACCTTCCCATGAGCTGCCCTGACGGTTCTATCTGGTGGCTGCGCTGGATCTTCTGTATTTGCTCCAAGATTACGTTTTCGTTGAGTTCCGGGATAATGCGAGCGTTACCAAAACCTGTGAATCCCCATCCTTCAGCGCCATACATGACTCCAGTTGTATTTACGCCAATGCCTCTATCCATCATGTAAGACGGCGTACGAAATGGTTGCCCGGCGAACACATCACAAACAGCTTTGGCGGCGTCCGCCTGGAATTTCTGGTGCTTGAACTGGAGTTTCATTCGGTGACGCCCTTATCACGCATTTTTGCAACAGGTGTCGCAAAATTAGAGTCAGCTAATTCTCGTTCTATTTCCTCAACTTCTATCAGATATTTGTCGTAATCGGACGTGAAAAGCCTGTCCTGGATAATGCGATATTTTTCAAACTCGCATTCGGCATGGAGTTTGGCTTGCTCATGGGATATTTTCCCCGGCCCTGTCAGAATTTCGTTGCCGTTGAATTCTAAAAAACCGTCAAGACGCTTTGCCCAATCCTCCATCGACATAGGAATTTTCCGTTCAGTTTGAAGCTCCGCGAAATCCAAATACACAGAAACGATACGCTCAAGGTATTTCATTTCCTCTTCATTAAGATAATTCTTTGCGATTGATACATCCGCCTTTATTATCTTGCCGTAGGGCGCGGTTTCCCACGTTGTAAGTCCCATCTGCTCCTTTTCGGCATCTGCCCGCTCTACTATAAGTTCGGCGGCGGTGTGTCTGTGAACCGCGTAATGCAGTTTATTTTGCACCAGCTTGAAAAAATCCCGTGTTGTTTTCGCATCTTTATCGTAGTCAAACGCCGTCGCGTAGATATCCGTCACCTTTTGATAGAATTTGCGCTCGGACAGACGTATCTCGCGGATTTGTTGTAACTGTCGATCGAAGTACTCGTCTGTGAACATATGACCTTTTTTCAGGCGGTCAACGTCCATCGTCCAGCCTTGAATAGTGTAATCCTTGACGATCTGCCCTGCCCATTTACGGAATCGCACGGCGCGGTCGTTGTTTACCTTGAAGCCAACAGCGATAATCAGTTGTAAATTGTAGTGGTCAATTCCACGTTCGACCTGACGTTCGCCTTCATTTTGAACTATAAAGAATTTCTTTATAGTTGCTTCGCGGGACAATTCGCCATCGTCGAGTATTTTCTTGATGTGCTGCCCGATGTTTTGAACACTCACGTCGTAAAGCGTTGCCATCATTTTTTGGGTCAACCAGATGTTTTCGTCTTGATAACGCATCTCGACGCTGTCCGCGCTGTCCCCGGTTGCCGCAACGTAGGTGAGATATTCAGCCGCCGAACTGTGTATCGCCGGGAGGTTTTCTTTCTTTTTCACGCTTTTACCCCCAATATTGCCTTAATCTTCCTAATCTGAGTCAAACCATGTGTCCTTAATTCGGCAAGCATCGTTTGCCGAATTAAAGATTGGCCAACTGGCATCTGATTTTTATCGTTAAAAAAGCCAAACATTGTCTGGCTTTTTCGTTTTTGAATTCAGCAGACAATGTTTGCGATTTTTAGATGATTCATTTTCTTCCAGCATGGCGGCGACTTTATCGAAAAACTCATTATTAATCAGCATGTTTTACAACCTTTGACGCGTTGTTTGTGCAAGGGTCGCCTGCACAATTCCGAGGCCGTTCGCCCAGCGCTCCTTATTTAGATCACCTTAACGTCCGTATTCGGCGCAAGCAGCTTGAAGATTTCCGCCACGTTGATTTTCTCCGGGCTTGACGCGAAGCTCGAATCGCGGAACACGGCGCGAAGCGGCTGACGTTTGGCAATCTCCTTGACCACCTTGTCGCTGACGGTATCGGCAAAACAGGCGATAAGATCGCCGTTGTTGTAGGTGTGAACTGTCACGCCTTCAATTTCCTCGTGGATGTGCGGTAGAGAGAGCGGCAAACCCCAATCAAGCAGACAACCGAACAGCAAATCCATGTCGTTGCGATCGTCTTTGATGTTGGAGGTCATCTGTTCGAGCAAGTTTTGACTGTAATCTCCTGCCGCGTAATACACGTCTTTCATGTTGGAATCGTCGAGTTTGAGGACGCGAAAGCCAATGTCGAGACTCTCTATTCCGTCTTTGTCCACATTATCGGCTTTAATTTTCTCCCCAGCGCGGCGTATGCGCTCTTTGCCTATTTCGCAGATGTTCTTGTAGCCTGTAACAATCGCCTCATTGCCTTCTTCAAATGGTTCAGCTATTTGAGCCATGATAAATCGCCTTTTTGATGATCCGATTTCAGCATTTAACTCCATAACTGCTTGTGCGGTAGTAGATGAACCTGAATAGAAGTCAACAATTAAATCTTTATCTCCAGAAAATGTCGTTATAAGATATTTTAACAATAACACTGGCTTAACTGTGTCAAAACCATGCCGATTACCGACTAGCAAACTTAACTCTGATTTGCCTTGTTCAGCAGTACCTGATAAATCTGGATGTATAAACGAATATATCGGATAAAGCGGATCGTTTTCCTCGTTTTCATATTTTTTCTCCATAGGCACACCGCTTTCGTTAAATATAATATGATTAGTAACAAACAAATTATCGATGATTTCCTTGCCTGCTTTCCAACGAAAATCCTCATCAGGTTTATAGCCCCCAGATTCAAAACGCATAGTTTCACGCCTAAACGTACCTCGATTGGACGTCAGAATTGTCGTAAGCCTGTATCTTCCTCCAGCATCTTTATGTGGATAAATCCGCTCCTTTGCAGGGACAACATTAAAAAGTAAGTTGTCAGGATTTGCCCTGCTATATACAAGAACGTAGTCAGATACTTTCTGCGGTTTGAATTTAGCATTTCCGGCATTAGTAGGTTTTGCCCTTGATTTCCATGTAAAAATACACACTTGGTTGCTATATCCAAAAACCTCGTTTAGAATATTAATGGCGTTCATTAGTTCTTTGTCGCCAATTGAGCAAGCTATTATGCCGTCTTTTGCCAGTAAATGCCTTGCTAATACTAACGCTGGATAAAACTCTGAACACCACCGAGAATGAAACCGAGGGTTTGCCATCGTGTTAACTTTAAATTGCTTGTTTCCGCCCTCATCATAGGCACCAGCTTCTGCTTCATATTCTTCTTCGCCAATTTCAAATTTATCGCGATATAAAAATTTATCATTCCCCGTATTATACGGCGGGTCGATGTATATCATTTTCACTTTGCCAAGATAGCTCTCCTGTAAAAGTTTCAATACATCAAGATTATCGCCCTCTATATAAAGATTTTCGGTGTTATCCCAATCCTTGCTTTCTTCCACACAAGGGCGCAGTGTTTTACGAATAGGTCGCCCCGCCTCGCGGATTGCCTCTCGTTTGCCAACCCATGTAAATTCGTAGGCTTCATCGCCAAACACCTCATCGCCAAGCAGAGCTCGAAGCAGATCAAAATTGACCTTGCTCTCACTAACAACAGCGGGGAAAAGCTCCGCAAGTTTCTCAATGTTTACGGATGTACTATCCGATGTCTCGAAACGCATTTTGTCCATGTATGTACCTCTTAAAAATTACTTACAAAAGTAACTATATCTGTCCTTTCTTTGCCAAGGGCTTGGTCAGTAATATCAATCGCAGGCTGAAATATACTTAAATTCCCTTCGAAATGATTGAACTCATTTATCAAAGTCTTTTTTGAAGTCAATCGTATACGATTTCTAATTTCAGCTATATCGCTTTCGTTGGGATACGCCGCATTTATTATTTCTCCTAATAATCTGTGCCTATTAGTATTAATCTTGAATTTTTCAACCAGTTTTTTTTCAACCAATAGGCGAAGAAATAGATATGTAAACGAATGGCGTAGGGTCTTATCCAGCACAGGGTATTGGCTTGGGTCAAGAATATGAACCCCATCTACCGTTTTAGAAAGAATATCTGCAACGGAAATCTCACAAGAATTAGGTATTGCGCCGTCTTTGTTTCCGAACAACGATATATAGACCTCTGCAACATCTATTTTGTCCGTTTTGTAGCCGTGCATCAACTGTGTTAGTTTATGATATGCGTCTGTATTGTTGATAATATTGGCATATCCGCGCATAAACGGAATCATTGAAATGAGAAATAACTCTATATTCTGAATATGTGCGGAAATGCTATCTCTGAATGCCGAAAGTAACTTCTCAAGACTTATCAGCATTTTTTGCTCATTGTCGTTCAAAGCAATAAAACCATTTTCTTCGCCATCGGTATTGTTAAGCAGGTAGAGTTTGTAACAGTTGCTATACTGACTATCAAGCAAGCGCAACAAATCGGTATTGTGTGTCAATACGATTCTTTTCTTACTATGGAGCATTTTTACAATAGCATACACTACTTTGTTTTTATAGATGGAATCAAAGCTGGAAATAGGATCATCAATTACTACAATGGGGCAAGCCGAGTTTTTCGCTTTCAAAAACTCAAACGTTAAAGAAAGGAAGTTTTGCTCACCTGTACTCAACGGCAACTCACCGCGCGTTTTACCTAAAAACTCTTGTTTTGAAAGAAAAACCCGAAGATTCTTTTTCTCATCTCTTTCTAGGGTGAGTTTCTTGCTCATACTATTACTAATGATTTCTTCAATGTAAAGCATGTCTTCTTCCGTAATTTCAGGCTTTTCATCAATAAGCGTTTGATATTCGGACATTTTACCCGGCAATTCGCTTGTCGAAATTAAAGTCGACAACTCGTTAAAAACGAGATGGCAATATAACAATTCATACACTTCGACTTCTTTCAGCAACGCTACAATACTCGCATTATCACCTTTACTTATTGCTTCGACCAAGCATGACTTGATTTGAAATGGGTCACTCGTTGGGACCAAAGCTATGATTCTCTCTATGAGGGGTTTTACATCTTCACTCAACGCTTCAATAACCATTTTCCGGTTTCGCATTTTTGATGCGAGTAAGGTTTTCCAGTCAATATCCGCAGTATCACAGACAATACATTGGTCTTTGTGAAAACGGTTCAAAATGTTAATGGCTTCCGTATTTTCTTCAATTTGGTGGACATGAGGGCTGGAAACCAATGGTTTAGCGTTAATATCTTCAATTTTGCGAATGATGCTGTCTTTGTCTGAGATATCATTTTGGAGAAATTGCAGCTTGGCTCTATCAAATTCCGGGATTTCAACAACTTCAATTGTTTGCAATTTTGCAATTAAGTCTTTTGTAGTATGTTTACCACCTTTTGATTTGTTATTTGCGATATCCTTAATCAAGGTTACAATGTCAGGTATAGGAATCAAGTCAATCAAAGGGCTATTCGCTGCAGAAATACCGTGCGTTTTAAGCAAGGATACTATTGCTACTATAATAGTTGCCCTTTCTGATATGATAAACTCCTGCAACTCAAATTCACGCCTGATATTGTCGCCCAGGAAAAAATCCTTTGTTTCTCCCTTGATAATGTTTCTGTTGTTTTGGTCATTGATGATATGAAACATTTCTTCACCGGATAAGCAGATCTGACCTTCGTATTCAAATTCAACTTTTGTGCCTTTTTCATCAGAAAGCACTTTTATAAGGCTGGTTTTTCCAGCCCCGTTTGGCCCATATATAACTGCTATTGCCTCGGCAGTCGGGAAATCAATCTTGTTGTGTTTCACAAGGGGCCTGAAATCTCTTGTGAAAATCTCTCCATTTTCTATCTTGTTAAATATAATCATAGTAGCTGGAGCTCCTCCTTAAATACTTTAAGTTTTGCGTTCAATTCCACTTGCCTGTTAAACTGCTTTTCGCTCCGAACCTTCTTCTCCAATGCTGCAATCTCTCTTTGGAGCTTCTGCCGCTGTTCGTCGCGATCGATGGCCTTCTTGATGTCACAAGCGCCCGGCATGTCATTCAACTCAAGACGGTCGCCCGCAATCTGGCGGATGAAACTCTCGTAAACAGTATCCATGTTCAACCCGTTCAGTTTGAGCGATAAGTTCCCTGTCGGCAGCAAATCTGTGTGGTAATACCTTACTGGCTTGAACGTGCCGGTTTTTGTCTGGCTTGTTTCCTTAAA
>Ga0123353_10018780_pt1 | contig 10241 bp, 7 predicted proteins | sample TergutLab28metaG_3_FD_92763 | JGI IMG/M metagenome (GOLD analysis project Ga0123353, IMG submission 92763) | Labiotermes labralis P3 segment gut microbial communities from Petit-Saut dam, French Guiana - Lab288 P3 | ecosystem: Host-associated > Arthropoda: Insects > Digestive system > Gut ...
CTGGCGCACCCCGAATGCCGGCCCGAAGTTTTAAAGTCGGCCGACGGCATTTTCAGCACGGCCGGCATTATTAAATACGCGGCGGCTTCCGGCCAAAAAGAATTTTTAATCGGCACTGAGCGGGAAATGATTCACAAACTTCAAAAAGACAGCCCGGAAAAATCTTTTTATCCGGTGTCCGAATACGCTTACTGCGCCAACATGAAAATGGCGACGTTGCCTTCGATTTTGAGGGCGCTTGAAACGGAGACGGTTGTCGTCACTGTTCCCGAAGAGGTCCGCATCAGAGCGAAAAAATCTCTTGACAGAATGCTGGCTGCCGTTCCGAAATAAATATGACCGATAAACAGACATTACCATATACGGATGAAAAAGAATGAATCTCCTTCAAAAGATTTCGGTTTATTTTGAATTTATGAGATACAAAAACTGCATGATGGCAGGCGCGTCTTCCGTTATCGGTACTTTAATTGCGGCTTCCATTCTCACTTATCCGATGGGCGGTGATTTATTTTTTAATGTTTCTCGTCTGTGCTACATCTTTTCGATGGTTTTTTTAGCGACGGGCGCCGGCAATATGCTGAATGATTATTATGACATCGGCATCGACCGCGTCAATAAGCCCAACCGGCCGCTTCCTTCAGGAAGGATTAAAATGAAAACGGCCGTTTACTTGACAATCATCTGCTTTGCCGCCGCGTTTTTAATCGCTTTTCTGATCCATCCGGTTTCTGGTATTATCGGATTCATTAATATTTTCATTTTGATTTGGTATGCTAAGACATTGAAAAGAACAATTCTCATCGGCAATCTGTCGATTGCTTATCTGACCGGCTCGACTTTCCTGTTCGGTGCCTCTTTCTTCGGTACCGATGGGATCATTGTCATGCTGCCGCTGGCGCTTTTGGCATTTTTGGCAACGGCCGCCCGCGAAATTGTCAAAGACATCGAAGACATTAAAGGGGACGCCGAAGACGGCGCGGTGACGTTTCCAATCAAATACGGAGAAAAACCGGCCGCTTATCTGGCGGCAGCGTTTGGTTTTCTGGCAGTCATTCTCAGCCCGCTGCCTTATTTCATGGATATTATGACAAAAACGTATTTCATTGTCCTCATTTTTGGCATTTTCGCTTTCCTCTATGCGATTTATGCTTTGCTGGGAAAGAAAAACTATGCCGGATCATCCAAATTTTTCAAAATCGCAATGTTTGCGGCGCTGGCGGCATTTGTCGCAGGCCTCTTTTAAAAAAAATATCCGTCAAAAGTTTTTGAATTTGTCATGATAGCCCGTCGGTTGATTAATTTTATCAAAACCTTTTTTTAACCCATCCGTTATATTATGGCTTTAATTCTGACGTCATGATTTTGGTTCGTTTACCTTTCATGATCTTGATGACTTTGATGACTTTCATGACTTTGATTTGACTTTGATTTGACTTTCAGATTTTTGTAAAATAAACAATCGGAGTTTTCTATGACAAAAGAGTATATGCTTGGAAACGTCGCCATTGCCCGCGGCGTTATGGAATCCGGTGCCGGCATGGTTTCAGGCTATCCGGGAACGCCGTCTTCCGAAATAATAGATAATTTAAGGGCGCAAAAAGACCTCGGCTTTTACGTGGAATGGTCGGTCAACGAAAAGGTTGCCGTTGAAGTGGCCATCGGCGCCGCCTTTGCGGGCATCCGCGCGTTTGTGACCATGAAACACGTTGGCCTGAATGTCGCCGCCGACCCGCTCATGACAGTCAGTTACGCCGGCACAAAAGGCGGATTGATTATTCTGGCCGCCGACGACCCGTCTTTACATTCCTCTCAAAACGAGCAGGATACCCGCCGTTACGCGCAGTTTGCTCAAATTCCATGCTTTGACCCGGCAACGATTCAGGATGCTAAGGATGTCGTTTCGTTCGCGTTTGATTTTTCCGAACGGTTTGAAACGCCCGTCATTATCCGGTCAACGACCCGCATCAGTCACGGCAAATCCAGCGTTGAGCTTGGTGAGCTGAAACCGAGTACAAATGTCGCCGATTTCCAAAAAGACCCGAGCCGTATGGTGATGATGCCGAACTTCGCGCGCGGCCGTCACGGCGTCATTCTCGGAAAACAAAAAGAAATGATGGAAGCGCTTGAAGAATCGTCATGGAACGTTTTGGAAAAATGTGAAGGCTCCCGCATCGGTATTATCTCATCGGGCATCGCTTCCGTTTACGCGAAAGAAGCCCTCCACGCGCTCGGCATTAAAGCCTCTTTCCTTAAAATTACTGCTTATCCGATGCCGGATAATTTAATTATCGAGATGTTGAATCACTGTGACAAAATTTTGGTCATCGAAGAATTGGAACCAATCGTAGAAGACCACGTTCGAATTTTGGCTCAGCAGAATCAATCGGCGACCGTCATCATCGGCAAAAATCCGGTCCCCCGCGTCTTTGAACTGAACTTTGAAATCTGCCGCCGTGTCATGATCGATGTTTTAAAAGACCACTGTGTCGTCTCCGCGGTCGAAAAGGCAGCGCCTCCAAAGCCGCTCCCGCCGGAAATCACAGACATTGTCCTCCCGCCGCGGCCGCCGGCGCTTTGTGTCGGCTGTTCCCACCGCTCCGCTTTTCAAGTGATTAAAGAAGTGTTCGGGAAAAACGCCATTTTCCCAAGCGATATCGGCTGTTATACGCTCGGTATCCACAGCGGTGTTGTTGACACAACGATTTGTATGGGCGCCAGCATCAGTATGGCGTCAGGCATTACGCATTCCGGCGAGAAGAAAGCCGTCTGCTGTACCATCGGCGACTCGACTTTCCTTCATACCGGCGTCAATTCACTCATGAATGCCGTTTACAATAATTCCAAAATGACGGTGGCCATTCTTGATAACCGCATCACGGCGATGACCGGCCACCAGCCGAACCCGAACACGGGGCAAACGGCGGTCGGCGTCGAGTCGATTCCGGTTTCTTTGGCGGATGTCTGCGCCGCTCTCGGCGCTTCGTTCATCCGCGTGGTTGACGCTTACGATTATGAAGCTTTGAAAACCGCTTTCCGCGATGCTAAAAACTTTGACGGCGTTTCCGTTGTCATTGTCCAACAGGCTTGCGCGATTGTCGCCCGGAAATTGGGCGTTAAGAATAACCCGTATGCCGTTATCACCAAAAATTGTAAAGGCTGCCGCAAATGCATTAACTTCGGCTGCCCCGCAACGGAATTCAATAAGGAGACGGCCGTTTCGTTTATCAATTCCCAGTGTATCGGCTGTGGGGTCTGTGCTCAAATATGTCCGTTTGACGCCATTGCGGAGGTGAAAAAATGAGTCTGATTCCTATGGATAAAGACGGTTTTGGCGCTGTTCCGAATTCCGGCAAGACCGATGTGAAATACGATGTCGTTATCTGCGGCGTCGGCGGCCAGGGCGCGATTTTGGCGTCCGATATTCTCGGGCGGGCGGCCGTTGCCGAAGGCCGCGCCATTCAGGCGGCAGAAACGCACGGCATGGCTCAGCGCGGCGGTTCCGTTGAAAATCATGTGCGCATCGGCAGCGCTTACGGCTCCCTCATTCCGCCCGGAAGCGCCGACCTTATGATTGCTCTTGAACCCGTTGAAGCCGTCCGCTACGCCCGTCTTATGAAAGAAGGCGGCGTTATCATCGTCAACACCGAACCCGTTTATCCGTTCACCGTCACAACCGGAAAAGCCGAATATCCCGGCCTTTCTCAAATGCTTGAGGCGCTTTCCAAAGTCTTTGACGTTCAAGCCTTCAACGCAACGGACGTTGCCGCTCAGACCGGCAACCGCCAAGCGACAAACGTGGTCATGATCGGCGCCGCTTCACATTATATTCCGCTGCAAAAGCAGACTTTTATCGATTGTATCCGGGTCTTGGTACCTCCAGAATTCTTGGATATCAATCTGGCAGCCTTTGAAGCGGGCCTCAAAAGCATTCGGAAATGAATGCTTTTGTTTCTTTTTTTTCAGAAAACAATAAATTTGTGTTTGAATCCTTCATCTTCGTTTTTATCCTTTATTTTGCGGTTTTTGTCCCTCATCTTGCCGTTTTTATCCTTTATTTTTGGGGTTTTGTCCCTCATCTTGCCGTTTTTATCCTTTATTTTTGGGGTTTTGTCCCTCATCTTGCCGTTTTTATCCTTCAACGTTCCGTTTTTCACTCATTTTCACATAAAGTCCGAGAGGGATGTTTTCTTGATCTTTTGATTTTCAAACGTATCCCGTATCTCTTTTTCCAGCAACTCTATTCTTTCCCGCGTATATGTTGACACGCCGTATTTGACCGCGACTTCTTTGGAGACTTCGACATATTTCCGGACGGCGCCTTCATGGACGGTCAAAACAATGTTGCCGCCGTTGCATTTCGGGCATGTGCCGGAAAGCGGCGGCCGCCGGTATTTCGCATCACATTTGATACATCGGAAAGTTTGTTTTGAAAAAGCGCGCAGGTTGCCCATAATGTCGGGCAGGAAGTGTGTTCTTAAAACCAGTTCCGCAACATCCGTTTCATCAACGGCGCGGATTTTTTCAGCCAGCCGGAGCTGCGCCTCCATTTTTTCCGTCATCGTCTCAAGCGTTTTGTAGGCCGAGAAATCCGGACCTTTTGCGATATTTTCCGTGTCGTGCGTAAACATGAAATTTTCATACTGATTGGGCGTTTTCAGGCGGGAGCTGACCAAATCCATGATTTCCGAAATCTCCACCGGATTTCTGTATTCTTCCGTTGCCAAATAAAACGCGTGCGGATAGTGAGCGCACATGTCGATGTTATGCGCTTCTTTATCGATTTCGTTCGGATCGATCCGGGTTGTTAAAACAAGCGTGGCATCCATCTGCCCGCCGCGTTTGTCCGGCAGGTACTCGCGTGAAAAGTTCAGCATACAGTCCAAAAGCAGCATCACGCAGTCCTCGTCACCGTCACAGTTGCGGCGTTTGGAAGCATGGAAATACGGATGCGCATAGCCGACAGACGCTTTGGTATAACCGATCAGGCGGCCTAAAACGCCCGCGGACGTATGCGGCGCAAGGCCGATGACCATCACGCCGATCAAATCTTTTCGGGTTTTGCAGTTGTAATACGGCTCTGAACCGTAATAGCGGACGAGCAGATCATCCACATACCGCGTTGTTTTCAACAAATAATCCATGCAGTCTTCCGAAACGACAAGATCCTGAACGAACAGGCAAACCGTCTGGTCATCGCTGACCAAATCTTTACCGTGAATGTCTTTTCGGTAGCCCAGGTCTCTTAAATCTTTCGCCGTAACGCCGAGCTCATCGGCGCGGATGTGCGTCAGCGGAATGTCGGACATATCGTAGCGGACCGTTCCGTCTTTGAAAATATAAACCTCATGAAGCGCTCTCAGAATCCCTTTTTCCAACGGCTCGGGCGTCTTTGATCGGCTCATCAGTTCTTTGACGCCTTTAATCAAATCGAAATTGTCGCGAACGCCGAGTCTTTCAATGGCTTCTTTATAGACTGAGCGGAATTCTATTGCTTTTTTGCGGCCGCCAACCGTCTCTTTTTCACATTTCGGACAGACCGAGTCCGGCGTTTCAATACCGCAGCGCGGGCAAAACAGCCGCTCCTGCGTGTATTCGCCGCAGCCGCAGCGCCATTTATGCGTTTCCCGCCCGCAGCGGGGACAGACGCGCATACCGATTTTAATCTCAAATTTGCCGGTGACGGCGTTCATATCTTCGCGGTATTCCGAAGCGTCAATGAGATTTCGTGTTTTTCCGCCGTGTTCACCGATCGGGAACAGGACCTGCGCGGCCGGCGACATTTTTCGCATCGCCGATTTTTCGGGGCGTCCCATACGGGCACCGATTCGCGACGGCGCTCTGGGTTTCACCGTCATGCCCGATACTTGACAAACAGCTTGAACGGTCATTTCAACGCTTTCGGCTTTCAAAGTTTTCAAATCCCAAGACTTTTGGATCCGGCCGCCTTCTTCGGTCAGGCCGAAAGATTTCAAAACATGACGGTACGGAGTGATTAAAATTGATTTTTCACCGCTCGGGTCCGTTCGGACAATATGGCGCAGAAGAATGTTTTCAAAGAGCGTTTTCATTCCGGTTTCAACGGCTTTGCCGCAGGGCAGCGCCAAATATTCCTTTTCGGGAGGATTTTGTTTTTCTTCCTCATCCGCCGCCGGGTTTTCGGTATCGGTGTATTTTAAAATCCGGCCGTTTCCGGCAATGAAGTCCGCCAGATTTTCGAAATCCTCAATGTACAAATCATGCCAAAGATAGTTGTAATCGGGATGAAGCGGGATGCCGTGTGAAGCGTACAAAAGAGCTTCGTCTTCCGAAATATGTTTTAATTTATCAGGCGCCGCCGGGTCTGCAAATTTTGAAAAGTCGGCGCTTGCTTTTTCTTTGACGCCGGCATACCCTTTCTCATAATCGTAAATCCACCATTCAAAACAGTAAGGCGACGGCATCAGAATGTGGTTGTTTTCCAAAAAATCGCCGTAATTGAACAAAATTTCGCCGATATCGATAATGAATTCAATGTCGCTTTTAATTTTCAGAGCGGTTTTTTCATCGTCGGCGCGAAGGACGTCGCCGTTTTTCAAACGGACGGTCGGGCCTTCAATCGAATCGACAGACGCCATTCCCGCCGCTTTACCGGGGCGTTCGACTTTTAATTGCGTCCCGTTTGTAATGAAATCGTCCAAAATGTACATCGTCGCCGGATTGATTCCGGCGGCGGCAAAAGATGTTGTTCGGGACCGGCCGTACCTGAGACGAAAACCGCCTTCCCGGGACGGGTGTGAAAAAAGAGGCCGCCCCGCAATCAAATCTTGAATGTATTTGTTTTTCGGTTTAACTTTCACATTTTCGGATTTCGTTTTTCCGGCCGCTGCAGGTCCGTCTCCTTCCGCGCTGTCTCCCGTTTTCGTTCCGGCAATGAGCGTGTCCAAAAATTCCCAGCCGTCCATTTTCAGGTTATTGACGTGTTTTTTGACTTTCGGCGCTTTGAGAATCATGCCTTCGGCAATTACAAGCGCCATACCGCCTCTTAAACGGTTCCCGGGGATTTCGGGCAGATTTCTGTACCCTTCCACTTCCGCGTCTTCCGTCGCGTCGCCGTCAACGCAGACGGGGCAATTTTCCACAATCAAACGGATTTCATCATCCGTTGGCGAATATTGAAGGGAGGCGGTTCTCTTGTAAATCCGGATTTCTTCGGCATACCGCTCCACCAGCTCTTTCCGCGGTTTGAAACGGTCCAGACCGATACTGCGGCGGACATAGTCGCCGACCAAAACAGAAAGCGCTTGGGCTGTTCCGCCGGCGCTTCTGATCGGACCGGAATAGTAAATCCTCAAGTATTCCGTCCCGTCATTGTTTTTATCGATCCGGATTTCGGCAATGCCTTCAATCGGCGCGGCCACCACGCCTTCCGTGAGAACGGCCATTGAAACGCGAATGGCGGCGTCAACGGCGGCTTGTTTGCTTGTAAAATTGCCGACTTTGCCCTCGGCAATTTCCCTGCCGATTAAAAGCGCGGCTTCTTCACGGTTTTTGCCTTCTTCTTCCATCTCGCGCAGACGCTGCGCGACGCCTTTGACGCCGATTAAATTTTCAACGCGGTCCGCCAAGTCTTTGGCCAGCGGGATTTCAACATAAGGGCGCGGGTCTTCTCCTTTGGAACGGGCTGTATTCGCGATTTCCATTTCTTTGTGCAGTTTTTCTTCCAAGCGGGCGAAATATTCCTGCATGGCTTCGCTTTGAGCCGGTTTTTTTTCCATCGTTTGACCCGACCATTCAAAAACAGTTATTTTGTTTATTTCATTTTCCTCATTTTGGAAGCTGCCATCATTTGGAAAATGATTGTCAGAACGATGAGAACAACGCAGCCGACAATTAAACTCTGACCGATTTTATTCATCAGTTCGCTGATATCCAATAATAAAAGCAGAAAACCGCCGCAAATTATGACGAGGCTGACGATGTTGACTGTCCGGACGGTTTCGCCGATTTTTTTATTTTGTGATCTGGTTCTCATTTGCGCTTTTTTTTCCTCATTCATTCCGTTATCTCTCCGATTACCTTTTTGATTTCAATAATATCTAATCCGCCTTTTCTTAATATTTTCGGCGGAACGGCGGTCAAGTCAATGATTGTTGACGGAACTCCAAGTTCCGTTTTTCCGCCGTCAATTAAAATATCAATTTTTCCGCTCAGGTCTTTTTGAACATCTTCGGCGGATCTCGGCTCGTCGGCGCCGGACAGGTTGGCGCTCGGACAGGCCAGCGGCCCCGTCAGCCGCACCAATGCCAGCGGCACGGGGTGCGGGAACGCGAAGGCCGACGGTTCCTTTGCCGGCCGTGACTTTGTCGGAAATCTCTTCTTTTTTCCGAAGAATCATCGTCAAGGGTCCCGGCCAGAATTTTTCGGCCAAAAGGCGGGCGAAGTCCGGGATTTCCGATGCCGCTTTATCCATATCTTTGGCCGAGCCTATCAAAACGCTGAGCGGTTTGTCCGGCGGTCTGCCCTTGATTTGATATATCTTTAAAACGGCATTTTCATTAAAAATGCTTGCGCCGATTCCGTATACGGTTTCCGTCGGAAAAGCGGCGGTTTTTCCGTTTAAAAGAGCCTCCGCCGTTTTGTGAATCATTGTTTCAAAGGCGTCTTTTTGGGTGCCCGGCCCGATTTTGTAAATTTTCGTCTGAACCATAAATTGCCGCCTGTATCGAATATAAGATATTGCCGCCTGTATTGAATATAAGATATTGCCGCCTGTATCGAATATAAGGTATTGCCGCTTTGTTTGAATATACAGAAAATTGAGTACAGGATTATGAATACGGATTGTTGAATGCGGGGTTATTGAATACGGATTATCGAGTATGAGGTTATTGAATACGGGATTATCGAGTACGAGGTTATTGAATACGGGATTATTGAATACGGATTATTGAATACGGATTATTGAATGCGGGATTATTGAATACAGATTGTTGAGTACGGGATTATTGAATACGGGGTTATTGGCCCGTATTGTATCTCAAAACCGCCACGATCCCACCGAACGCCGACATCAGCTGGTTGCCTTCGTCAAAATCCGTTGAAATGAAATGAACGGAGGCGTTGGATTTATCGGCCATCGCGGACAGTTCGTCAACGACGTCGCGGATTTCGACGTCACTCAGTTCCGCGCCGCATTTGGAGCAGTGTCCCATGTTCGGAACATGTTCTCCGGGTCTCCATGTGCGCGTTTTTTGGTTTAATTCGCCGCAGCCGGAACAATTCGATATCAACCGCTCGGCCCGGAGGTCTTCGGACAGAATAAGCATCTCGGCGGCATTGATTTCCAAATTGGCGCGGACGCTTTTTTCACCGTAAGAAGCGCGTCCGGATTCGGAGATCAATTCTTTGAAGAACTGTTTCATGATGGTTTTTTGTTCCATCAGCTCTAAGTCCGCGAGCTTTTCGGCGGCGGCGTTGACCAGTTCGTTCAAGCCGGATTCGTCCGTGTAAGCGATGTCAAACAAACCGAGAATCTTTTTTATGAGCTCATGATGGAAGAATTCGCCGTCATAAAATTCTTCTTTTGTCGGGGACGGGCCGCCGATCAATATGCCTTTGAATTCTTTCGGCTCCACCGCTAAGAATATTTCACTGGCGGCGTCACCGATTCTTTTGTAAAACTCGTGAATGGCAATCAATCTCAAACTTTGGAAACGTTGCGCACTCTGACCGCCTTTGCGCTGCTTTCCGGGAACTGTCGAGGTCAGGCGGCGGTGAGCGTCTATTTTTTTGCCCACAAGCGTTCCGATGGTGGCTTCTCTTCGGTCCATGACGAGAAGACCGAACGTTCCTTTTTCTTTGAGCATATATTCCAGCGGCTCAAGGTAAAACTCTGAGTTGCAGTGATATTTGTAGGTCACAATCGGCTCGGGCGGATTGATGACAAAACTTTCCATACTTGTTTTGTTAGAGCCGATATCCACCGCTCCCGTAAAATAAACAATACCGTTCTCGGGCACTCTGTCCAAATATCTTAACCGGGAGAGAAGAGAGTCGATTGCGCCCTGAACATTGGTCCGGGTCACTTTGGATTTGATGTTTGCCGCTTGGCTGTGCTCTTCGCGCAAGTCTGCCGCGACATCCGAAATTTGTTTGTCGGGCGGGATGTAAAGCGCAACCAGTTCCGTGCTTCTCCCTTTTTTGTCACGGAGGACCTCAAGCGTTTTTTTGAATTCGTATTTGTCATGCGCTGATGTTTC
>Ga0123353_10018782_pt1 | contig 10241 bp, 11 predicted proteins | sample TergutLab28metaG_3_FD_92763 | JGI IMG/M metagenome (GOLD analysis project Ga0123353, IMG submission 92763) | Labiotermes labralis P3 segment gut microbial communities from Petit-Saut dam, French Guiana - Lab288 P3 | ecosystem: Host-associated > Arthropoda: Insects > Digestive system > Gut ...
CAGCTCGGACTTCTCCTCTTCGCCACCGATATAGGAGATAACGTTATCCACCATCTCGGGCCAGCTGCCGAAATGTTTGCCCGCGCCGGAAATCGCCTGATTGGTGCACACAAGCACGTCGTGCACATGAGGCAGGGGAAACAGCGCGGGAACGTAGCTTTGCAGCGAGCAATTGGATTTCACCGCCACGAAGCCGCGCCGCGTCCCCAGGCGTTTTCGCTGCGCATGGATGACTTCGGCGTGTTTGGCGTTGAGTTCGGGTATGATCATCGGCACGTCCGGGGTGCTGCGATGCGCGGAGTTATTGCTGATCACGGGGCATTCAGCCAATGCATATGCGTCTTCCAGGGCGCGGGTATCGTCTTTGCCCATTTCCACCGCACAGAAGACGAAATCCACCTGCGACGCCACGGCTTGAATGTCCGAAGCGTCCAGGACTGTTATATCTTTCAGGTTTTCCGGGCAGGGAGCTTCCGCAATTTGCCAGCGGCCAGCCATGAGTTTTCCGTACGCCTGGCCGGCGGAACGCGGGCTTGCCGCCAGGGCAGTCACTTTAAACCAGGGGTGCTCCGCCAACAGCAGCGCGAAGCGCTGCCCCACCATACCCGTGGCGCCCAAAATACCGACTCGATATTGTCTCATGTTTTATTCTCCTTCACAATGGTTATAAGCACAAAGCAAGTTCGGCCACGCGTCGTCATCATGAAAAGAACCTGGTGCGGACTAAAATAACTTGCATTTTCACCCATTATAATTTATAATATACATCATACCACAAAACGATAGTCTTCGTCAAGTAAGAAATCGAAAGGACAAGCATGAAAACTTCTGATTTTTTCTACCACCTGCCCCAAGAGCTCATCGCCCAACAGCCCGCTGAGCCCCGCGACAGTTCCCGCATGATGATTTTGCGCAAGGATGATCATTCCATCAGCCATGATATCTTCCGCAATATCGGGGATTATTTCCAGCCCGGCGACTGCCTGATTCTCAACGACACGAAAGTGCTGCCCGCGCGCTTGTATGGCCTGCGGGAAGATACGCGGGCACAGGTTGAGTTCCTGCTGCTCAACAACCGGGCAAAAAACCTTTGGGAGTGCTTGGCGGGCCCCGGTAAAAAAGCCAAACCGGGTGCACGCTTCACATTTGGCGGTGGGCTGCTCACCGGCGAAGTGATAGAAACGCTTGATAGCGGCAACCGCCTGGTAAAATTCACGCATGATATAAACAGCAGCTTTTACGCCGTGCTCGACCAAATCGGAGAAATGCCCCTGCCACATTATATTACGGAAAAACTGGAGGATGCCAGCCGTTACAATACAGTCTACGCAAAGGAAGCAGGCTCTGCCGCGGCGCCCACCGCAGGCCTGCATTTTACGCCGGAGCTGCTTGCCCAGCTGCAGGAAAAAGGCGTTGGCGTAGGTTATGTTACACTGCATGTGGGCCTGGGTACGTTCCGCCCGGTCAAGAGCGAAAACGTAGAAGACCATGATATGCACGCCGAGCACTATGCTGTACCTGAAGCCACAGCGGCACTCATCAATCAGGCAAAAACACGCGGAAATAAAGTCATAGCCGTAGGGACTACCTGCTGCCGCACCCTGGAAAGCGTGATGGCGCAGCACGGTGAAATGAAAGCCTGCGAGGGCTGGACAGACATTTTTATTTACCCCGGTTATGAGTTTCGCGGCATGGACGGCCTGCTGACGAATTTCCACCTGCCTGAGAGTACTTTAATTATGTTAGTAGCCGCTTTATACGGGACACCTAAAACACTCGCCGCGTATGAGGCTGCCGTGCGGGAGAAGTACCGGTTCTATTCGTTTGGGGATTGCATGCTGATTGTGTGACTTGACAAATCGCCTGATAAAGGGTATCATTGTGATAGGAGGAACGTCGAATGACCGTCCTTGATCTCTACCTCACGCGGCATGGGCAGTCCTACGGGAACATCGGCAATGCAGGCCATGACGACTGGCGTTTGACCCCGCTGGGAGAAAAACAGGCCGAGCTGCTGGGTGAACGCCTGGCGGGCGTCGCCTTCGACACAATCTATTGCAGCCCCCTGGAGCGCGCCCGGGCTACAGCCCAGGCAGTGATAGACCGCCAGCCGCATCCTGCGGAGCTTCAAATTATGCATGACCTGCTGGAAATCGGCGACTACGGCGAAGAAACGCCCGAGGAAATTCACCAGCGCGCGCTGCGTGTCGCGCGTGCCCTGCGCGGAGATTCTCCGCCCGGCGCACGGGTGCTGCTGGTCGCGCACGCGGCTTTCAATAATCGCCTGCTAACTGCCCTGCTGGGTTTACCCGGGCCGGAGCATCTCTTTCGTTTTGGGCAAGATAACACAGGGCTTTCGCGTATCATTTTCAGCAGCAAGGACATTCCCAGGCAAAAACGTGTACGACTATACTGGGTAAATGACCTGAGCCACCTCACACCCGAACTGCACGCGGAGACCATCGCCAATAATATGTGGGCGTTATATGGAGGATCACATGGTAGTGCTTGATTTATATATAGCCCGGCACGGGCAATCCTACGGGAATTTGCCGCTCAATGGCGTGGAACCCGCGCACCACGTGCCGCTCGGCCAACGCCCGCCGGGCGTTGAAACAGGCCGCATGGAGGACGACTGGCATCTTACGCCGCTTGGCCAAAAGCAGGCGGAACTGCTGGGCAATCGTTTGTCGACAACACAATTTGATGCAATCTATTGCAGCCCCCTCGAGCGCGCCCATGCCACGGCCCGTGCGATAACAAAGCATCAGCCGCATTCGATGGAACCCATCTTAGAGCGCGATATCCTGGAAATCTTCGACTGCGGCGGCGAAACACCCGAAGAATGGCACGCCCGCGGCCTGCGCGCCGCCCGTGCGCTGCGAGGGAATCACCCGCCGGGGGCACGGGTCCTGGCGGTTGCGCACGGGGCTTTCAATACTTTCCTGCTCAGCGCGTTGCTGGGCCTGCCCGGGCCAGATCACCTGTTCCGTTTTGCACACAACAACACAGGGCTGACCCGCATTGTCTACCACGGCGGCGACAGGCCCGCCTGGGACCGTGTCAAGCTGCATTATATGAATCGGGTTTGCCATCTTACGCCAGATATGATCACATCATAGGAGCCACCATGACACCACCTATTATCTTAACCATCGCTGGCTCAGACAGCAGCGGCGGCGCGGGCATTCAGGCCGACCTGAAGACCATTGCCGTGCATGGCTGCTATGGCGCGAGCGCCATCACCGCGCTGACTGCGCAAAACACCAGGGGCGTTACGGCTGTGCACACGCCGCCCGTTGCGTTTTTAGCAGAGCAGCTACGCACGACAACCAGTGATTTCCCGCCAAGCGCAATTAAAATCGGCATGCTGCCCAACGCGGAATGCGTCTATGCTGTTGCGGAAGCCCTGCGCAGCCTCTCCTGCCCTGTTGTGCTTGACCCGGTCATGGTAGCGACCAGCGGCGCCCGTTTAGCGGAGAACGAGGCGGTGGTTGCCATGCGCGAAGCGCTATTCCCATTGGCTGCGCTCATCACGCCAAATTTGCATGAAGCAGAAGCGCTATGCGATCTAAAAATCAAAAGCGCAGCTGATATGGAAAGCGCAGCAAAAGCAATCGGCTATCCCGTGCTTATCAAGGGCGGGCATTTTGACAGCAACAAAGCAAGTGATTTGCTCTATCACAACAACAGTGCTGCTTGGCTGCGGGCAAAGCGGCTTGACGTCGGCGAAACCCACGGCACGGGCTGCACGCTCTCCACGGCGATTGCGTGCAATCTAGGCCTGGGGCATAGCCTGGCCGACAGCGCAAGGCTGGCCAAACGCTGGCTGACTGAACTGTTAAAAACAAAACCGGATTTGGGAGTGCCCAACGGGCCATTGATGCACAAGGGGTAAGGGGGTAAAAATGAAGATCAACGGTAAACAAGTTGAATACGAAGCCATTTCGCTGCTGGAATATCTGCGCAAGCATGACTATAGGGCTGGCTATGTTGTGATTGAGCGTTCCGGCGAGATCATAACGCGCGAGCGTTTTGGAGAAATAATGCTGCAAAAAGACGATGATATCAACATTCTGCAATTTATGGGAGGCGGATGATATGACCGATGTATTTCGTTTAGGAAACAAGGAGTTTGCTTCGCGTTTTATACTGGGCTCGGGGAAATTCTCTTTGCCTTTGGTCAAAGCCGTGACGGAACAGGGCGGCGCGGAGATGATCACCCTGGCTTTACGAAGGGCCAACGCAGGCGGCGAGGAAAACATCCTTGATTTTATACCAGAAGGCGTGACGCTCATCCCCAATACTTCAGGTGCGCGTAATGCGGAAGAGGCTGTGCGCATCGCCAGGCTTTCGCGGGCATTGGGCTGCGGCGACTTCGTCAAAGTCGAGATTATGCGCGATTCAAAATATCTCCTGCCTGAGAACGCCGAAACTATCCGCGCCACAGAAATACTTGCCGCCGAAGGTTTTCAGGTGCTGCCGTACGTTTATCCTGATTTGTCTGTTGCAAGGGCGCTTGTTCAAGCGGGCGCCGCGGCAGTGATGCCACTGGGCGCGCCCATCGGCAGCAACAAGGGCCTGCTTACCCGCGAATTCATCGAAATACTCGTGCGGGAAATTGAGCTGCCCATCATTGTCGATGCGGGCATTGGGCGGCCCTCCCACGCCTGCGAGGCCATGGAACTGGGCGCTGCGGCTATTATGGCAAACACCGCAGTGGCCACTGCTAACGACCCCGCCGAAATGAGCCTGGCGTTTAAATTTGCGATCGAAGCCGGGCGGAGGGCTTATTTGGCCGGGCCGGGCCGGGTGCTGGAGCACGGCGCTGAAGCCTCTTCGCCGTTGACGGGGTTCTTGGATGATGCGTAAAGACTTCGATCCCATGTCATACCTCCCCGGCATGGAAGAAATCAATTCTGATATCTTGCCGCAAGTCACGGCTTTGCTGCGTAAATTTGCCCCGGAACGATACACCGGAAGCGACGTTCGCGCAGCTTTATCTGCGTCTTCGCGAGGGGAGCACGACTTTGCGGCATTGCTATCTCCCGCCGCCGAGCCCTTCATTGAAGAAATGGCCAATGCCGCACGTATTGAAACCCGCCGCTGGTTCGGCAACAGCGTAAGCCTCTACACGCCGCTTTACATCGCCAATCATTGCGAGAATCATTGCTCATATTGCGGTTTCAGCTGCCACCATACAATCAAACGCGAAAAACTATCGCTTGGGCAAATCCGCCGCGAGGCCGAAAGCATCGCTGCCACGGGCCTTGAAGAAGTCCTTGTGCTCACCGGCGAGTGCCGCTCGGCCAGCAGCGTGGAATATATCGGCGAAGCGATTTCGCTGCTTAAAGATTATTTTGGCGTCATCGGCATTGAAATCTACCCCCTGAACGTGGAGGAATATCGCCATTTGCAGCAATGCGGCGCGGATTACGTAAGCATTTACCAGGAGACTTACGACCTGGCGCTCTATGAGCAATTACACCTAAGCGGCCCCAAACGCAGCTATCCTTATCGTTTCTACTCCCATGAGCGCGCTTTGCAAGGGGGCATGCGGGGTATTTCTTTTGGTGCGCTTTTGGGCTTGGGTGATTTCCGCCGCGATTGTTTTGCCGCCGGGCTGCACGCTTGGTTTACGCAGAAAAAATATCCCTCGGGCGAGATCGCTTTTTCGTTCCCCAGAATCAGGCCTGTACAGGGAATCGATCAAAAATCCGGCGTGTCGGAACGCAATTTATTACAAGCGATGCTGGCCTTTCGGCTGTTCCTGCCCTTTGCGGGGATTACCGTCAGCACCCGCGAACGCCCGGGCTTCCGCGATGCCGCGGTGAATCTCGCCGCCACAAAGATGTCCGCCGGCGTCAGCGTGGGTGTGGGCGGCCACAGCGAAAAGCAAAAAGGCGACCCGCAGTTTATGATCGCCGATGAGCGCTCCGTGGCCGAAATTCGGCAGGCGCTAACCAATAATGGCCTGCAGCCGGTATTTTTAGATTATATTAGACTTTAAATAGGTAAAGTATTTATGCTTGACATCGTCGTAACAAACAGGCAGCTCTGTAAAGGCAATTTCCTTGACACAATGAATAAAACCCTAATACACAAGCCTTTCGCCGTTGTATTGCGCGAAAAAGACCTGCCGCGCGACAAGTATATCGCTTTATCGCATGAACTCAACCTGCTTTGCGAGGCGCACGGCGTACCGTTGGTTCCACACACGCACGCCGTGCCGGGGATTCCACGCCTGCATTTGCCTTTTCACCTGTCAGACAAACAAAAAGCCGAGATGTTTGATCTCAGCCTTTCGATTCATTCGGTTGAAGAGGCCCGGCAGGCCGAGGCCACGGGCGCTTCTTTTGTGATCGCCGGGCACATTTTCGCCACGCAGAGCAAGCCTGGTTTACCACCGCGCGGCCTTGCATTCTTGCGGGAGGTCTGTAACGGCGTAAAGATACCTGTCTTCGCCATTGGCGGGATCACATGCAGCAATGCGCAGCTTTGCATTGATGCAGGCGCCGCGGGCGTGTGCAGGATGTCATATTGGATGACGCTATAAATCCCCTTTCCAGAAAAATTCAAGACTCTTCCGGGATCATCCCATACAGGCATTCCACAGCCTGCGCCAAGCCGCCAACCTCGTCGATCAGGCCTTCGCGTACCGCCTGCCCGCCAGTAACGATCGTCCCGAAGTCCATTGCCAATTCGCCGGTTTCCAGCATCATCGCGCGGTAGCGACCTGCTGGAATCCGGCTATTTTGCGTCACGAAGCGCACAATGCGCTCCTGCATTTGCTCGAAGTAATTCATGGTTTGCGCTACGCCCAGCACCAGGCCGTTCATGCGCACCGGGTGGATGGTCATTGTTGCGCTGGGCGTAATGAACGAACGCTTTGCCGACACCGCAAGGGGCACGCCAATGGAGTGCCCGCCGCCCAGCACGAGGGACACCGTGGGCGTGCGCATGCCTGCGATAAGCTCCGCCAAAGCAAGGCCGGCCTCAATATCACCGCCAACAGTGTTGAGCAGCACCAGCAGGCCGCGCACGTCGCGGCTTTCCTCAATGGCCACCAACTGCGGGATCACGTGCTCATACTTTGTGGTTTTGGTCTCTGACGGGCATTCGTTGTGGCCTTCGATCTGCCCGATAATCGTCAGGCAGTGGATCAGCCCGCGCCGGCCGTCCACGGTGATGCAGCCCATGTCTGTCGGGTTGCTGCGACGGTCGCGATCGTCGCGGTCGGCGCCGCTTTCCTGCTCGGTGGAAATCTCAGGCGGAATCATTTCGTTGTTTTTCCAATGCGGGTGATGCATATCCATATTCGTGTCCGTACCCCTTTCCCAGGTTACGGTTTAGTTTGCCCGGTTCCGCCGCGAAAAAACAGGGGGCTGCAACCCCTGCTTCCCAAAAATAAAAAGCAGGAGCCTATGTCCCCTGCTTTTGTTATATAAATGTCCTTTTCTTAGGCCTTCCAACCCTTCAAATCTTCCAACCCTTTTATACCCTTTAAATGTTAACCTTCCTGTACTCCCGCAGTAAAGTCCGTAAAACCGACTTTGAACACGCCGTTTGACGATACTTTATACAGTACTACCACTGCGGCATCTTGCTCCAGGATACAGAAGCACGCGCTGTCCCGGTACAGCATGCCAATTTTGGTTGACATTTTGCTGTCGGCAAAGATAACGAGTTCCCTGCCTGAAGTGTTTACAAATCTTTTCAATTTTTTACCTCCTTGTTTCGGTCTGCTAAACTATAGCGAACTACTGCATTAGTGAGTAATCCCATGTAACATTATAGCACTTTTTAAAAATAAATCAAGCCCTTTTTTGAAAATATTTTATTTATTTTTGATGTTTTTTGTCATAATCAGGCACTCAAGATGGATATATTGACAATCCATACCGTCTCATTCCTGCATTTGGTATTATACAATTTTTGCCAGCTAAATTATGGTATATCAAACTCATCTGCCAGCTCCAGGCGGTGGTTCGCCGCCATGTCGCGGCAGGCGGCTAAAAAGGCCTCCAGGGGGATTTCGTTCACCTGTTTGCCTGTGCGCAGCCGCAACGAAATCGTGCCGCCGCTTTGCTCGGCATCGCCCACGATGAGAATATAGGGCACCAGGCCCTGGCGAAAGCTCTTGATTTTATTGCCCATGGTGCCGCTCCCGTGGTCAACTTCCACGCGGACACCTATTTGATTTAGCTGGGCGGCAATTTCGTCGGCATAAGCGGCATGAGCTTCCTGCACAGGGACGACACCCACCTGCAACGGCGACAGCCAGAAGGGGAATTTGCCCGCGAAATGTTCAATCAAAATGCCGATGAAGCGCTCCAAAGCGCCGAAGACCACCCGATGGACCATCGTGGGGCGGTGAGCGTGTCCGTCGGGGCCAGTGTATTCCAGTTCAAAGCGCTCGGGCAATTGGAAGTCCAATTGAATGGTGCCGCACTGCCAGCTGCGGCCTAAGCAGTCGCTTAAATGGAAATCAAGCTTCGGGCCATAGAACGCGCCGTCGCCCTCGTTGATTATATAGTCGAAACCCAGCTCCGTGATGGCTTCCCGCAAAGCCTCGGTAGCCATATCCCAATCTTCCTGCGTTCCCATGGAATTTTCGGGCCGCGTGGACAGCTCAATCCGGTAGGAAAAACCAAAGGTCTGCGTGTAAACCGAATCAATCAGCTGTACGACGCCCTTGATTTCGTCCTTCACTTGCTCGCGGGTCATGAAGATATGCGCGTCGTCCTGGGTGAAGCAGCGCACGCGCATCAGGCCGTGCAGCGCGCCCGAAAGCTCGTTGCGGTGCACCAGGCCCAACTCGCCAATGCGCAGGGGCAGCTCGCGGTAAGAACGGTTGCGCAGGCCGTAAGCCAGCATTCCGCCGGGGCAGTTCATGGGTTTGATACAGAAATCCTGCTCGTCTATGCTGGAGGTATACATGTTTTCGCTGAAATGCGCCCAGTGTCCGCTGCGCTCCCAAAGTGACTTATTGAGCATAATTGGCGTAGAAATTTCTTTATACCCCGCCTGCTCGTGCACTTCATGCCAGAACTTTAGCAGCTGATTGCGCAGCACCATGCCTTTCGGCAAGAAGAAGGGAAAGCCAGGGCCTTCCTCCATCAGGGCGAAGAGCTCCTGCTCCTTCCCAATTTTGCGGTGGTCGCGCTTCTTTGCTTCTTCCAGGAAGCTCAGGTGCGCTTTTAATCCCGCTTTGTTTTCGAAACCGTACGCGTACACCCGCTGCAGCATTTTGCGGCTGGAGTCGCCACGCCAGTAGGCGCCGGTGACGGAATGCACTTTAAAGGCCCAAGGCAGCAGGAATTGCGTGTTTTCCACATGGGGCCCTCTACAAAGGTCAACAAAATCTTCACCTGTAAAATAAACCGAGATAATCTCGTCTTCAGGCAAATCTTGAATGAGTTCTAACTTATATTCATTATCTTTAAATAATTCAAGCGCTTCCGCTTTGCTTAGCTCGCGGCGCGTAAAGCCTTCGCGGCGCTTAAGAATTTCTGTCATCTTCGCTTCGATGGCGGCGAAGTCGGCCTCGGTGATAGTTCGCGGCAGGTCGAAATCATAGTAAAAACCCGTGTCGATGGCCGGGCCGATGGCAAGCTTTACGCTGCCGAACAGCTCAGTGACCGCTTTCGCTAAAATATGCGCCAAACCGTGGCGGCCCATTTCGACTGCCTGTGAAACTTCATTTGCTGCATCTTTGGACATAACGAGGCCTCCTTAAAATAGATAACAATAATTTTAACATAATCCAAGCGCTTTGTAAAGCTTTTTGCTGCGCATACTAGTATTATCACGAAAAAGAGGTCCCCATTATGCTGCATACCGCACTGCGCACCCTGCTGGGCTTCGCGATTCTGCTCACGCTCACCCGATTGTTGGGCAAAAAGCAGCTTAGCCAGCTAACGATCTTCACCTATATCACCGGTATTGTCCTGGGCGAAATGGCGGGCATGACCATCCTGGACAATCAAATCCGCATCATCGATGGCATTCTTGCGATGGTGCTCTGGTGCCTGCTGACCATCGGGATCGAATTTCTCAGCCTGAAAAGCAAAACAGCCCGCACCGTGATGGACGGCGAGCCGGAAATCGTGATCAAACGCGGGGAAATCATCGAAAAGTCGCTGAAAAGGCAGCGCTTGAACCTCGATGATTTATCTATGCAGCTGCGGTTGCAGCAAGTGTTTTCAATTACCGAAGTAGAATACGCGATCCTGGAACCC
>Ga0123353_10018785_pt1 | contig 10239 bp, 2 predicted proteins | sample TergutLab28metaG_3_FD_92763 | JGI IMG/M metagenome (GOLD analysis project Ga0123353, IMG submission 92763) | Labiotermes labralis P3 segment gut microbial communities from Petit-Saut dam, French Guiana - Lab288 P3 | ecosystem: Host-associated > Arthropoda: Insects > Digestive system > Gut ...
AACTCTCAATCAGTTTGGTGCCAGCCGGGCATACCATTTGGTCGTCCCCCACTGGGAAATATGGCGTCTCGTATTCGAGTAGTGGCGTTGGAACCCCGTCCTTGTCCCGAGTAAAGTACTGTTCGAGACCAAGTTTGTAGTAGGTACTTCGGTATGTACTTAGATCGTCATCGGGAGCAACAACGCCCTGGCTTGTATACGGCCTACCGTCGCTACCTGCACGGTAATAGACGTAGGCAATGGTACCACCGGGATATACCAGTTCATTCACGTCTGTATCACGCGCTACATATATTCCATCGCTATTCTTATACTGAGCGGTGGCATTGTAGTTGGTCTTGATTGTGTCGCCATATTCTAAACAGCCTGTTTCGGCTTGTTTTTCGCCCTCTTCGCATTTTTGTGCTGTGAGCTTGACATAGAATGAAAACTCCACTCGCTCTGGTAGAGACTCTGTGCTAAATTTCACGCCATCATCAGTCAATTCTAGCCCAGCCGCCGCCGCAGCTGCCCAGCTTTTATATTCCGTCGGGGAGAGGTCTCCGCTCTTCTGAATCGTAATCGGATGATCTTCGTCCACAACCACTGCATCACTTAACGCAAATGCGTCAGTGTTCATCAGGTCAGTTAACTCGAATTCCTCTGCCGCTCTCATTGCAGCAGCAGCTATCGCTGCAAATACATCTACTAATGTGTCCAAACTGCTATCTCCAACCAGAATGGTGGAAGCTTTGTGTTCTAACCCAGTAAGGGCAGTAGGAGCAGGAGCGCTAATCGCCACACCGATGGGATACACTGCATTTACGACAGAGTCACCAGGGATGGTACATGTCCCGCCAGCGTACGTCCCACCCTTAATTTGACATATTTGTGTTGCGGTCGCACTAGCACTCGGCATACCATCGCTTAAGAAGATCACAAAGATAGGACGTCGAGGGTCTCTTGTCGGATCGTTTTTGGCTAGATTAATGGCGGCAATCGTCTGCGCAAGCGCAGCATTATAGTCTGTACCGGTATACAGTGATTTAGTGCTTTTGCCACTGGCATTTAACGGCTCAACAGCAGTCTTGAATGCAGGAGTATTATAAATATCAATAAACGTATTGGAATAAGTGCGAGTTCCAGAACCACTTTGATACAAGCTAGTCTGTGCGCTAGTCGAAAAGTTAACATAGGACACCCGGTTATTTCTACTAACACTATGTGTTTCGCCCGAAGCATCTTCATATGTTTGTGGCGCAGCTAATATATCGATTAGGCTGTGTATAGCGAGCGCTGTTGGAGTGTTGCGATCTACCGCACAGGGATAAGACGTGCCGTTAGGGGTGATATTTATACCCTCTACGCATCGCTCTTTATTAGAATCAGTTTGGGGCGGGGCATTACAGTTGTAATCGCCACTGGGATATCTACAACCACCGTTGTTCTGGGTCATACTAGCAGAGGCATCGCGTACAACAATTACGTCGGCACCAATAGAGCTAGCAACGCTTTTAATATCAAAGCTTACTTTCGCCCAGGCATCACCATCTTCGTCTTCCCCGGCCCAGCTCGCTGTTTTTAGTACATTAACCGACCCTGGCGCCGGATAAATCGGAAACAGGGCATCCCGCTCTGTTTCGGTCAGGTCTTCGTATCGGTTTGCCTCCGGAACATCAGTAGCACCCCCATATCCCACTATCCCAGCCGAAATCAGTCCCATCACCCCCGCCGTGACAATTCCAGCTAGCACCAAGAACCCAACTCTTAGTTTATTAAGACCTTTGACCATTTGCACACTCTCCTCGCAAATTTATATATTACCCCTATAATACCCCCCCAAACACAACTCGTCAATAGGCTTGTGCTATTTTTTCTAGATTGCCAAATCTGTATCTGTATGCTACTATGAATATAGGTAAATTCATCATGCCAAAACCAAAAACTAACACCAAAAAATCACCGGCAAAACCTAAATCTAGGTCTAAAACCCCTGTCAAGACCACCAAAACTACTAAACCCAAACTTCATCGCCGTGTTCGACATCAATTTATCCATTGGTTTGTTCCGACCGCCCACAACTACGCCCGCCCGCGCCTGCAGCGCAGCTTCACCCTTATTGCTCTGCTCGTCCTCGTCCTCATCGTCCAGTTCGTCTACAACACTACCACTCGCGGTCGCGTTCTCGGCTCAAACGCCGATATCACCGCGGCTAATCTACTAGCCTTTACCAACACCATGCGCGAGCAAGATAAGAAAACCGCCCTTTCCTACAACGAAAAACTGGCCCATGCCGCCGAGATGAAGGCCGAGGATATGTTTGCCCAGCAATACTGGGATCACAACGCCCCAGACGGCTCGCGTCCGTGGAAATGGATAGCTGCTGCCGAATATTCCTATATCGAAGCCGGCGAAAACCTCGCCCGTGGCTTCGACTCTGCCGAGGCTATCGTTCAGGCCTGGATGAATTCCCCAAGCCATCGCGAAAATGTCCTCAAGCCCGTCTATTCCGAAGTCGGCTTTGCTGCCGTGGACGGAACTCTCGGCGGCAAACAGACTACTCTCGTCGTCGCCCTCTACGCTCAACCCAGTAGCACACCAGTCGTTATGGGCGCAACCAGTGATAACCATATGTCCCTCCCCGCCGTCGAAGACTCCACTGGTTTTTGGGTATGGCTAAAACGCGGTATCAAATCTGCCACTCCTAGCCTCATTTTCCTCCTCGCTCTCCTCTCCCTTGCCTCCGTCGTCACCCTCCTCGCCCACGCTTACCGTAGACACCTCCCCCCCGAGCTCAAAAAATCGTGGTATCGCCACCACGCTATCTACAAACTCATTTTCCTCGTCGTCCTCGCTCTTGGCACAATTATGTCCTACGGCGGTGGGATGATATAACACCACTATTGTGACTAAAGTCAATACTTGTATAACCTCGACATCTGTGCAACAATGTATTACCAAGAAGTAGTGTGCCCTGGACAGCGAGGGATTCTTGTTGGCAGCAAGAATGTGATCTAAGGGCGGTATATCTTCGGGCGCCAAGATATCATCAAACATAAACAGGTTTTATGCATTTGGATGCAGTTTGGGTTTTCTCTCGAGCACCGCAAACGAGCCGTATTAAGAGATACGGTGAGTGCGAAGCACAGAGAAAAACTCAAAATGTGACAAATGCATAGAAGCTGAAAAGGATTTTTTAGTGGCTACAAAACTAAACACCACCAAGAGTGCCGGCCGTGTCTTTTTCACGGAAGCCGACACCGCTCTCCCTATACCAAATCTCATTGCTCATCAGCTTGACAGCTGGCGAGAATTTATCAAAACCGGACTCGGCGAAGTCTTTAGCGAACTTAACCCGATCGACGACTATACCGGCCAAAAACTTAGCCTAAAGTTCAAAGATTATTATTTTAAAGACCCCGTAGAGTCCGAGCAGTCTGCCAAAGCCAATCTCGCTACCTATGACGCACCACTACACGTCAATATCGAGCTCACCAACAAAATCACAGGCCAAACCAAAACTCAGGATATCTACTTTGGCGACTACCCCTGGATGACCGATCGCGCCACCTTCATTATCAACGGCACCGAACGCGTCGTCGTTTCTCAGCTCATTCGTTCTGCCGGCGTCTTTTTCACCGCCAGCACCGAAAAAGGGCACAACTATTATGGTGCGAAAGTTATCCCCGGTCGTGGTGCCTGGCTTGAGTTCGAAACCGACGCCAAAAATGTCATCAATGTCAAAATCGACCGCCGCAGGAAAGTTCCAGTCACTACCTTCCTCCGCGCTCTCGGCATTGCCAAAAACTCCGAAATAAAAGAAGTTTTCAAGGATGTTGACACCGGCGATATCAAATACATCGACAGCACCTTAGATAAAGATCCCGCCCGCGGCCAATCCGAAGCCCTCATCGAAGTCTATCGTCGCCTCCGCCCTGGCGATCTTGCCACTGTCGACAACGCCAAATCTATGATTGAGCGCACATTTTTCGACTATAAGCGTTACGACTACTCTCGCGTCGGCCGCTACAAACTCAACCAACGCCTTGGTTTCGACACCCCCAATGACAGCGTTCACCGCACCCTCCAGATGGAGGACCTAATTGCCATTATCAAAGAAATCATTCGCTTAAACAACACCCAAGAGCCAGCCGACGATATCGACTCTCTCAGTTCACGTCGCGTCAAGCTCGTCGGCGAACTGGTTCAACGCCAATTCCGTCTCGGTATGCTTCGTTTGCAGAGGAATATTCTCGACCGCATGAGCATGGCCAACCCCGAAGATGTTACTCCGGCTCAAATCATCAACTCTCGCCCTGTCGTTGCCGCTGTCAAAGAGTTCTTCGCTAGCTCCCAGCTTTCTCAGCTTATGGACGAAACCAATCCCTTTGCTGAGCTTTCCCATAAGCGCCGCCTTTCTAGCATGGGCCCCGGTGGCCTTACTCGCGAGCGCGCTGGTTTCGAAGTTCGTGATACTCACCCCACCCACTACGGTCGCATCTGCACCGTCGAAACTCCTGAAGGTGCCAACGTTGGTCTCGTGCTCAACCTTGCCACCTACGCCAAAATTAACGAATATGGCTTCATCGAAGCCCCTTATCGCGTAGTCAAAGACGGAAAAGTTACTGACGAGGTTGTCTATGTTGATGCTGCCGCTGAGGAACAGATGGTTATCGCCGACGCTTCTGCAAAACTAGACAAAAACGGCAAATTCGCCGAAGAGTGGATTAGTGCCCGCAAAGGACTTACTCCGTCTCAGGTCGAGAGCAAAGACGTCACTCATATCGACGCCGTCCACAAAGAAATCCTCGGCACTGCCGCTGCACTCATCCCATTCGTCGAGAAGAACCGCGTCGACCGCTCCCTCATGGCCTGCGCCATGCAGAAACAAGCTGTCCCGCTGCTTCGCCCTGAATCCGCTACGGTCAGCACCGGCATCGACGATGTCATCGCCCAGAACCTTTCCCAGCTCATCACGGCCGAAGGCGTCGGCGTAGTCGAAAAAGCCGACGGCGACAGCATCATCGTCAAATACGCCAAACATACCAAAGAATACAAACCAATCCACTTCGAAAAAACCAACGATGACCGTTGCTATAACCAAAAAGTCAGAGTCCGTCGCGGCCAGAGAGTCAAAAAAGGCGACACGCTCATCGAAGGTGCCTCTATTGCTGATGGCGAGCTGGCTCTAGGCAAAAATCTCCTAGTTGCTTTCATGCCTTGGCGCGGCTTCAATATGGATGACGCAATCATCATCTCAGATCGCTTAGTCAAAGATGACAGCTTGACTAGTATCAACATCAAAGATTTTGATGTAGAAGTCCGTGAAACCAAACTCGGCCCCGAGCAAGTGACCCGCGACATCCCAAATGTTTCTGAACACACTCTGCGTCATCTCGGTGAAGATGGCATTGTCGTCATCGGCTCCGAAGTTTCGGCTGGCGATGTCCTCGTCGGCAAAATCACCCCCAAGGGCGAACAAGAACTCAGCAGTGAAGAACGACTCCTGCGTGCTATCTTTGGCGAAAAAGCCAAAGATGTCCGCGACACCAGCGTGCGTATGAGCGGCGCCAACACCGGCAAAGTCGTCGGCGTCCGCGTTTACACTCGCGACCAGGGTCACGAACTAAAATCTGGCGTTCTTATGCAAATCAAAATCTTCGTTGCCGAAATGAGAAAAATCGCTGTAGGCGATAAACTTGCCGGTCGGCATGGCAACAAAGGCGTTGTCGCTCGTATCCTGCCAGTCGAAGATATGCCCTTCACCGAAGATGGTACACCAGTTGATTTAGTGCTCAGCCCCATGGGCGTACCATCACGCATGAATCTAGGCCAACTTTACGAGACCCACCTTGCGCTCGCTGCTACCGCTCTCGGCTATCAAGTCGCCAGTCCTTCCTTCAATTCCGTCTCCGACGAAACCATCTCTGAGCAACTAGAAAAGGCCGGATATACACGCGACGGTCGCGTCCAACTCTACGACGGTCTTACGGGAGAGCCTTTTGAGGAACGCACCACCATCGGACAGATGCATATCATCAAACTTCACCACATGGTTGCCGACAAGATTCACGCTCGCTCCATTGGCCCCTATACTATGGTCACTCAACAGCCACTCGGCGGCAAAGCCCAAAACGGCGGGCAGCGCTTTGGTGAAATGGAGGTGTGGACGCTGGAAGCCTACGGCGCCGCTACCACTCTCCAAGAAATGTTGACTATCAAATCCGATGACGTATTCGGCCGTGCCAAAGCTTACGAATCTATCATCAAGAACGAACCTATCGCCGGCCCCAAACTTCCCGAAGGCTTCAACGTTCTAGTTAAAGAACTTCAGGGCCTTGGTCTCAAAGTCGATCTCTTGGACAATGGTCAGGCCAAAGATGCCAGCGTTGTCATAGAAGATACCACCAAACAACTCGATAAAGTTTCCGAACAAATCGCCGAGCAGCTAGAGGCACCGCCTCCAGAGAGTCTTGACGACCTCGATGAGGACGAAGAAATATCAATTGAAGACGAGGAAGATGTAGACGAAGGCACAGTCGACCTCGGAGAGGAGATCTAACGTCATGGCTTGGATGGATAATTTTATCAGCGCTTCCGACTTCGACTCAATTCGTTTGAGTATAGCCAGCAAAGAAGATGTCTTAAACTGGAGTTACGGCGAAGTCCTAAAACCCGAAACCATTAACTATCGCACTCAAAAACCCGAACGCGATGGCCTATTTTGCGAACGTATTTTCGGACCTGTCAAAGACATCAACCCCAACGATAGCAAAGTCAAAGGTGTCCGCTCTCGCGAAGCCGCCGTCGACAAAGACGGCAACCTCGTCACAAAGAGTATTAGTCGCCGCGAACGCATGGGCCATATCACCCTAGCTGCTCCCGTCGCTCACATCTGGTTTATGCGAGGTACTCCCAGCGCCATCTCTTTGCTTCTCAACCTCACGGTCAAGAGCATCGAGCGGGTCGTCTATTTTGCCGCCTACCTTATTACCGATGTTAAAAAGGACCAAATCGACAAACGCCTTGCCGATCTCGAAGCCGAAACCGACGCTGCGCGTCAGGCTATCAAAATTCGTTACGAAAAAGAAGCAAAATCAGAAACCGCGAACATCAAAGCTCTTGCCGAAGCCCAAACCAAAGAAACTGAAGAACTGGAAGAGAATTATAAAGCCAAAAAAGCTACCCTGGAAGGATTCGTCAAAGGTGCCATCATCAGCGAAGCTGATTACAGAGTCCTCGACGAAGAGTATGAAGAGCTCATCACCGTAGCTATGGGTGCCTCTGCCATCAAAAAACTGCTCGACGAAATCGACATGCCAACCTTCATCGCCGAGCTGCGCGAAGAAGCCGCAGGCGCCAAAGGTCAACGCGAGAAAAAGATTATCAAGCGACTCAAAGTCCTCGAAAGTATGCAAGCTGCAGGGATTAAGCCGTCCGACCTCATCCTTACGGTCATTCCCGTCGTTCCTCCGGATCTCAGGCCCATGATATCTCTCGCCGGTGGCCGTTTTGCCACCTCCGACCTAAACGACCTCTATCGTCGCGTCATCAATCGCAACAACCGCCTGAAAAAACTCATGGATCTAAACGCCCCCGAAGTTATTTGTCGCAACGAAATTCGCATGCTCCAAGAAGCCGTTGATGCCCTCATCGACAACAATGCTTCACACGGATCACGTCTCGCCAGCAGCCAAAACGGCCGCAGGAAACTCAAATCTCTATCGGATCTACTCAAGGGCAAACAAGGCCGCTTCCGCCAAAACCTCCTTGGCAAGCGCGTTGATTATTCCGGTCGTTCCGTCATCGTCGTAGGCCCTGAGCTGACCATTAACGAATGCGGTATACCAAAAACCATGGCGCTAGAACTTTTCAAGCCCTTCGTCATTAGCTGGCTAATCACCAATGAACACGCCGCCAACATCAAAGCCGCCACTCGCCTAATAGAAACCAAAGAGACCATCGTCTGGGACGCCCTTGACGAGGTCATCAAAAACAAATATGTGCTGCTCAATCGCGCCCCCTCTCTCCACCGCCTCTCTGTCCAAGCTTTCCAGCCCAAGTTGATTGAGGGCAAAGCCATCCAGCTCCACCCCCTAGTCGCCAACGGTTTCAACGCCGATTACGATGGCGACCAAATGGCCGTCCATCTCCCACTGAGCAAAGAAGCACAGCTAGAAGCCAAGGAACTCATGGCTGCCAGCAAAAATCTCCTCAAGCCAGCTGACGGTGCTCCTGTACTCTCGATTTCCCAAGACATCGTGCTCGGTAACTATTACCTGACTTACGTCAAACCTTCTGCCCAGACCGAACGAAAAGCCTTCACTAGCGCTCACGAAGCCGAACTTGCCTATGACCAAGGTCTAATCCAGCTTCAAACCCCCATCCGTGTCCACACCAAGAGCCAAAAACGCGATACTACTCTCGGCCGTGTCTTCTTCAACGAAGTCCTGCCCAAAGAATATCCCTACGACAACGAAGTCCAAACCGGCAAACACCTTAAGAAAGTCATGTCCGACATCTTCAAGCTTTACGGTGCCGATGTCACTGTCGCCACTGCCGATGCCCTCAAAGACCTCGCCTTCAAATACGAAACCATCGCGAGTGTTAGTACGAGCAAAGACGACTACCCGACCTACCCCGAAATCGACGCGTTTATCGCCGAAGGTGACGGCATTGCCGCTCAAATCTCCGAACAATTCGATAGTGGCACAATTACCGAAGACGAACGTTATCGTCTTATCGTCAGCAATTGGCGAAATATCGACAACAAAATCAACGATTTCGTCAAAGAGCAACTCGCCAACCTCGACACCAACATTTCCATCATGGTCAACTCCGGCGCCCGCGGCTCCTCCAGCAACATCAAGCTCGCCTCCGGCGCTATTGGTATCATGGTGGACGTAACCAACCGCGAAATCGAGCTACCTGTGAAATCCAGCTACAAAGAAGGTCTCAACACCCTAGAATCCTTTATCGCGACCCGTGGTGCTCGCCAAGGCCAGGTTAGTACGGCTCTCAGGACCGCCGACTCTGGCTACCTCACCCGCCGTCTCGTTGATGTCTCCCAAGACGTCTTCACGGTAGACGAAGAAGCTGGCGATCCGGGCTTCACTATCAGAAAAAGCGAAACCGAACATACCGGCATCGACTTTATCAATCGTATCGCTGGGCGTTACACCGCCGATGCAGTTCCGGGTTACCTAGATGCCGACCAGCTCATCACCCGTGAACTTGCCGAACAAATCGCCGAAGACGAAGCTGTCGAATCTGTTCAAATCCAAAGCATCTTGACCACCGAAGCCACCAGCGGCATCCCGCAAAAAGCCTACGGTCTCGACATGGCAACTCGCGAACTCGTCCGTCTCGCCGAGCCAGTCGGTGTTATCGCCGCTCAATCTGTTGGCGAGCCCGGCACCCAGCTCACGCTCGACACCAAGCACAGCTCTGGTGTAGCCGGTTCTGGCGCAATTTCCCGCGGTCTGCCGCGCGTCGAGGAGCTACTCGAAGCCCGCCAGCCAAAAGGCCAAGCTTTTGTCTCCCCCATCTCTGGCATCGTCGATATCTGGGAAGATGGCAAGTTCTACGTTGTCCAAGTTACCCCCGAAGCCGGCAAAACCACCAAAATCGCCCTCGAAGGTCGCAAACCCAAAGTCAAAGACGGCGCGAACGTCAAAATCGGTGACGTGATTGCCAGCAAACCCAAGGGTGCTGACCCGCTCACTGCTCCATTTGATGCCAACGTCCAACTTCTAGAAAATGAGCTCGTCCTTGTTGCTTCTGCTGGCGCTGCTGTCAAGGTCGAAGTCCCCGGCGACTACCAACTCTTTGTCAAGTCCGGTGATAGCGTCGAGGCTGGCGACCGCCTCTCAGAAGGTTCACTCAACCTCCAAGATCTAATGAAGTACAAAGGCATCGAAGCCACCGAGCGCTACATCATGAATGATATCCTCGCTATCTACGCCGCCCAAGGTCAAGAAATCGCCGACAAGCACCTCGAGATTATCATCCGACAGATGTTCTCTCGCGTGATTATCGAAGAGCCCGGCGACTCCATCTTCATCACCGGAGACATTTTGAGCAAATCCGCCGTCACAGAAGAGAACAAAGCATTAGGGGCGCAGGGTAAAACTCCGGCAGAATATACCCAACTCCTGCTCGGCATCAGCAAGGTCGCCATCTACTCCGATTCCTTCCTCTCCGCTGCCAGCTTCCAAGACACCACCCGCGTGCTCATCAATTCTGCCATATCTGGACGCG
>Ga0123353_10018786_pt1 | contig 10239 bp, 9 predicted proteins | sample TergutLab28metaG_3_FD_92763 | JGI IMG/M metagenome (GOLD analysis project Ga0123353, IMG submission 92763) | Labiotermes labralis P3 segment gut microbial communities from Petit-Saut dam, French Guiana - Lab288 P3 | ecosystem: Host-associated > Arthropoda: Insects > Digestive system > Gut ...
GCATCTAAAGTACCAAAAAAAAAAAAGAGCAGTGCACACACAGTACAACAAATACATATAAGAATTGTTAGGAATGGTTCTGTCAGTTCACATTCCATAATAGGGTTACCTTACCTTCATCACTTGCTTCAACTGATTTTGGTACATGGTCCTACAAGTGTTCATTGTCTAATTTCACCCCTACTGCCATGCATGTGTTAAAGTGTAGTTAAACATACACTCTATCATGTGTCTGTATGTATTGTTGTTTTGCCAATATTGGGCATGCTGATATTATGTGTTCTGCTGTCTCATCAAATTGTTTTGAGAGTCTGCATTTGCTGTTTCTGTTTGTGGTATTTTTTTGCATAATATATGGTTTGTAATGCCTGATCTTGTGCTGCTCCTGTTGCTGTTGTTATTATTATTATTATTATCATTATTATTGGTGGTGGTGGTGGTGGTAACAGTAGTGCAGACCAAGCTGGGTCAGAACATTTAGTTGATAAATATGGTTGTTATCCATTTGCTTGTGTCTGGTCATTAATATTGATATGTTATATACATATATGTACAGATCATGATATTTCTGTGTAAAAATGTATGTACATTATTGTTATAAAATACAGGAATGTAACATCAAGATGAGGTGACAAACAAGGTGGTTGCTTTCATTACAACTCACTGCACTACAGTGTGTAGAATATTTTTCTCCTCAATCTTAGGCCTGTATTTTCAAATAAAATGTCAGTTGACTGTTGGTCAGTTGGTGTCAAGATTAGAGTAATTAATTTTAATTTGATCACAGTTTCAGTGAGTCAAGGGGGAATCTGATTGTAGAATGATGGGAAAATTTTATTGTTTCGTATCTTCCATTTTTAGCTATTACTAGCTTCGATTTAATTTTGTTATTATTCACGTTTGCATTTAATGTTACACAATGCCCTACTGAATTAACAACACTGAGCTACCTGGAGGACAATGTAATATCAAGTTATGAATTGCAGATACCAGTTAAGAATATGTACGTTACTAAGTATAAGTTCCTTTATGTATGACTGTAATTTATCCCTGATTATGCAAGTAAATGTTGTGAGTTTTATCAAAGATTGTACATAATTTCTAAAGACTGCAAATCCATACTGAAATAAAAATAAATATGGCAAATGACAAATAAAAACTGCTTGGTTTTTAAAAGTATGACACATCATGCATGTCACTCATACATCATATGTTTAATAATGTAGCTGATGAAACACAGTGTATGGATAATTACTTTAACAGCAATAAATTTTCATTTTCCCAGACCTGTCAAAATTCTTTGTGTAATCACATTATAGATGCATTATGTGTATATGTAAATATCCAGAACACTTTTTTTTTTGGTACAGATACATATTTTATTGTATTTAAATGCAAATATGTTGATACTTTTGTATAAATGTAGTTTCTTTATTATATTATTAAATGTTCTTAACATGTTTACATAAATAACTAATCCATTTCCTCCTTTTACTTAATTACACAATTTCCATACAGTCTTCTCATCACGACTTGAACTTTTTAAAGGAGACCCCAGCTGACCAGGTACACAGACTATCTGCATGATGAACGCTTGTTGTTTCCATCATGTAGGTTGTTTTTTCAACCGTTTGTGTATCTACATAGTTGAATCACTGTAGTAACCAGGGCAGAAACAGGTTTCATTTTTAAATTGACAGTACATTATGTGGGTGCAGTAAGATTTGAGCCCCCAGTGTTTTTATTGCTCTTGTATGTAGAACTGGAAGAAAACTGTGTCATATTAAAATAATACTCATAATGACCAATTAACACTTGATCATTTAAAATCTTCAGTAACAGGAAAATAAGTTTCTTACAGCTTGACTAACATCACAAATCATAAAGAAATCTAATATCATCATAATTACTGTCACTATGCACTGTGGCAGAACTGCCATCTACATCTAAATTTGCACTCTCATGGAAGCAACTGTTCACTGAAAGGGACAAAAATCCTTTCAACTTACAATACCTAAAATCTAAATGTTCGCTATACAATAATTCATACACTAGGATTTTAATATACCTGAGATATGAATATCCTACAAAATATTTTCTGTTTGGGCTGGGTTTATGAGACGGAAGTGGGTGGATTTGAATACTGAAAGTTCAACTTCTATACCTACAATGCACTCAAACTAAGACCCATTACCACTGGCACAAGTTAAAATGTACAACAGTCCCTTGAAATTAAAACTTATGCACTCATATGTTTGTGTTAAGCAAGGTATTTTTAATTTCAATGTCTACAGTTATTTGAACTGATAAAACATTGTTACTTTTCTGGTTAAAGGTTACCTATATTTTTCCAATACTGTTCTCTCTACAGGATACATCCCAAGTTACAATAAATATACATCAGTTACTGAATGTTAATGTACTTCATGTCCTACATTCTGTTCTGAAACTAATGATGGAGATATGGAAATCAATGCACATACGTCTCTATCACCATTATGGTTCATATTCTCTGCTCTTACATAAAGTTTAGCACAAACTTTTATGAGTAATCCTTATTCAATTAAGTGCCTGTGCATATGTTTATGTGTATCCAAACTTTCCTGATCATGTGCAAAACACAACTGAAAAATTAGTTCAAGCACTCATAATTACACACTTTACTCAACACACCCAAAGACTGTACTTAAAATGTCTGAAATAACACATTTAATATGGATGGACAAAATGTAATATGTTTTTTTGTGTTAGTTTTGGAATAATTTTCTGGTAAAGTCCAAAAGAACCTGAAGGAACAAGTCAGCTACTTCCGTCCTAAATGTATATATGTGTATACTTTTATGTACAGTACATGCTATTTATATTTTGGCTGCTCCCAAAATCATGGCAACTACCTTTTGACCAAAAATATGGCACCACAGGAAATGAAGAACATACATTTGAAAGCACATGGCAAGTACTTGTAAATGTTACCATCAGATGAGGGTAGTATATATACGTGAGTGAACAACATTTTGTGCACAAACATCACTGTGCTGGTGAACTTACACAGGACTAGTAGTCCATAAAGCAGAACAGCATGCATACATGCAAACAGCTGTTCTCTGCAGCAGAAGTGCATTGAAGTGCCATGCTGAGCTACATCAAGCATTGGGTGACTGTACCCTGCTGTATCAAACAATTGCAAGGTGGTTGCAGACAGTCAAAGTGTCAGCATGAACTGGTGACATGCAACACAGTACATGTTCCTTGTCTGTTCACACAAACATGTCAGTAGCCATAACTGAATAGTGCATGGATGAAGTTAGATGCTGCACTGTGACAGAATTAGCTGAGTGTTTTGTGTGTGTGCAAGTACTAGCGAATGTTGTCAAATTAACCAATACATGATAAGATTAAACTTTCTGAAAGGTATATGAATTATGAATGCACCATGTATATTTTAGTTCTCTTATTCAGTAACATCTAATTCCCAATATACAAGAGCTCAATCCTCCATTTTTATGATACCTTCAGCTCTTGAAGGTGTTCCATTAGAACCCTACGAGTAGGAAAATATGTCAAAAATTCTCTTACACACACACACAGACGTATGCAGTGGGATTAATTAGCATTCTTAACCAATTGTGGCCCACAAATGCTAAGACAGTAAAGTGCAACTCCCTGTGTGGAACATTGGATCAGTCCATTTCAGATCACATTTAAGCACAATGGTTTCACAAGTACATTCCTATTTACTTCCTGTGACAATTTCCATAGCAAATAAAGCTTCCTGTTCTTAAAGAACTTCTAAGCTGCCTGCATACTGGTCTTTCAACGTCAATAATCTCTCTTCTCTGACATCAAGTTGTATACACGATAAACAGTAGAGCAACAAGTAGTACATACTCTTTCCTTTCCGTCCAAAATATTTTACACATATGTGAAGAAAAAAATTCAAAACAAACAATAATGTATGTATATTTATGCCAAGTGGGCTGATATAAACAGAACAGAAAATTTATAAAATGTTCCTTAACTTTTAATAACCATCACTGGGCTCTGGTAAAGCCTCAGCTACTAAGCCAGTCAAATTCAGATAATCTAAAAATTAAGCCTAATATACAAACATCTACTTCCATCATATGCCAGATTCTTTTAGAATGCAAATACACACAGCTGTCATAAAGACACAATTTATACATAACCAACCAAAAATCAACAGCATGAACAGCCTTTCTCAAGAAGCTAATAGTTGGTAAGGTAATCACACAATTCTCTGCATTAGATACAATGTTCACAACAGTCCTCCAACTATCCCTGAATTTAGCCAAGTGCATCTAGTCCTTGTCCTCCCATTCAATCTCTGATTAATTTTAATACAGACACTCCCCAACTTGCATAAACATTCCATTCCACAAACCTTTATATAACCTGACTTTCATGTATGTTAGAGTTCAACCCACTACCCACCAAACATATACAGAGTAAATAACTCTAGTTATATTTATTTATATAGTACATGCATGCATGTAGTATTGATCCTACAATGTTTACTGAGGTGCCAAGCAAAAATTGTGTTAGAACCTTAAAAATAATAGTGAATACAGTAAATATGGCAATAAAAAAAAAAGAGTATCTGAGTTTGTGTGATGCAACTTTCAGTTCAGGCATGTGTTACTATTTAAAAATATCCCAAATAACAGCAGTCTACAGTCAAAAAGTAACACAATATTTATACACCTTGAATTATTTTATATGCAGTTTACAGAAAAACTATGTGATGTTCAGCTTATGTAACACAGGGCTTACATAACTTGGGAAGAATGCCATTACTGTTGTCCCTTCCATGCCTAGATCTTCCAAGAAGTCAATCTCCTTCAGGTTTTCTGACCAAAACTGTGTATACATTTCTATTTTGTCCCATACATGCTACATGCCACTCCCATCTTACCTTCCTTAATTTGAATAACCTAATGACATTGTAGTACATAATACATCTTTCAGTTCCCAAATTTTAAATGTCTTCCAATACAGTTGATACTTGTAGAGGCATTATTAAATCAAAAGTATAGAAAATAATCACAGGAAGTAATACGACAAAGACTAGAACTGCTAACATATAATGTGTGAAGATTAAAACTGCTAACACATGATATATGAAGCTGCTTGGACTGAAAAACAAGTAATTTTACAAAATATAAAACTTATAGGTATATTTAAAATAAAGGAAAAATGATGGATTATTATCATATATCCCAAGAACACTTTAAATTACAAACTACAAGTGATGAGAAATATTGGAAGACCAATAAGAGAATGTATCTAGCAAATGAACAGTTTAAATGGAACAGAACAATGTATGCATCCTTGTCCACAGACTGACAACACAAAATATCAAGGACCACAATTATGAAACATCACTATGCATGTATTTGTGAAATACAATGTATTCAACAAGGAATATATCTTTCCACTCTTGTGGCAGTCCTTGACAGATGAAATTATGAAATGCTACATCAAAACGCACTGTCAAAAAGAACCAGTTACTAGCATACAGACTGCAATGCTTTTCACATTGAACCTACAAATGTTACTACTACTAAATAACTCCAGCAGTCAAATGGTTAGCACTCCTGCCTCATATACAAGAGGTTCCCAGTCTGGAGACTGGCTATTCTGTCCAAGGTTGTCTGTGATTTTTCTCAAACCCTCCAGCCGAGGCTAGGGGAATACCCCAAAATATCTGTGACCCCATCCTCTTCCATCCATTATCCACAAAATCATTCTATCAATCAACATAAATAATCACTGTACCTGAAGAAGCTTTATAAAATTACCACAGATTCAATAAATCAAGCAATACTGTGATAATGAGGTACCATTATAGTTCAGAGACAAGAGAGAGCAAATTTCAATTCTGTGAAACTAAATGTCAATTTTAAAAATGGTGTCCATCCAAAACTTGAAACAAGAATGAGAGTTTGAGATAGTGGTTGGCTTTCTGAACCACATACCCATGTAAACATTTTCATTCACTGAGACACGTAACTGCTGGTATGTCCAGTTTCAGAACATGTAATATCCATCTCTGGTGCTGTCTGGCGAGTCGCTGCTGGTGTAGCTCATCTGGCCGACAGCTGCTGATGAGTTTTACTTCATTCCATATCATGGCTCCTTGCAGGTGACATAAGTCTCTGTCCAAAGCACTAAGCTCCTCAGAACTAAGCTTCTGGTCTTTTTCTAATGGAACACCATCAACATTCATGTGACTATTAGACTTAACCTTCTGTGGGAGAGACAGTCCTTCACCAGGCTTCTCAGCACATCTGTTCCTCATTACAAGCACTTTACTGTATCTACAGCCCCCAATCCCATTCATGTCTACCCTCCTACAAGAAATGAACTTTTTGAATGTCATCAGTAAATACCTGCGATGGCACCACAATGCCTCATGCCCTGCAAACCTCAGGATAAGATCCGTATTCAAGAGAAGTTCAGATGCAACCAGTCCTAAAGATTCAATTAGAGCAGACTGCATAGTACCAATATTGTCTGCACTCTGGCTGCAGGACAGGAGCTTCTGTATTGACCGTCTTGCTGTGTCTACAATATCATCACTAACTGAATGTCTGAAGTCCAGCAAACAGTCCAGCAGAAACTGTCGGTACTGCATCCCACTGTAATCTGACACATGAGTTGACACCCATGCTTCAGATGCAGCCCACTCTTTGAGCAGACAATTTTTAGCCAATGGAGCAATATGGGTCAGACACCACATTCTGTGACTCCATGCATGGTAGTTGTTGGGATAATGATCAGCTGCATACTGGGACACTCGCAGCTCCTCTTCTAGTAGCTCATCCTTATCTGCACCAGCTGCACAACAAAACATCTTCTTCTAAACACCATCATAATTACAAGTAAAAAGAACTTCCAGCTGTACAGATATTACCTGCCTAGGCTTGCCATAAAACTGATGGGGATTACTTAACTATCCTTAGGGTGGGTAAAATATCAAATGAAGGCATACACATACACCCATCTTCACATTTGAACAAAATCAATTTCCACCCCTCTACCTTTAATATAAAACTTTTACAACACATAAAATCAGCCTACGATCAATATGACTGTCTTAAGGCATGTAAGGAATAATTCTCTGTTAACAACTTAAGTCACATGATATTAATACATTTTGTGTAAGAAGTTAACAAGGAAAGTATAGAACTTTAGGCAGCTTTGAGAATGACTGTGCACCTTCTACTTAGTCACTTATTCATTTCTATTATATTTGACTACATAATGCTTAATAAACACAGTATTTGCCTTATCAGTTATTACGATCCTACAAACAACTGAGACTCAAAGGTAATGCTGTGTTGCAGTACTGCAGATTAATCTGCATCTTTAAAGATCTCAACTTACAGAGACTAAAATGGGCAAGAAAATCGCGTGGCACAATAAAGTAAAAATAAGAGTAACAGTGCTATGCACCTAGCAATAATCTTCTGACCACCCACTTGCGGTGAGCAAATGCATCAGCACATTTTGGCTTGCGAGACAGTAGTACTGCTGTGAAGTGCAGCTCCCTGGGCATGTCCAGTCTGCTGGATTGCAACATCTCACGGCGCATGTTCCAGAAAGTTGTCACATCAGGATTGAGCAAGAGAGCACCCGACAGTAAACGTGCCAACAAGGCAGGATCTGAAGCAAGCAAACATTAACCTTGTTACACAAATAACCAAAACACAACTGAATAGTGCTCAAAATGCAGCAGAAAACAGCATATCAAAGATCACTTTCGAAAAAGTTAAAATGGATTTTACAGAATAGGAGTGGAAGGGTGAGGAGTAAAGTAAAATACATCAGGACAGGCACCACAGCGACCCTTGCACCCTGACTGATTCTGATCTTTCCTAAGCCCCTTTGCTTAAGCAATGGTGAGGAATAAATGTATTTGGTTCTTGATAAGGAACAATGGCACAAACATGAATATAGTTACAAGCTCTTGCATTCCATAAAATGCCAAATATTTCTTTTTGTAACTGAAAGACTATTAGGTTCTCAAGAAGGGCTCTACCAAATGAAGTTAGCTATAATTTCTGCAGTCCATGTAATATGAAACAACTACTTTAAGAATGTAAAACTAATGTTCCTCTGAACATTAAACTTAATGAAAAATGAGTGTAAGTCATACACAGTCTTTTATGCACCACAACTCACCCAGCATTTTACAATTCTATAAAAACTTCAAAACATCCTGCCCATACTATGACCACAAGATACAAAAATGTCGCATTCATGATGCAAGTCCCCATTCCCACGGTTAATTTTCAGCTTCATACTCACATATTAATACACAAGGATAAATTATAATGGCCTTACATATTGTGTACGAGGGCACAGGCTTAAATTTCTGTAGTGCAAACATGTTACTTTATCATCAGTGCTAGGACTATCAACCTTGCTAGAATCTGATGCATTGAAAATCACCTCCACATCACAGAGTGTTCTTGGTTCATATAACAAAACTTTAACAGCACTGATCATACAGGGTCACATTAAAGGACATTATATATTACAAAGATAAAGAAAATGCAGTCAGTCTAATTTGATGTGGCAGCCCATACACCAGGAAGGTACAAGGAAAATGCAGTCACAGTCTAATTTGATGTGGCAACCTAACACTTACCAGGAGGGTGTGAGAAAATTCATCAAAAATGTTACTCAGGATAAGCAGCCTCATACAAGATTTGAACACAGACCCTCCTAAATACAATGAGGAAGTGTCAACCATTCAACAACACCCAATCCATTAGTAAGTAAAATTCCACAGCTTCATAGCCCTAATACATATGCTGGATTCAGAATTCAGCAAAACAGCGACTTTTTCAGGACACCCAGAGTTGTACCTCTGAGTTTGAGCCTCCTAACAAATTCAGTCTCTCAAAATGTACAATGGGAAAAAGACATGATCTGCTTCCAACCAATTTTATTTTTGTCAGATCTTAAGTGGAATGGCAAATACTCCAGTGAGTATCAATACAATCCCCTTAAAAATGTTTATGACGGGTACATAAATTACGGGTGCTAGGTTGTCCAGGCGACTAATTTTTTTTACAGTGGTGCCTAACATTTGTGTGTTCTCCATGTGGAACTTGTTACACGTAACCCATCTAGCACCTAGAATTTTGAGATGGTTCCTACTAGATGTTTGATAAATCAGTGTACCCTGCTGTAAGAAAAATAAATTCCTCTTCTTCCTGAACACTACTGTTACTATAACACCACAAGTAATCCAACATGTGACTACAGAAGCTGGAGAAAGCCAAAAAATGAAAATTTCAATACATAATTCAATCTAAAAAACAGCAGCACACTTTGAATTACAACATGCAGTTCTACAACTAACTTAAAAAAAACATTTTTCCACACAGCTGCAAAAATAATCTATGCCTTTCACAAATCCTGGTCGTTTCACAGCAACATCTGAACATTTAACTCTTGCCACAAAACACTTTTTATCAAATCATCCCTATCACTTCTTGCAGCATGGGATGGAGTTAAACTTGCATAGCAATTCTTACACAAAGCCCAGCTCAGAGTCAATAGTTTCTGTTCAATAATCACACAATAATAATATCTTAAAAATAACAGAAAAGGAGAGGTTTTCCATTGAACATTACTGTCAATTGCTGAGATTATAAAGTATCAGTGGTAGATAGGTGAAATATGAGTATGGTGCATTGGTAGAATGTTAATGACAGGGGAAAACTGAAGTACTCAGAGTAAAACCTGTCCCAGTGCCATCTGGTCCACCATGAATCACACATAGACCAGGTGGGGGGAGATCAGCAACTAACCTCCTCAACTGTGGCACAGCCTTTAACCTAATAAATCAGCCATTTTGAAAAAACACTCCACACAATCCTGCCAGATAGAATGACAGCAGGATCCTGAGAAACAGTTTAAGTATGTAATAGCAGTGACTAACCTTCCCTGCGGGTGCGCAGCTGTCGGGCATCCATGAGACGGTGGTATGTGTAACAGTAAACATGGCGGACGCACCAAGACTCCAACCCCAAGTAATGTTCAACATGAATCACAGGTGACTTGTTATGGTTCACTGTCACTGGCACAATGTCAAACTCTTTTCTATAATACAAACACACAAGACATACTTGGGTTGGATTTTCAAGAACACCACAATGCTTAACACCACAATTAAAAAAAAAAAAAGACTTTACAAACTACCAC
>Ga0123353_10018787_pt1 | contig 10239 bp, 6 predicted proteins | sample TergutLab28metaG_3_FD_92763 | JGI IMG/M metagenome (GOLD analysis project Ga0123353, IMG submission 92763) | Labiotermes labralis P3 segment gut microbial communities from Petit-Saut dam, French Guiana - Lab288 P3 | ecosystem: Host-associated > Arthropoda: Insects > Digestive system > Gut ...
CCTCCGCGAGCCTAGCCCTCCTCGCCCGCTTTTTGGCAGCACCACAACGGTTATTGCTAGTAGTTCGGAGGCCGAGAGTGTCAAACTTCTCTGTCAGGCCCTCCAGGTTCTCCGAACATAAATTACTGGGAGACGGGCGTCCCCCCCCCCCAATCAGGGAAGTCTCGCCCGCTCCTTGCTCAACTGGGTCCCGACCAGGGGCCACAATCTGCGGAGCATCTGAGCAGGAACCCTTAACAGAGTCCCCAGATGCGGAGCTCTCCATATCCTTTAAGTTTTCATTCGTGCGTTCCATTTCGGTCCCACGAATAATGGGGAAATATGTGGTCCACCAACTACAAACCCCATAATTGGTAAGGCTTAAAGTACCCCTGGGAGGTCGCCTGGTATCCCAGGGGGTGCCGTTTGAGACAGACACACCCACTGCCATTCATCCCATAGGCACGGCACTCACACCGTAGGATTTGGGGTTTTTTCAAGGTTTACTCATTTAGATCCGCTGTGTTCTGTGCAACAGGGTCACCTCTCGTAAGATAAGGTTCTTCGCCGTGCACAGACGGTCTTGAGTGTTGAGAAGCTATATAACGCATCTATCAGCCCTAGAGAATTGCTGAAGACCCTCCAAAGGGTTACATATGTCGCCCTACGAAAACACAGCGGACCCGGAAACGGCCCGGCCGACTCCCCTTGACCCCAACGTCGGTGACAGATGAATGACAGAGCTATAAGAAGTGATGGAATGATGCCGATACGGAAATCTGTTCCACAGCCACTTTATCCACCACAATTCCATACGAAGAGGCCTGGGACTGATGGCGCGCCTGCGTGGTAAGAAGCCGACGAATTAGCGCCTCAGCCGTGGTATGATTACGCCGAGGTTCACTCCGAATACCTCTTCAGTGGCAGTACTGACTAAGATGTCGTTATAATTGGTGACTACGCAATGTAGCACAGTGTGATTAACAAAATGTTAACACTTGCGTGGGTCTTCCTTTATTTTTTCGTGTACAGGTTATATTTTCTCTTCACTGGACCTGTACCACTGAACACGTCTGCCATTGGCTTAACGGAGACAGCAAAGAATCTCTCTGGAAATAATGAGGGGAGTCAGCTACTATTTGCTGATCTTGTTTCAAACTCCTGTAGCACAAACAAACGAACACTACAAAGAGGCTGTTACCGGACATTCGCAATGCGAGGGCTATGAGCCATATCGTTAGTCTTACACTCATACCTCCTGCTAAATGGCAGGTGATCGATTTGCTACTGACGCTGTACAGAAGTGTAGCCACGTGCAGCTGTTGCCGATAATTGGCCACTGGGAACAAATCAGGCATACTTCATTTAGGGTACTGTGCGTCCCACCGTCGCAAACATAGCTCTGTACAAGGCTCACAGGTTGACGGAGCGAGTCACTGACCTATTGATTGACTGACTGGCTGATTGACTGACTGACCGATTGACTGACTGACTGAATGTTTATGACAGTTTGAGGGTCTGATGAAGTGACTAGCTGTGTGTCTGTGAACAAATGAATGTCTGGGTGACCGGTTCAATATGACTGAACTGCTGACTGGACGGCTGACTTACTGACTGACTAAATGACTGACTGACTGACTGGAATACGGAATGTGGCTGGCTCTTTGGATGGCTTCTTGAATGACTGAATTAACTAAAATGCAAACTGACAGATTATTTGCCGAAGAAATCTGGCGCCGATCCCGGTGGCCGAAGGGTCTAAGGCTTAGGTATTACTTTGATTGTGGGCTCGAATCCCGCCGGCGGCATGGATGTCTGTCTCTTGTGAGTGTTGTGTGTTATGTAGAAATCTCTGCGAAGGGCCGATCCCTCGTCCAGAGGAGTCCTAGGGTGTGTGTGTGTGTGTGTTTTACTGAATTTGATCAAGTGCAACAATAATCCTTCTACACCAACAGTTAGTAGGAAGGTCAGAATAAGAAAGAAAGAAAGAAATTTGATTGCTGATCAAATATCAACAGAGCAACAATAGTGCTACTCGTTGACTCACAAGCTGTGTTAGAAACTACATTAGTCACTCATGAAATGACAGACTAACCAAACAACAAACTTAGAAACAAACTGGTTGAACTACCTCCCATTAAACTGTTATTTGATTATTCATAATTTCGTAATTAATTTTAAAATCGAAACGCGGCAGAGCAATCGGTTTTTTTTTTTTACTTTCTGTAACCCAGATTTCTAATTTACTAACCAGGCTATGTTTCAAATATGTCTGCGCAAGCACAATGACGTGCACTAGCACTCCTGGTTGGCACTGTAACAATGTTCATTAAGCTCTTCAAATTTCGTATTTCTTTGCAGAAGGTGTAAAAATTACAGTCGTGAGAGTGTCCAAAATATGTGTGACTAGACATATGAAGTGAAAACGTAAATAAACTAAATATATGTCTGGCTCGTCCGTCGTTCGTTCTGACTACTTATGCTTTTTCTTTTACTGTAAAGTGGTAGGCGGACAGTATTACTTAATGTTTGACTGATAGAGCCAGTGAAAGTATTGAGAGACAGGTGGACAATGTAACACTTCAGGTCCATACCCATACGGCTGGAGCTAAATCAGACAAACGATGTTTGATGGTGATCTGCACAGCACACAATCAGGGAAGACGCGAGAGTGTCTTCGTCAGCGGGAACCATAGCTCGTTAGAAAATGTACATAACAGCTTGACATTTTAGCATGGTTGTGGGATGATTATGATATGTGAAGTGTCAAGTATGATCAAAATTTCTTTGCATTCGGGCCTCAGGGTTTGTAACCCATTTAATAACTGGTTAAAGTCTGTGTTTGGCAAAATAGCTCGGGTAAGATTTTATTGAACTGGTGATTATGAGCATTTCCTATGCGCATAATTCCGATTTAAAAATTTTCGTATCATTGTAATCGAATTAATTAACCAAGCATGCGTAGAAACTTCATTTTATATAATTATCAACATCTACATACTGAAAAGAACGGAACTGTATAACAGAATGTTCACCCGTCTGTGATGTACTGTGCAGACTGACACTAACACAACGCGATAGAATTATAACTGCTGCCAAAACCTGAAGGTACTCTATTTATTTTCTGACAAGTAATGGCTGCCACGAACAGACGCACACACACAGACACTTTTTATCCTGCCCACGGGGTATCTATCTCATGGAATGATGGGTCAAAATCTGAATTAAGCAAAATATGTCACGATATACTTCATTTGAAAGGTCTCTCCAGCGGTTAAAATAAGGCAGACGAAAAAAGGGTAATGTTTACCGTCATGGAGTAAAAAAAAAAAGAAGAGAGATTCATAAAAGATTTAGTTCAGTGTGAACCTCGTGTGAATTGGCATGCGATAACAAAACGTATGAAGCACGTAACAACAGGCTGAAATATAAAAATAAGAATTAAGGATTAAAAAAGAGAATTAAAAATATTTAGAATTTTTGAAAGGCATCGGCTTAGCAAATGTCTTTACTACAAATAAGTGCTTCTGTTTTATCTATAAAAAAAACTTCTCTACTAAATTTCAGGGCTGCAAAATTGCATTCTTTTCGATCAACGTTGATTTTCATTATTTTTCAAAAGAAAATACATTTTTTATAAGTTCTTCCAATTACGAGGGGCATTATCAACTGACAGCAGACAAATACCATTGTGAATCACGAAAGCACAACTGCATGGCTGAAGGCCAACAAATGGCACTAGGACTTAAGATGTCCAAACAGCAAAGGAAATGATCGACTGATTGTAAACCCGCAGCTAACGAAAAACTTTCACACCGTTACACCCAAATTTGAAAGGGGCGCGAATTAGAGTCTGAATAATACGTGACCAGTCATGTGTCCTAAAATATTCTAAGACGAAATGTCTGTCGGATATTACAAATAGGCCAAAAATTTCAATATGCGCGGGAATAGCTCAGTCAGCACAGTGACTCTATGCTGGCGGATGGTGGATATGCTTTAAGGTTCTTTAAAATATTAGTTTTTCAGAACCCCGTAATTTAAGTGTCCATTTTGCAAGACTTTATTCCGTCAATATTCTACATTAATTTCTCGTCTTCCCAAAAGAAACTACTCTCAAATTCATCGAAACCTTCTATACTATACTATACAATACTAGACATGTACAAATGTTGGTAAGTTCATCTCTCTAAAAACATCCTCTTTAGGCTAGCCTCCCAGATCCAAATATTTTTTAAATCTTAAATCGGTTAATACCGTTGTGATTATAATAACAAATATATACAAAAAATTTACTGATCACAACTCAGAGGTTTTTACTATATGTATAAGGGGGTTGTTAAAACAGGTACAATTTTCATGTAATACATATGTCAAAAAGTACTAAGAATATGCACTGGGTTACAGGTGATGTACATATAAATGAGATCTGATTTTGTACAAATAATCGATTTATATTAAAGGGTAATTGGGGTGTGTACAGATGTTTTTCGTTTCTAGATTTTATGTTAAGTGGAAGAGAGAATATTTTTCTTCTTTATTCGAGCAATCTACTAATTTTTCGTTGTAGTCGAGGTAATTTTTGGTAGATGAAATATGTGGGGGAGGAAACTTACTTTTGTCTTTAACCGGAGATGTGTTATGGATTTAAAAAAAAAAGCAGTTTTTAGATAACTGCAACGAAATGTCAACAGATTGAACGGAATAAATAAGAAAAATACTGTCCCGTCCACCTACCACAAAATATACAAAGGAAAAACTACATCGATACACACTTCAATTACCATTTAATACAAACCGATTATTTGTACAAATCACATATCATCTATTTGTACACCACCCATTACCCAGTACATCTTCTTAGTAATTCTGGATGTTTGTAATACACGAAGAAGGTCCGGTTGGGCCGAAACATGTTGTCATAACCCCCATAAGCTACAAATAAAAACATCTGATTTGTCATCGACGGATTTTTTTGTATATATTTGTCCAAATACTTTTCTCTGCTTCTATCATCTTGTAACTCTTATTTTCCCTTCACATAACACATTTCATATCCATCCAAAATAAGTTAAATTGCTCAGCTCTGCCGGCCAGAATCGTTTCCATTCCAGTCCTGTAAAAAAAGTCTTTATATGACAGTACTTAGAAAAGACAAAAACCCTGCCTACACACAAGAGGCAAGTCCAAGCAGAAACACGGTTTGAATTTTTGATACCCTTTTTTTTTAGTTTCCATGTCAGGAAATATAGACATTGACCTTTCCCAGGGGTTGTCTCAAAAACTATACGAACTTTTTTACCAACCAACTCCATAATTTATATACATTATGTGTACGGAATTTACATGGTAAAAAAGTGAAGTTTTCAATTCAGAAAGTACAAAATAATTTCTTTACGAACTCTTTCCCTATTCGCATGTTTAGTTCAGCGTGGGAATAAAAGTACCTCGAGTTGTCTGGTAAGTTAATTAACCATGGGGTGTGTCCTTTGGTATTTCAACTTCAGACATACTACCTGATGACAAACATTCGAAAGTTCTACCACACTTCACCACAAATGAGCATCATTCTAAGCACGACAAGCAACAGATTATATATTGCATTAAATCAAGGCGGATCTGACAGGCCGTCTTTACGATAACAACAGACAGGTTAGGAACAGTCAATCCCAACCTCACAATATGTCCCTTGAAACTCTACCACACTGTCAGATATTTCAGAAGCCTGCAAGGACATGTTTCCGTAACGGCAGATTGTATCATCGATTCTAGCCCACAAATTTATTTTTACGACGGTACGTCGAGTACGCACTTTCCTCCATTTCGCTATTCCTAACTGATTCATATACTGAAAACAACATGTTTCTTCAACTTCTGGCATTTCATTTGATTTTCCTCTCGGATTTCTTTCAAGAAAATAACTATTTTAATTTTTAATTTCTTTCCACAGGACCAAGTGTGCTGATGTTTACATGCTAGCGTAAAACAATAATCTAAATTCTTTCTCTTTATCCAAAACCGTACAAATTACATAACACACACTGCAGTTTTACCAGACGCTTATGTGACTATAAAGCCTGATTTCTCATACCAGAGTAAATACAATGATTGTGATGGAGAACAGTGATCTCATGAGACTAAATGCACGTTGGGAAAATAAAAGTACAATACAGCACAAAAAAAGAAATCAATGATTTATATGCTTCGCCGAATATTATTAGGGTGAAGAAAGCAAAGAAAATGTGCTGGGCGAGGTGTGTGGTGTGTACAACACACACACACACACACACACACATGATACATGAAAAAGGCATGGAAATTAACAATCGGAAAACTTGAAGGCAACACATCATTTGTGAGAGTGAGGCGTGGAATATGCAGATAATATTAAATGCATCATAAACAAAGAGCGTATGAGGAGGATGCTTTCTGCTGTCAGGCAGATCCGAATACTGACCAGTGGCGGGTTATGATGGATACGGCAACTAACTCCCAGGTTCAATAATGTCCGCAAATTCATTTACCAACTGAACGAGTAACTCTTTACGTGAAAATGGCTGTATTATCTGCTAAACTGTCAATACTTAAACCTCCGTTCGCTTAAGGAGCCGGGATATCTAGGACGGTATGATGCTCAGGCTACGGCATGAACTAGCTAAGAAATTGCGGTTTAATTCCCGACAAGAGCATGATATTTTTCACTTCTGTAAAGGGTTCTGACCGGTTATGAGGCCCATCAAACCTACTCTTCGATGGGTACTGGAGTTCTTTCTCCGAGGGTGAAGCAGCTGGGAGATGAAGCTGACCATTCAACTCCACCCAGTGCCGAGGTTAGAATATAGTGGAACTGTACCTCCACCCACTCGTATGTCTTTGTGGCGTTTACAAGGGCAGGTTGAAATTTTGCATTTATTCATATACAAGTCCACCGCTTCGCCCCACTATCCCCTGGGATCTACTCCTATTGTAGATTCTGTCTCACAATGCTGACAACAAAAATAGAGGACATCCCGTTCTGTTTATGGAACATTCAAAAGCAAATCGTTTACTATCCGTCGACGTTGTGTTTGACGGATAGTACACGATTTTCTTTTGGACAAATATGCCTGGTGATACATATTTCAGCCTGACTGCAAGAAGGCTACGGTCCGGCTGCGGCTGCCTTCTTCAAATTTCCGCAAGCAAGGTTTGGGTCGCTACCCTTCAAACAGTCCCCAATAAACACAAAACAGGCAATATACGTATAACGTAACATTGAAGTGCGTTCGTGCAACCACTGTTGCAGTGGAAAAGCAATGAGGATTATATATGCTGAGTGTCTGTGTAGCCAAGGTATCCAGCATGTGTCGTATTGTCATCTGTGGCCTACCCCGACCTACAATATTTTTCCACATTATCTCATAAACGGCAAGATTTTCGAGAGAAAAAAAAGTCACTGAACAAAAAAAAAAGGCATTTTGTAATTTCCTCTACAACTTTTGTCTAAATATTTCTCATCTTAAGAAGAACTAAGCGTGATGTAATAAAAATGTATATTGGTCTTCAAATAAAGTACCCGTTATTCTTGTCCGATTTTAATGAAACTTTAATTTTCTCAACGGGTTTTCGAAAAATATTCAAATGTAAAATTTCATCAAAATCCGTCCAGAGGGAGCCGAGTTGTTCCATGCGGACAGACGGAGAGACAGACAAGACGAAGCTAACAGTCGCTTTTCGCAATTTTGCGGAGATGTCTAAATTTGAAACGTTGTGTGCTTGAAACCCTTGCGACACCGTTCTCAAACAAATGGGTAGCAGCAGCGTGTCTGTGGGTCTGTCTTTCCGTAATATTAATATTACAGACACTAAGAGATGTGACTAATTCCAAGCAACGGTATCCTTGCGAGTTTTAAGTTTCTCACAGCGGTTCTGATAAAAGAAATCAATCCTCGTCGGGTGTCACACTGCGTCGAGTGGTAAAACCCCGACGTTTCGAGGGACTGTAACGCCTTCGAAACTGATGTAGCTGTTTACCAGCCGACACGGCGTAAGATCCCAGAACACTTGAATACTCAATAATGGCCTTCGTACGAAAATTGTGGCCACTCAGACATCCTAAGTGGCTTTACTCAGTACCGGTATATGAACGGGTTTCGAGATCCTGAAATAAGGTTCATTTAATTTTTCCAGTACTTGTCTTTAAACATTTATTGTTTCATGCGAAAGTGTGTAAATCCAGAAAATAAACTATGTTTGGTGATATCTTCCCCCTGTGTATTTATTAATAATGTGCTATTGGTCAGATAATTAGCATCTTATTATTAAGAAAATTAGTCCTTGTGAACCCCTAGGACATGCTGGTCTTTTCTCTTAGAGAATTCCAACCAAATACTGTATTTCCTTTGTTTCACTGCACAAGAAGTGTCCCATACTTCTAATCTTACACTGAAGTGATATTTGGTAACCGTTACAAGTTACGAGTGTCATCGTACCTAATCTTCTCCATTCTCTTGTTACTTCTTTCATCGTTGGCCCAAACAGTTTCTGCCCCTTGCTCTTGAATATTATCAATTTTAGTAAGACGCGAGTATTGATCTAAAAAGAAGATTTTATTAAAATTAATTCCACAGATGGTTATTTTATGGAAACGAACTTAAAATTCAAATGGAACTGAAATAAAAATTAACGCAAGCCACCTAACATTATTTGGAACTTAAGGTATAGTTAGTCTAACTTCGTAACAACACATTACTCTTAGGAGATGTGGTGGGGGAAGCACATTTCAGTTTGACTTCTCAGCAAACTATCATTTTCCTTGGTTCCATTTTGAACATTCACCCTTCTCTTTGTCTTGAAGAAACTCTTCAATTTTTCATGATTCTCTTCTCACATCTACGTTCTTGTCATTTGATATTCACTCGCCGAAGTTGGTTCTTGATGGCAGCTGAAGAGGGTGGAATGAAAGAGGGGGAGCGGGAAGGTAAGCGCATGATGAAGCAGAAGCGAAATTGGATGGTATAAAGCAGTAGGCTCAACTTTATGTCTTCTAAACTTTGGCACTGCTGTTGTGATGTTCAAATCAACGAGGCTTCCGTTCAATGGTGAGAAACACACGAACAGAAAAGCTGACTTGCAGACAGACAATTGAAACAAACTGTGAGCAGATACGGAGGTAAATTGTAGTAAAATACATTGACAAACAAGAAAATGGCACTGAAACCGATAAACAAATTTATGAACAGGAAGAAAACCCGACGATGTTTGCGGGACTGATGTTCTAGATTCATTTATTATTTCGTATGTAAAATAAACAAGTACGAACTATAACATTAAACGTATATATGAGAAGATATTAAAGTACAGATGTAATGAAGAGAGCGATAAATAAGACGACATAATGTCCTAGCCAGACAAGTGCTGATAAATGCAGGTAGTTTAAACATATACTTCAATTTTCTGCACAAGGAACACGTCATGGTTGGAATCGTGTACAATAATAATAGAAAGAAGTAAAGGTAAAGCTATCCCATTACTGGCCTAGGTAGACCTTTAGGGCTCCATGTGGTCGAGGCTTTCAGAATTTCTAGACAAACAGAATAAGAAGGAGGGAAGTTGTCAGCCCTACGCACCGGCCGCCTTTACACGCCAGGAGATACCCCTGAATCGACCCCTGGGCCGGAAGGATTAATACAATGGGAATTCCCAATGATCCCACCGAAAATCGAAACCGCGACCTTCCGGCTTGTAGTGCAGTCCCTCAACCAACTAAGCCAAAAACAAAGCAATTTTGAAAATATTCCGCGGGATGTGAAAACATCTAAAATTACAGGATACGAGAAAAATTGCAAATAAAAAGTACAATGGTTTATACAAAAAGTAATATTGGTTGCAAAATGTAGCAACAGTGTAACATTTCAAGATCGTTTAATGCGTTATTGCCTAAAGATTCTTAATTCCTGAAAGCTAATTGGATATTTAATTACTGGAAGCCTCCATAACTTAAATGTACTCGTACTTCACTACGTCAAACTCAGCAGCACACGGCAACTGGACGTATGCAACGGGATCTCTTAAACAACAACAACAACTACTACTACTACTATAACCACCACTACTACTGCTAACTCAACTACTACCACCACCACCACCACCACCACCACTACTACTACTACTCTTACCACCACCACCACCACCGCCACTACCATTACTACTCTACTACTACTACTACTAATAATAATAATAATGCGAGAAGATGGTTATCTCATAGCCATAGCAGTGAAA
>Ga0123353_10018789_pt1 | contig 10239 bp, 8 predicted proteins | sample TergutLab28metaG_3_FD_92763 | JGI IMG/M metagenome (GOLD analysis project Ga0123353, IMG submission 92763) | Labiotermes labralis P3 segment gut microbial communities from Petit-Saut dam, French Guiana - Lab288 P3 | ecosystem: Host-associated > Arthropoda: Insects > Digestive system > Gut ...
ATAGTACATGAGGTTTCTTCGTCAGGTCAGACAATCTTTGTTGAGCCTGAAGAAGTGGTAGAAAAAAACAACGAGCTTTTAATCGAAAACCGCAGGCTTGAGGCGGAGATACGCCGTGTGTTGCGTGAACTAACTGGCCGCATCGGACCTCAGCGGGAAAAACTGGAAATTTTTCATCGTTCTATAATACAACTTGAAACCATAAGAGCCAGGGCCCGTTACGGTTTTGAGAAAAAAGGCGTTTTTGCCGGTGATGCTGTGAAACTTGTTCTGAAAAAGGCCCGGCATCCTCTCCTTGGAAGACACGCAGTTCCGCTCGATTTAATTATGGCTGAAGGAATACGCACGGTGATCGTCACCGGACCCAATACCGGCGGCAAGACCGTGGCCCTGAAAACTCTGGGGCTTTTGGCAATGATGAACCAGTTTGGCCTCGCTTTGCCTGTTGATGAAGGAACCACTCTTCCGGTCTTCGATGCAATTTTCGCGGATATAGGCGACGAGCAGTCCATAAGCCAGTCTCTTTCTACTTTTTCCGGTCACATGACCAATATCGCTGAAATAATCAGGCAGACCAGTGACAGATCGCTGGTACTTCTTGACGAACTTGGATCGGGAACCGATCCCGAAGAGGGAAGCGCCATAGCCATGGCTATTCTTGATCACTTTATAGAGAAAAAGGTTCACCTCATCGTTACGACTCATCACGGGATACTAAAAAATTACGGTTATACACGGGAAGGGGTGGAAAATGCTTCTATGGAATTTGACAGCAGAACCCTTTCCCCGACTTTTAAAATTGTTATGGGAATACCGGGAGAAAGCAGGGCACTGGACATAGCTTTTAGGAACGGTTTTCCTTCCGAACTGGTGAGCAGGGCCCGTGGTTACCTTGACGAGGAACGTTCCGATGTTTCCGCTCTTATCTCCGGGCTTAAAGACAAGCACAGAGAACTGGAAGCTGCCGTAGAAGAAAGGAATATTGAAAAACGCCGGCTTGTTGAGGAGCGGCGCCAGGCCGATCTGAAAGAGCTGCGCCTTAAACAGAAGGAACTGCATTTAAGGTCAGATGGCTTCGGAAGCCTCAGGCGGCTATTGGATGAGAGCCGGAAGACCCTGGAAAATCTTGTCCGGGAAGTCAGGGAAGGGGACCTTGGCAGGGAAAAGACCTTAAAAGTCAAGGAATTTCTTTCGGGGCTCGAAGCCCAGGTAAAGGCCGAAGAAGCGATATTAAAGAGTGAATTGTTTGATATGTCGAATGAGATTGCGCGTAACGCTTCAGTCTCAGCCGCAGGCGCCGGATCGCATAACGGTTCGGAAATTGTCCTTGAACCGGGCATTGAAGTCCTGGTCGGTGAGACTCGCCGACGGGGCCGGCTGGTTCGCCAGGATAAAAAAGGTTCCGCCGACACTCCGGCTTCCTGGATAGTGGAAATCGGTTCGCTGAAAATGAGTTTCCCCGAAAATGAACTTTACCCTGTAAGAGACAGCGGTTCTTCCGGAAAGACAGGAGCTTCAGTGAAGGGCGGAACTTCCTGGGCGGCCGATTTGGCGCCTTCTGCTCCTCCGCAATTTGAACTCAATCTTCTGGGCATGCGGCTGGCTGAGGCAAAGGAAGCTCTTAACCGGCAGATTGACGCCGCCATTCTTTCCTCCTTAAGTGAATTTGCCGTTGTTCACGGTAAGGGTGATGGAATACTCTGCAGGGGAGTTCACGACTTCCTGAAAAATGATCCCAGAATTGCGGATTACTTTTTTTCCAGGCCGGAGCTTGGAGGCTTTGGCAGAACCGAAGTAATTTTAAAGTAGGAACTATATTTAATTATAAAAGGAAGGTGAGTACTTATGGTTAAGTTTAAACATCTTATTACATGCGTTGACGCCCATACCGGCGGCGAGCCGCTCAGGATTGTTACATCCGGATTTCCTCCCATACCGGGGAAAACCATTCTGGAAAAACGAAAATTCGTTCTTGAGAATCTTGATCATTTGAGAAAACTGATCATGCTTGAGCCGCGCGGCCATAGCGGCATGTACGGCTGTCTGCTCTGCGACCCTGTTACCGAGGACGGCGATTTCGCGGTTTTATTTACCCATAACGAAGGCCTAAGCTCCATGTGCGGGCACGCCGTAATTGCCATTTCCAAAGTTGCTGTAGAAATGGGCATGATAAAAGCGCAGGAAGGAATCAATACAATAAAAATTGACGCACCGGCCGGGCGCATACTCTGCTTCGCGGAAGTAAAAAACGGCGAAGTGGAAAAAGTAAGTTTTCAGAACGTGCCATGTTTTATTTACGAGCGTGATTTAAAAATTAATGTCGACGGCCTGGGAACCGTGAATGGCGACATTGTTTACTGCGGCGCCTTTTATGTCTATGTCGATGTCTCTCAGCTAAAACTGCTTGTTACCCCTGAAAACTCCGATAAGCTGGCCGCTTTGGGAACAGAGATTAAGCACAAGGTTGCGGCGGTAACAAAGTTTATTCATCCCACCGAACCCGGAATTGACTGGCTTTACGGAACCATTTTTTATGAGCCTTTGGTTAATAAGGGAGAAAAAGTTTTAACCAGAAATGTCTGTATTTTTGCCGAAGGGCAAATTGACCGTTCTCCCACCGGCTCGGGTACAGGGGGCAGGGTAGCCCTTCATTACGGAAAGGGAGAGCTGCGCAAGGATCAGGTTCTGGTAAATAACAGTATTATTAACACTCCGATGGAAGGCAGGGTAATATCCGAAACCAAAGTCGGCGACTATAAAGCTGTTATAACCGAAGTTTCAGGAATTGCGCATATCATGGGCTTTAATCAGCTTGTTCTTGATCCGAAAGATCCACTGCCTGAAGGTTTCAGGATAAGCGGGCATTAAACCTGCGTTACCAATAGCCCTACAATTATGCCGAATAGTGTTATGATTGATGCTGTGCGGTTTTTCGTCATTATTATTGATTGCGGAATTATTTCGCCGTAAACCACGTAGAGCATGGCGCCGCCTGCTGCAGAAAGTGAGATAGCGACTGCATAACTTGATATGCTTCCTATAAGAGTTCCTATTAATCCGCCCAAAAGTGTAGTTGCTCCGGATAATGCAGCCAGAAAAACAACTTTTCCTTTGCCGATTCCGCCTGCCAAAAGAGGGGCGGCAATGGCCATCCCTTCGGGTATGTTGTGAATGGCTATCATTAAAGCCAATAAGGCGCCCAGGTTATAGTTATGGCTGCCTCCCGCTCCAATGGCGATTCCCTCCGGGATATTATGAAGGCTTACCGCAAGGAGTATGATAATTCCAGAACGAAGTATGCGTGTGGGATTATTTATCAGGTGGCTTTCATGGTACAGCTCTTCGTGGGTACTGTGTATTAAAAGGCTCTCTTTTCCGGAAGTGGTAATTTTATCAACAAGCTTGTTCAGTCCCATTATGGTAACTACACCAATAACAAGACCCAGTATTGAAACCATTATGCCGGCCAGTTCAAAAGCTTCCGGGATAAGGCCAAAGCAGACAATGCTTACCATCACCCCGGCGGCAAAAGACAAAAGCCAGCAAACCATATTTTCTGAAGGCCGTTTTAGCAGTATAGCGGAAGCAAAACCGCCAAGTCCCATACCGCAAATCCCGGCGACAGCGCTGAATAAAATTATCTGTATCAATTAAAAATCTTCCAGCGGCTCATCTTTGTCGGCCATGTCCGGAATAACATAAACAAGGGCACCGCTTTTCCTTACCCGGAGTTCCGCGAAACCTTTTTTTGTAAGGTCATCCAGCAGTTTTTTCGCCTCATCAATTGATATTTTTGCACTCAAAGCGACCTCGCTCACAGTAAGTATGCCCTTGTTTTCCTTTGCGATTTTTAAAATAATTTGTTCCGTGGTTTCTTTTTTATTGCCAAGCACCCTGGCCTGGGCATCGTCTGCGTAACGCCAGTTCGGGTTCCCTGTCTGGTTGAATTGTTTTCTCTCGGAATCATAGAGCGCTCTGAGTAAATTTGCTTCCCTTACCTGGCGCGGCAGCGTAAAGAAATCAAAAAATGCACCTATCCCCAAAAGGCCGGCAGTACACATCCACAGAAGCCCGGTCGGTATTTTTCCCAGATAAAAACGGTGAAACCCCAAAATTCCGCATCCAGAGAAAAACCATAAAAGGTATGCTATCCATATGCTGTACATATATTATCGATAATAGCAGAATTTTTTAATTATTCCAACCCTGTCTGTGCGTCATTTTCCTTGAGTTTTTTTACCGCGAGGTTTATAAAATACATTATTAAAGCTCCAGCCATGCAGTATATTGAAATCGCCATGTACACAGTTTTCAGGTTGTACTTACTGGATAAAAACGCATATGTCAGACTAAATAAAATCATGACCGCATTCTGACCAATACTGTAAATAGACATTACAGTCGCTCTTCCTTCTTCCTTTATTTCTCCCTGAATGATATTTATTTGAATTATATCGGCTATTGTCATTATCATGCAGCCAATGCCCAGGGCCAGTATCGCATATCTGTTCCATAATATCGAGAAAACCAGGAGGAAGAAGCTTGCCGCAATCGCCAGAATTAAAGCTTTGCTTTTTGTTTTGAACTTTGCTTCGATTTTTGGGGCAAGACGGTTCCCTATGGCGATAAATACAAATCTTACGGTAAAGATAACGCTAATCCAGATATATTCCAGACCAAAATCGTCTATAATCAAGGCGTCATATTCATCCAGGTAGTCCGTTATACTTACTACAAAAACCAGGAAAATCATGCCAAGCAATATGTTGGAGTTTTTTATGCAGAGTTTAACCGCTTCAATAAATGTTTTAAAATAGCTGACTTTTTCTTCTTTTAACTTTTCATAATAAAAGTTTTTTTCCTTTAATTGGCAAACAAAAATAAAATTTATGATACAAATGGCGGCTGACATAACTGATATGGCGCCTATGCTGATGAAACTTGCAAGTATACCGCTTGAAATTATTGCTATTAAAATTCCAAGTGTGGAGTAGAATCTTCCCTTTCCGTAAATTGCGCTGAATTCTTCTTCCCTGTTTTCACTTTTTAAATTATCGTATACGAGGCTTTCTTCTGTGCCGGTGCCGAAAGCTTCCGATATGCCCCAAAACAAAAACCCCAGGGCAAACATTATGAACGTATCCGAAAAGCACCAGAGCAAATAGCAGACCGCTTTAAGGATAGTTGCTATACATAGCAGGTTTTTCCTGTTCCACCTGTCTGCCAATATCCCGGACGGCAGTTCCAGCGCAAGTACGAAAAAACTCCATAAAGAAAGCAATAGGGCAATTTCGGTTACAGAAAGGCCTTTTTCGCGGAAGAGTATCGTATATAACGCATAAATGAGCAGGCAGTCATTCAGAAATTTGTAGATATAATATTTTTTTTCGTTGAAAAATTTTTCCATTGTTCTTGAGTTTTATTATGAATTATAAACTTTCGGTAATCAGCTTGTTCTTTTCCCTGTCGAGTCTGATTCTGACTTTTTTTAGTGGTTCTGTTACGTAGAGGGCAACACGGCAAATTTCTATTAATGTACCCTGAACTATTTCACCTTTTACTTCCAGGGTGGCATCCCAGTTGGCAGTGACACGCCCCAAAAGGTTTGTTACTTTGGCCTGGGCTTTTTTCTGGTCAGCTTCCATAACACGAAGCGTGGCTTCCATTTTTGCCTTTTTTTCGGGCGCCAGATCCGGATTGTTCATCATTTCCTTAAGCTGATTTATCTTGGCCGCAAGGTTTCTCAATATACCGTTAAATTTTTCCTTTTCCTGTTCCAGGGTAAAGTCCACTCCGCAGTGAATACGAGCGGCTTTGCCGGTTTTTCTGCCTATGCCTGCCGCCTTGATACCGTTAACCGCCCAAATTTCGCCGCCTACGATACGTCCCTTTTCACCCATCTCAATGCCTTCAAGGGAAAATATTTGTGAATTCATTATTTCAATATCTACATTGACGCTCTTCCGGCAGGCTACACGGCAGTTCTGAATAAATTTTGTTTTAAGGGCTCCGCCAACTTTAACCGTTGCCTGCCCGCGGCCTATGATTCCGCCGGCAACAGTCAGGTTTTCTTTTGTTATTGCGTCAGTAACGTCGAAGGTTTGTTTTATTGTTACTGAACCGCCTGAGTATATTTTAAAACCGTCCGATACAGTTCCGTGAATTTCTATATTTCCGGGAAAGATTATATTGCCTGTAGAGTAGTTTACGGATCCTTTAATAACCAGGGAATCGCTGACATTTAACACTTTTTTTTCTATAAGCAATTGACCGTTGATGCACGAAAGAAGGAACCTTCCGTCCATTCTGGTGTTTGCACCTGGAGTCACTCCTTCCGGTCTTGTCACCGTATACTCAAGGGATTTCCCGCGTACAGTCATCCCGTTCCTTCCGGGTTTATGTGATTTCTGCTTCGCAATGGCCTGGTCTTTTTTTACTATTATAAATGGGGTGCGGTTGCGATGTTCAATGCTTCCGTCTTTATTTACTGTTGTACTTCCCTGTCCAAGAAGGGGATTCAATTGCATATATTCCAGCACTTCATTTGACGGGGCATTTCCTTTTGCTACCAGCACATCTTTGACAAATTCGCCGTCTTTGGTACACTTTTTAAAGGCCGAGAGAATTTCTTCCTGATTGACTCCGTGAATGATGTTGTTTTCTTCAAGAAGAGCCTGCATGTACTCAAGGGTCATGGGTCTCCCACCCTCAAACGGCGGGTAGAAATCTCCCCGGACTTCGAGGTCTTTGTTCAGAAAGGTGAGGAGGATTTTTCCGTCAAAATCATTTCCCATACTTATAATATCGAAGTTTTGGGAGATTTATTCATTGTTATACCGTAAATAAATGCAGATATTGCAAGAATTTACCGATTATAGCATACTTATATACGGAGCTGGATGTGAAAGAACGGCTTGCCCGCCTTAAGGTGGTCCAAAAACTGTTGGAAAATGTAAAAATCATGTCCCAAAATACCCTTTTGGAGCACCTCCAAAAGGAAGGATTCGAAGTAACCCAGGCCACACTTTCCCGGGATTTAAAGCAGCTTAAAGTTGGAAAGATATCTGATGGCAAGGGAGCTTATGTTTACTCCCTGCCGGGCGATACCGGAGATACTGAAGCCGGAAAAAACTATGTTCTTGATTTTATTAAAGGCTGCCTTTCCATTAACTGGACAGGAAATATCATGATTATTAAAACACATTCAGGCCACACAGATCCGGTCAGCCTTGCTCTGGACAAAATGGGTTTTGAAGAAGTGCTTGGCACCATAGCGGGCAGGGACGACACCGTTGCGGTTTTTCTCCGGGAAGGAATCAGGGCCGAAAACTTTGTAATGAAAATTAAGGAAAAAATTCCGGACCTCGAAAACAGAGTCCGCATTAATACCGAAGTGGGGAAGTGAAATGAAGTACATGGATTTTGATAAAACCGAAGCCTGGAAACGCCTGGGCGCAATACGTTTTGATTATAAAAAAATTCTTGATGCCGGAAGAGTGAAGAGCTGTGAGCTTCCCCTCGGCGGCGGCCTTGTTTTCAACTGGGCCGCGAAAGCGGTTGATGATAAGACTCTGGAAGCTTTGCAGGCTCTTGCCGACGAAGCAGAGCTTGTAGCCAAATACAGGTCTCTTCTGGAAGGCGAAGTGATGAATCCCGGCGAGGGCCGGAAAGTGCTTCATCACCTTATGAGGAGCCCCGACGGAAAAACTCCCACAGGAAAAAATGTGAATCACGATGGCAGAGACCTGGGGGATTTTTACCGTAATGAGCTCGAACGTATTTACGCCTTTGCCGAAAAAGTCCGCTCAGGGGATATTGCGCCGGCTCCAGGCAAGCGCTACACCGTATTTGCCCAGATAGGCATAGGCGGTTCGGATTTGGGGCCAAGGGCGCTATCCCTTGCCCTTGAGAACTGGGCCGCAGGTTCTTCATCCACTGAAAAAACACTCCGCGCGGAATTTATATCAAACGTGGATCCGGACGACGCATCAGGAGTTGTTGCTTCCCTTCCTCTGGGCGAGACCCTCTTTATACTGGTATCCAAAAGCGGCACCACCCAGGAAACTCTTACCAACGAACTTTTTGTAAAGGAAAAAATAAAAAGAGCCGGTCTTGATCCTGCAAAGCACATGGTAGCGGTTACAAGCGAAACAAGTCCGCTTGCGCATAACCCGGCTTACCTTGATTCTTTTTACTTTGATGATTTCATAGGCGGAAGGTATTCTTCAACTTCCCCGGTGGGCGGAGTAATACTATCGCTGGCCTACGGAAGCGCCGTGTTCCGGGAATTCCTCGCCGGCGCATTTTCAGCCGACAGGGCCGCACTGGAAACCGACATCCGCAAAAACGCAAGCCTCCTTGACGCGCTTATTGGAGTCTGGGAAAGAAACTTCCTTGGTTATCCTTTTACGGCAGTGCTTCCATATAGCCAGGCCCTGTCGCGTTTTCCCGCACACCTTCAGCAGCTTGATATGGAATCCAACGGAAAGCGTGTGAACAGGGACGGAAAGCCCATTGCCTATTCTACGGGGCCTGTGGTTTTTGGCGAACCCGGAACCAACGGCCAGCATTCTTTTTACCAGCTCCTTCATCAGGGAACAGACATAGTGCCCCTGCAGTTCATTGGTTTTACCGAAAGCCAGAGAAAAGACGACAGCGTAATCGACGGCTCGACAAGCCAGGCCAAGCTGAACGCGAACCTGGCTGCCCAGATTACCGCTTTCGCCATGGGAAAAAGCGATGCAAACGGAAACAAGGATTTCCCCGGAGGACGGCCTTCCAGCCTTATTTACGGAAAGGACTTGAATCCCCGCTCCCTCGGCGCCCTGCTTGCGCATTACGAAAATAAAGTTATGTTCCAGGGTTTCATCTGGAATGTGAACAGTTTTGATCAGGAAGGAGTGCAGCTTGGCAAAGTACTTGCCAAAAAGATCCTTTCAAAGAGCGGCCAGGGTTCGGGAGATGCTCTGCTTGACGCTTATTCAGCTCTTCTGGGGGTATAAAATGAGGCAAAAAGAAGCAATTGCGGCAGGGAATGACTGGACAGATAAAAACGTGCGGGAGTTTTCAGGTTCTCCTTTTATCAGACTTGATAAACAATGGATGCTGATAACAGCCGGAAACATTGACAGCGATAAGGGAAACTGGAATACCATGACCGCCTCCTGGGGAGGTTTTGGGGTTCTCTGGCACAAGGATGTCGCTTTTACTTTTATCCGCCCTTCAAGGCGTACCTTCAGTTTTACGAATGATAACGTGTTTTTTACCCTTTCTTTTTTCGATGAAGCCCACCGTCCTGCTCTGGATCTCTGCGGCGAAAAATCTGGGCGTGATATGGACAAGGCTTCGGCTGCCGGTATTACACCTGTGTATTTTGAAGATGCTCTTGTCAAGGGCGCGGTATCTTTCAGGGAAGCAAGCGATATAATTTTCTGTAAAAAAATATACAACCAGGATTTTGATCCCGCTCTTTTCCTTGATGAGTCTGTCGGGAAAAACTACAGTGCAAACGATTATCACCGTATGTATATAGGGGAAATCATAGGGTATAAAACCAGATATTGATCAGAACGAATCGAAGAACCTGTCCCTTATCCGGTTGATAGCGTTTAACTGATCCTTCGTTGGCGGCGGATTCGGCTTTATATTTCTGAGAATTGATTGAAGCTGGTAGTTAAAATCAGCTCTGTCAATGGTCAGCAGTATCAGAAATTCAAAAGTTTCCCTTTCATCCTCATCCTGGGCGGGAAGATAACCTTTGTGTATCCAGAAGTCGCTTTCCCTTCCGGCTCCTGTCCAGGGGAAATCGGATGCCATGCGTACCATGGCCTCGTAGTAAGCGCCGTACTCCTGGTCGGGGAGGGGAGCGGCTGAAAAGAAACGCTCTTCCACCCGGGCTGCCGCAAGGCGGGGAAAGTCCAGTTCCGCGGAAAAGCCCGCCATCCAGTGATTCATGGCCGTAAAATTGCTTCCCTCGTTTTTGGCGACAAAGGCATGGCGGCCCTGGTACTCCATTAGTTTTTCTATTTCCGCAAGTCCGCCGTCAAAATATGCAATGACCCACTCCGGCATTTCCGTCATTGCAGCGGTATTTTTGTGTTCAATAATTATGTAAGGCGTAATGTCCTGAGCCGGCAGATCTATGGGGCTCAAGACCATTCTTCCCGGCCTGCCTGCACAGGAGGTGAATAGCAGCGGCGCAATGATTCCGGTAAAGATTAAGGAAAAAATTGCTGCAAT
>Ga0123353_10018790_pt1 | contig 10238 bp, 7 predicted proteins | sample TergutLab28metaG_3_FD_92763 | JGI IMG/M metagenome (GOLD analysis project Ga0123353, IMG submission 92763) | Labiotermes labralis P3 segment gut microbial communities from Petit-Saut dam, French Guiana - Lab288 P3 | ecosystem: Host-associated > Arthropoda: Insects > Digestive system > Gut ...
CACAGTAAAGGAAATAAAACAGTACCAGGAAAAGTGACTACAACACGTACAGAGGATGGACACAAACAGACTACCAAAACAAGCACTACAATATCAATTAAAGGAAGAAGGAACATAGGACGACCGAGGAAGAGATGGAGAGACTAACTTCATCTTGAGGATCAAGAAAGAGGAAACACGATTAACCCTTCAGGAACATGATGATGATGATGATGTATTATTATTATTATTATTACCATAAGTTACACCTGTATTTCAAATGCAGCTGTGAGTAATAAAATTTACAATTAAGATGTTTCACATAGGTTTTATGCAAGTTCTCATATTATAGTCGTTGAAATATCAATATTATAAAGTATTATAAGTATTATTATGTATAATATTACATTATTAAATACATTAAAGTATTATGAAATATTTCAACGACCATAATATGAAAACTTGCATAAAAACTACGTGAAACATCTTAATTGTAATTTTCACATTCGTACCGTGTGTCTTGATATTATCAAAGTTTTATTTATTCACCAACTGATGCACCAGTAAGTTGTCTTAAAACACAACATTAAAATTAACATTAAAACAGCTCCGACATGTTTCGGTGTTACAGTTACACCATCATCAGGGAGCGCATTAATTTGTGCTTATTAAAGTTACAGTTATAAAATGTTTTAATGTAAATTTTAATGTTGTTTTTTAAGACAACTCACTGGTGCATCAGTTGGTGAATAAATAAAACTCTGATATCATAAGTGTAAATTTTATTACCAACAGCTGCACTTGAAATACTTGTGTAACTTGGCAAGGTATTGATTACAATCTTCTTGCGGATGACACGATAGTGTCGAAACATGTAGGAGTGTGATAATTTGTGAAATAATTGTGCATTTGTTGGTCACTGTACAAAATAATAAACAATTATTAAGTTAATAGAGGCCCAACAGGCAAAAATAATTTTGCATTTGTTGGTCATAGTAGAAAATAATAAAAGATGCTAGGTACATGGTATTGAAATAAAAGCTTACCGATATACTTCCTGTAGAGCTGTTTTTTCTCTCTATTTCAGACAAATACCGTCCATTTCCCTTAAGCGAAACAAAAGACCTGGGATATTCCTACGGATTTGCTCCCGCCACAGATGACTGCAAGCCTTCTGCATGTCTGCAGGAGTTCTCAGATCAGTAGACTGTACGTCAAGTGACAGAGAACAACGGTCGGAGGCACCCGCGACCCGATAACCGGGTGAACTCCTTACATCATTAACGAATATGACGTTCAGATGAGCGTGCATCGTGATAAATTCTTATAATAAAATCAACTCTTAGCACCAATTTCTCAAATTTATTTGTGGAATAAAACTCTACATGTTTCGGACAGTTCCTCTGTTCATCATCATCAGTTTTTTACTGTACACATGGCAATGGTATATGTCATACAGGTTTGCTGACAGCTTGCGAGCAGGATCAGGACGGAACTGATTCTGCTCACAGGCTGTCAGCAAAATCTGTATGACATATACCACTGTTGTGTGTACAGTGAAAAACTCCTGATGATGGACAGACGAACTGTCCGAAACATGTAGAGTTTTATTCCACAAATAAATTTGAGAAATGAGTGCATCTAATTGGTTGTATTATAAGAATCATTAAAGAAATTACTCCCAGACACCATAACAGGTATCCAGAATAATGCCTTCTGTCCGAAGAACACAATCCAGTCCGGAAGAAGCGTGAAAAATTTCAGTATTCTCTACGTTTGGGGTCCCCCCCCCCCCCAACCCCGGGCCCCATTTTTGCCGCAAGGTCCCCGGGTTTTTATATACCCCACGGTGTCGAAAATTCACTGAGGCGGGTGTAAAATCCTCCCACATGAACCCATGTGCCGAATGGTCACGATCCACAGCATCTGAAAGACTAGATGGCTTTTGCCAGAAAAGCAACTGGACTGTACACACGACCGAAATGCCGTGTTCGGTGGACTGCGTTTAAAATATGATGGCGCAGGCGCAGAAACCAGATTTCGTCTTTCGGCGAAACGGACGAGTCCATTTAAATCGGCTGGGGGGCGTCGGTTCAGTCGACTACTGACAGCCGAGGTGTGCGCATCAGCGGTAGTAATGCTGGATACACCATGTTCCAAGGTAGTGTGAAGAGTACTGGCTACCCACTCCATTCGCCAGTTTCGCCTTCACTTCCCCTTCCGTGCTTCACCGTGTGCCATCACACTTCAACTGGAGTCTACAACATGATACACGGACGTGAAATGTGACACCCGAAACAGTTATGTGAACACGCCAACAAGCGGGATGACAAGGTAGAGGTGTTGGCAGTGCAGCTTCGCAGGCAGTCAGTAGCCGGCTTGTCAACGCAAAGGATCCGATTTCTTTCCACCACGATTCATATAGAACTTGCAGTGGAAAAGTTACACCTCGAAAGAATTTCTTCAGTAATCAGGTGTCAACCCTGTCAATCAACATTCCTCCAATGCACATTTATTCACATATCACCTGAGGACATCAGGCGTAGACGGGAGAATAATATTAAGATGGATCCTCAGGAAGTGGGATGTGGGGGTATGGACTGGATCGAGCTGGCTCAGGATAGTGACAGGTGGCGGGCATTTGTGAGTGAGGTAATGAACTTTCGGGTTCCATAAAATGCGGGGAATTTCTGGACTAGCTGTGAATATGTCAGCTTCTCAAGAAGGACTCTGCTCCATGGAGTAAGTAAGTAAGTAATTAAGTAAGCAAGTAAGTAAGTAATTAAGTAAGTAAGAAAGTAATAAAGTAAGTAATTACCACCTGAGGGCATGTAAGAGATACCAGTTACGAAATACACAATAAAATCCAACAGTCTGAAAAAAAGCAATCTGTGGATTGCGGTTCATGAATACGGATTTGTTTTCACCACCCGTCAATCTTCAGACGAGTATTCACTCCAAATAAATTTAAAGATCGGATGCTGGGATAATGTTCGAACGTGAAGGCAGTTAGACCCGTTAGACTGCCAACCGACTCTAAACGGGCTATTTCACTACATGACTCAGAACAGTACCACGTTTGTCTATACAAGCATACCAACACAGCATGGCAACGCCATTATGTCCTACGATAGCGGGTCTTTGATGGACATGCTCCATATTCAGTAAGCCCACAGCAAAATATCACAAAGATACAAAATCTGAAGCTCCTTTCAGCAGCCATTTGGCTGACAAGTTCAATCAATTCACACACATCCTTGGGGGGTTTTGTGCTTGTAAATAAATTGGATTGGGTATTCGCGTAGGCAGACAGAGGAATGTACAGTTCTGCAGCTAAGCGTCTAATGAGTATTTGTGCGTTAGACTGACTGGTACACATCTACATAACTAAAAGTAACGTTCACATTAGATATAGATAGATAGAAAGATAGATAGACGGACAGATAGATAGATGACAGACAGACAGACAGATAGATAGATGGATGGATGGATGGATGGATGGATGGATGGATGGACGGATAGATAGATAGATAGATAGACAGACAGATAGATAGATAGATAGATGTTAACTGCAGTTGGGTTGACACCCGATGGCAGAAGTACAGTACGTTACAGTACAATACAGTGCAGTACACATTCAGACACAAACAATACACAGAACAACACAATTAATTTGGGATGAGTGCGGGCCGTGCCCCATCTTTGCAAGTTATACCCTGGCTTTTGCCTTACAACTGAGGAAAAAGGACGTAAAAACCTCAGTCAAGTTAGAAAACGTCAGTCAGGGTAGTAGATTGTAGATTCAACGCAATGAAAATATCCTGTTAAACTCCAAACCTGTAATATGAATTACTCGCAGGTCCCCACATCACGCCTGCAAGCATTTTTCAGACGCATATGAGAAACACAAGACAGTCATTGTAGGTATGACGTGACATTGAGGCGCGTTCGTGCAACCGTTGTTGTAGTGGAAAAGGAATGAGTATGACACAACCTGAGTGTGTGTGTGTGTTTGTAGCCTTAGGTGTCCAGCATGCAATGAGAATGCGCCATATTGTTATCTGTGGCCTGCCCCGCTCAACGGAATTTTTCCACATTATGCCACAAAACGCAACATTGTCAGAAAAAATAAAGTTACTGGACACAAAACGTGTGTTTGCATTTTCTCGAAAAATTTAGACTGAAATATTTCTATTTCTAAGAAAAATTGAGCGAGATTTATTAAAAATGTACATGGGTATTCGAGTAAAGTACGCTCTATACCTGTTCGATTTTAATGGAAAAGGAATTTACTCGACACATTTTGGAAAAAGCCTCAAATATCAAATTTCATAAAAATTCGTCCAGTGGGAGCCGAGTTATTGCATGCGGACGGACGGACAGATAGACATTACAAAGGTACTAGTCGCGCCTGAAAACCGCCACGCACACTCTCGAGGGTTAGAGCACCGGGAAAAAACTCACGAAAAAGTTGGATGTCGGAGTTGAGGTTCTGAAGAAGGAGAATACAAACACCGCACTGAGTTGAGAAGCGATTTGGTGAAGATTGGCAGATAAGTACCAGGATTTCGTAAGAAAATGCTGTCTCCATCTTCATGATATGACAGGACATGATATTTATTTCAAATAATAATATACAGTGTACGTCAGCACAATAACTTTATTACTCGTATATAAGGTAATACACGGCTACATGTTTTGACTACAACTAGTCATCTTCAGGCCTACATTAACAATTGTGTTACCAGATGCTATGCACAATTTGGGATCCCATCGTGTTTACATTCGTGCAATATATCTGCTTAAAAGTTTGTCTAAAAGGTGTGATGTGCAAATACAGGAATGGAGTACGTAAAATTGTCTCTTAAAATGTATTTTACACATTGGTCTAAAAAATTTTTAAGTTATATAAAATTCGTCCTTAACGGTGCTTTGCTGTTCATCAGTTTCGGATGTGGATTTCGTTACTGAAATTGGGTTTCAACCACGTAGCAGTGGTAGGTAAACTTGTACAAAAACAGGAAAGAGACAGCTATATGCAAAAGGTAAAGGTAAAGGTAAAGCAGTCCCGTTACAGGCCTGGAGTGGCCCAGAGGGTTCCAGGAAGTTAAGGTTCCCAGATTTCGTGACAACGGCACAGGATGGTGGTACGGTTGTCAGCCTTACGCACCGGCCGCCTTTACCCCCAGAAAATGCTCCTGGTACTCATTTCTGTTAGAGGCTGAGTCGACCCCAGGGCCATAGTGCGATCGGAAGGATGAAAAATTCCATGACACCAGCAGGGATCGAACCAACGACCTTCCGATTTGTAGCTCAGCACCTTAACGACTGTGCTACCGCGGTCCCCATGCAAAAGGAGAAACGATAAACAAAACTACAGATTAACAATACACAAACACACAATACAAACAATAGAAAACAAATATACAAAACAAGAAACAAACATAAAGAGAACATTGAAAAACGTAAGTCGAATAATTAGAGAATAACAAACAGAAGCAAATAATAATGAGACAACGTGCTGCACACAACATACATGCAGCTACATAACTATAAACCAATGAAAATACAGACTTTTCTGTATAATGTATTATATACCGTCTAGGTTTTCTACCATGTGTTTTTTTCTGCGTGAGGGGGTGCTGTCCCATCGACCCAACCCCCAACATGGAGGACCAGTTTATCTCTCTTTGTCTGGGTGCAGATAAGTACGGCCACGTTTGTCTATTTTCAGTGTTGTGTGTTGTCAGGCAGAGGTCTCTGCGACGGGCTGATCACTCGTCCAGAGGCATCCTACCGACTGTCGTGCGTCGTTGTGTGTGATCTAGAAATCTCGTGAATGAGGAGGCAATGGCCCACTGCGGGTGGGAGGGGGGGGGGGTGGGGGGGGTCGCGCCAAAAACCAACAAACTCTCGTAAACGGTTAACTGGTAGCTGTAAACGATAAAACCAACAACGTAGGAAATGTACAGAGTGTAACAATCCTGATGCGCTTGGTCTGTACCTGTCTGTAGATCTTCAGTCTAAAACCGAACGTATCTAACGCTAACCTGCGAATTGTGTAAAAGATGGTAGTTCATGCAATATCGTCGTTAAATACCAATACTGAAAAACACACCAGAAAAACCAGAATTTAATTCCATACGTCCGTTGAATATTAAAGCCATGATAATTACATACACTAGTCATACGCCCGTAACATGACGGACCACCATGATATCCACGCGGAATTCCACGGCATCCTTCGTAGTTACTTTTCATATTCTTACATCAAACTAAGCGTTAATTTTATCTATCAGAGTGCTGTTATCTGGGAGGGATATGCAGGATTACACGTTAGATAGTCAACTGTTTCTTCAACCTCATCTTGCATTAAAGTAAGCACTATAATATTTTATGTTTTTCGCACCATGCATTGTGCAGCAATTATAGCAAACAAACCAACGAAATGCACAATTTTCTAAATTAATATTCAATTTCTGATGCCTCCTAAATGTTTCGAACCTCGCGTGTCCGTACTTACGGAGATAGTTCGAAACATAGGGGATACATTAGAAATTAGACATTAACCCCTTAAGGACGAAACCTATCCGTTTTATATAAAGACCAAGACCGTACCGCGCTGTAAACACTTTCCACCACGGTTGTAAAAACCAATCTGTTAATGACGCATAGAACAAACGTCGCTGTCTATTCTGAGATCCGTACAAAATACTCAAAGCAAAGCGAGCACCATGTAGAATTTTTTAATGTTAAACCTGTTGGTACGTAAAGAAACTGGTAGGCTTTGGAAGGTTAATTTACAAAATTGTGTATTTCGTTGCCTTGTGTTATATAACAACACTATTATCTCACTTTCTCTCAGCGTCGTTCGTAACCATGACAACGCCGTGGTCACGTGACTGGTAACGACGATATGCAGGGGCGGGCCTCACTCACTCACACCCGGGCCGTTATAGAAGTCAACAACAACAATGTGCTAACAGGAGGCCAGACAAACAGAGGACACATGAACCTTGATTTTTCAAGTACAGCCATTGAAGGAAGCAGCAGTGCACACAAAAAGAAAACGCATTAAAACACTGACCACCAGAGACACAACATTTTCTTTTTCCAGTCATCATCATCAATCTTTCAAGGAGTTAGGCCACTTGTTGATCCCTTCTGGTCTCACGTATCCAGAAGCCTCTTCAACGGTCTACCATGATTCCTTCTGCCATTTGGGGAGTTGTGTTTCATTACCCTGGGTAATCTATTTCGAGGCATTCTATTTACATGCTGTATCCAGCTACTCTTTTATTCCATTAATTTGTCAAAAATTGGTGTTATTTTTAACTCCTTTGCAATTTGTGCATTTGTTTTGTAATCTGTCCAAGTGTATCCTGCTGTTCTTCTCATGTGTTTCATCTCTGCTGCAGTTATTCTTCTGGCGTCACTTGCTGTAACAGACCAACTTTCGCTGCCATATAACAAGACTGGAAGGGTCAGTGTATTGTGTAGTTTTATTGTTGTTTTCTTAACGGTTTGTTGTACTCTAAAAACACTATTTCTCTGTAATTTTCAAAAAGTTCTTCCAGTTGCGAACTCAAATTAATCGTTCAGTCAACAGTTACTGTCTTCAGCGAGATCTGCGCTCTTCTGGGATATGACGCAGCGTACAGTGCTAAATCCTGACCGAAGTTTCGGGAAAATTACCGATGACATCTTCAAGTGTTAAGAAATTAATGCATTCCCTGACCCTTGGGGATGAGACCGGTAATTTGTAACCTATACGTCGATAAGGAATTACCACCATACGCCGCGTAACATCCAGAAGAGCGCAGAGCTCATCTGTTTCGCGGCGGGAGCCTGAAATCAGTCTTCGACGCCGACACCCCACTGCTCTTCGGTGTAAGTTATTTGGAAGCGGTGGTATCAAAGTCTCACAAGAAAACAACCACAACATCACGACAAAGAAATGTAACTAAATCGGAATTCACTAAAATATATAAAACTATGGCGGCGCGCCCGGTGGCACAGTTGGTTTAGGCACTGCGCTACAAGTCGGAAAGTCGCGGGTTCGACTCCCGATGGTGTCATTGGAATTTTTCATTGACATAATCGTTCCGGCCGCGCTAAGACACTGGGGTTGACTCAGCCTCTAACAGAAATGAGTACCAGGAATATTTCTTGGGGGTAAAGGCGGCCGGTGCGAAGGGATGACAAACTTACTACCATCATGTGCCGATTGTCCCAAATTCCAGGAGCCCTAACGGCCTGTCCAAGTCTCTAATTGGATGATTTTTGGTTTTGTTGAAGCATAAATTTCCTTAGGTCATAAATATTAACCCTCATTCTGCTAACGAGGAGAATATGGTGAGCTCCTAATAATGTCAGCAAATGGTAGATGGGATTTAATTCGGCGTTTAAAGGAATCGAACCAGCTACCTTCCGATTTGTAGCACAGCACCTTATCCACTGAGCCACCGCGGTCTCCAAAAGAAAGCAGTACCAGGAATATTTCCTGGGAGGTAAAGGCGGCCGGGGCGTTGGGCAGACAACCGTACCAACTTCTTGTGCTGATTTTCTTGAAATCTGGGAGCCCCACCCTCCTGGAATCCTCCAGGCCTGTAATGGGATTGCTTTGCCTTTCAGATAGGAAAATAGCATGAAAATATCGGCAATTCACTGTTACAGCAGACATTTACGGGGATGGGAAAAAGCCATGGAAGTCCACGCTTAGCAAAACACGGCGTTTTATGTTCATAGGACCGTGCATCGCAATTCTGTGTCAATAAACGTCCAACAAGATGCAATTATACACAGTTTATTTTATGTGTAAACTGCTCTACATGTTTCGGGAGGCATCTCCAACCATTATCAGGAGCACAAATAACTGCATCTTTTTGAGGTGCGCCATCCCCGTTGTGTGTTCAGACAATAAGGTGAGGTAAATTCAGTCAAAAACACAACTATGAATATATGGCTAAATGATGGTCTTTATTAGCGATAGAAAACTACATGTTTCGGCCTATAGCGGCCATCTTCAGGTTTTGACAACTTTCTTACTAAACGTTATATATGTAATTCTTATAGCAAGAAAGTTGTCAAAACCTGATACTCAAGTTTTATAATTTTAAGCACAGAACCAAAATGAAATTTGAAGCTCCACAATAATAATTCAACCAAAACATTAGAGCACTAATTCTATCATCAATTTTCCTAACAGGAATAGAAGCTTGCGCGATCATCACCAACATTGACTAAATAAGAAGGCCTTAAGTATAAATTAATAACCTTCACAGCCTTAAATAAAGGACTTCCTTTAGGCCTTGGTAAGTCCTTTCAACTCATCCCTACAGAATTGCATTCTTACTTACACACTCCGTGGTGCATAGGCCTTCTTCAGCAGCCGACTGGTTTGCAGCTAGTCAGGAAATTCCCCGCATTTCACGGAACCCGAAGGTTCATTACCGCAATCACAAGCGTCCGCCACCTGTCTCTATCCTGGGCCAGCCCAATCCAGTCCATATATCCACATCCCACCTCCTGGAGATCCATCCTAATATTATCCACCCATCTACGCAAAGGTTTCCCCAGTGGTCTCTTTCCCTCCGGTTTCCCCACCAAGACCCTATACACCCTCCTCTCCTCACCCACACGCGCCACATGCCCAGCCCATCTCATTTTTCTCGATTTTATCACCCGCACAATATTGGGTGAGGAGTACAAATCATTTAGCTCCTCGTTATGCAATCTCCTCCATTCCCCCATTACCTCGCCCCTCCTAGGTCCAAACATTCTCCTCAACGCCATGTTCCCAGACACCCTCAGCTTCCTTTCCTCTCGCAATGTAAACAGAATTGCATTCTAAAATCGCAAAATTAATATAAGACTTTCTAAAAATAGCAGAAGAGCAACGTAAATGTTCCTAAATAGATTTACAGCCTATCGGCTACCTATTATTCTAAGCCACCCAACTAATTTTCACCCGACGATTTTTCTTAACTAATCAGTTATACATTATATATAACTCATATAGCAAGACAGCTGTCACAACCTGACGATAACCGCTATAGCCCGAAACATGAAGTTTTCTGACGTTTTGCTGACTGTGCATCTCCTTATATTTATCTCGGCATTTAACCAACTTGATGCACCTATAGATGTGATGATACCAGAGGCTGTGTAATGCAATTTTGACCTCCTGATGATGAGCACATGTGCTCGAAACATGTAGAGGCATGAAATAAAACTTATTGTGAAACAAATTTTGTGCA
>Ga0123353_10018791_pt1 | contig 10238 bp, 6 predicted proteins | sample TergutLab28metaG_3_FD_92763 | JGI IMG/M metagenome (GOLD analysis project Ga0123353, IMG submission 92763) | Labiotermes labralis P3 segment gut microbial communities from Petit-Saut dam, French Guiana - Lab288 P3 | ecosystem: Host-associated > Arthropoda: Insects > Digestive system > Gut ...
ATGGAAATGTATCAAACGTTGACAACATCGCCAACGATGATTCCTGAAGAGGAGACAAGGAAAAAGAAACGGCGGAGTAAAATGTAAATCGCAATCTAAAGATTGCGGCTCTGTTAACGTTTGCGAACATTTGTCAGGAAAATTGATGAGTCACTCGGATCTTTTCCTACTCCGAAAGAACTCACCAGCGTTCCTTGAAGCACTCCGCTTGATTCTTTTCACATTTTGGACGATAATAGTCCGAAATTGTGGTTCACCAACAACACCATGCAATATCGAACTTTTGGCAAAGACAAACGTAAGGTTTCCATCCTCGGCTTCGGCTGTATGAGACTGCCCACAGACAACGGAACCATCACCGGAGTCGTCGATGAAAAAGAAGCCGAACGTGTTGTCCGCTACGGAATCGACAACGGAATTAACTATGTGGATACCGCCAAGGTTTATCATAATGGTCAATGCGAGGCAATTCTTGGACGAATCCTGCAAAACGGCTATCGGGAAAAGGTCTCCATTGCCACGAAATTGCCAACGTGGGAAATCGAATCGGTCAAAGATGCCAACCGGATTTTCGACGAACAACGGCGAGACCTGAAAACGGACAAAATTGATGCCTATCTGATCCACAACATCCAGCGACCTTTTTGGAATAACTACCTAAAAAGCAAACTCGCCGACTGGGCATGGAAAAAAAAGGAAAAAGGGGAAGTTGATTACGTGGGCTTTTCTTACCATGACGACTTCCCGTTCTTCAAGGAAGTTGTCGAATCCTTTGACCGCTGGGACTTTTGCCAGTTACAGTACAATTACATCTGCGAAGAGGTGCAAGCCGGTACAGCCGGTCTCGAATTTGCCACCCAAAAAGGTTTGTCGATGGTCGTGATGGAACCGCTTTTCGGCGGAGCATTGGCAAAACCGTCGGGAAAAATGGGACAACTCTTCGACAGTGCCGGGCAAAAGTTCAATCCGGTGGACTTGGCACTGCGCTGGCTGTGGAATCGTCCCGATGTCGCAGTCGTGTTGAGTGGTATGTCGTCGTTTGATCAAGTCAAACAGAACATTGAGATTGCCGAAAAGGGCATAGCAGGGAACCTGACGACGGAAGAACTAGAATTCATCGGCACATTAAAGGGGGCTTACGATGAATCGCAACCGATAAAGTGTACGAAGTGCTATTACTGTAAGAAGGACTGTCCTGCCGGTGTGGACATTCCGTACAATTTCGAGTGTTACAACAACTTTGTCGCTTCGCAGACACTTGATGATGGGTCATCGAAAGACACATCGCTCTTCAAGTATCTGTATGCGGGTATAAAGCCGAAACAGAGAGCAGATAGTTGCACGGACTGCGGAAATTGCGAGACGGTGTGCCCTCAAAAATTGCCGATTAGGGAACTTTTGGCAAAAACGCACAAAACGCTGGGGTGAGACTCTCTGCGCTCACGCCTCTCTTTCCTAGTTTCCTACGGTCTCAGTGCCTTCCATTTTTTCATCGACCGTTCGAGATGAATGCGAGCATCGCCGGGAATACCATAACACTGCAATCCGACGGGCTCGCTGTATCCGAGTTCGTCCAGAATCTTGAACAACACCTTCATATCGAAAGAGCCAGCATCAAGCGGTTGGAGCCAGTTCCCTTTTTCCGCTTGAATCTCCTCCGATGTGTCGATTCCATTGATCGTGATTGACGCGAGATAGGGCTTTGCCAAGCGGAGCACCGATTCGAGATTCTCGCTCTTGTCGATAGCAGCCCAGTGGCAGAGATTGAACATGACACCCACTTTTTTGTCCGAAAAACGCTCGGCAATCCGAACGCAGTCGGAGACTCTCTCATTCCAAGAACTCCGATGGGGATAGAGAACGACCCGGACACCAAGCGGATCGGCAATGTCAACAATTTTTTGGACGATTTCGACCACGCGGTCGTCTACCGAAGCATCCGAGGGTTTGCCGCCTTCGATCAATAGAGCGAGTTGGGCACCTTGATCCTTGATGCACGGAAGAATTTCGGAAAGTCGAGCATCGAACGGCTGCTCTGCGGCAAGATCGACTTGAAAATAGACTTGTATAACAGCGAGACCGGCTTTCTTCGCCGACAAAGCCCGTTCGGGAAGTTTGTCGAGCCAAAGATGGGCAACGCCATCAAATCCGAGATCACGTAGCATTTCGTTCTGCTCCTCAATCGAACGCTTTTTCTCGTCGTGCGTATCCATACACAGGGCAAAGAATGGTGATTTTCGTTGCGTTTTCCCTCCTTCTCCGTTGGACACGGCGGCAAGTGCGATCAGTACAATAATAATTGAAACCAGCAAACGGCAGTTCATCATGTCGGAGTAGATTTGTTTTCCAACCCAAGAAGGGCAACACCTCGACGGTTATAGTCGACGTTGCCCTTTCTGTCAATACCGCATGGGTGCCGCTAATGTTACCAACAACACCGACGCACCGGAGGATAGTATCCGAAGTATGCCGGATAGTAATAGGGATAGTACACCACCGGGCGGACAACGGGAACGGCGACCGGATAGTAGCACGGATAGACCACTGGCACGCAAGGAACACAGTACGCCACTGGGAAACATGGCTTCACGCATCCACTCGTGGCAACCTTCGCACACGGACAACCACCTGCGGCAACCTTGGTTTCTTCGGCACAAACAACATTCATCACCGCAAACGCAAAAAGCACGGCGGCACTCAAACACAACAATTTCTGTGTCATAATGGGAAATCCCCGCTGTTTGGGGATGGTTAGAGTAAAATACCGAAGCATTTTACCATGTCCTCATCAGCCCAGGGTAACGCTTTTTTCTGCCTAATCGTTACAATCGTTACAATCACTACAATCGTCGATTGAATGACTTCTTTTTCGCTCCCTGTTTCGCTGAAAATTCACCCTTTGTCAGATATTTTTGTGCATGACGGGACATGATTACAGATCACGAATAGGGCGGTCATAGATTCGATAGGTTTTGGTGCGAATCGCTCCTCCTTTTTCCAGACTGCCGCGTGAGAAAGAATTCGACTCCAACACCCAGGAAAACTCCGCCTCGGTAATGCCGCATTCCATGACCTTCGGCACAAGCTCGTTGAGCAAAACCAAACCGAGTCCCAGCATCTGGTACTCCGGCAACACGTTGGTACTCAACACCCGAATACTCTTGATCTGCCCTTTGTTCCGCAGAAGTTTGAACAATCGAAGCGGAGAAATTTTTCCGCCTATTGCTTTTATCCGCGGATTATAGTCAGGCAGCGCAAACGATGCCCCAACCATTTTGCCGTCCACTTCGACCGCCGTAGTGAGTTCGGGAACGATCAGATATTTCAAGTAGAATGCCATTTCTTTGACCTCATTGAGCGACATCGGAACGAAGCCCCAAGTATTGGTGAGAGACCGATTGAAAATATGGAGGAATTGCTCGACATCCTTCTGAAAATTCTTTACATCCACCGTGCGAGTTTTTGCTCCCGTCCGTTCCCTAATCAGATCACATTTCGGTTGCAACTTTTGATTGATCGCCGGTAGCATTCCGATTTCACCCCAGTAGGCGTACAAGTCTTGTGTTTTTTTGAAACCATTTTCCTCGAAAAGTTTTTCGTAGTAGGGGGGATTATAGGTCATCATGAACTTTGGCGAACCGTTGAAACCGTCAATGAGCAAGCCGATGGTATGATTGAGCGAAGGATTGACGGGACCACGAAGTATGATGCACCCCCGCTGTTTGAGCCAATCGGCAGCAGTGTCAAAGAGTTGCCGGGCGACATCGGTATCATCAATGCAATCGAAAAAGCCGAGAAAACCCACACCATCATTGTACCGATCAATGTGTCCCCGATTCCAAATAGCGCAAATACGTCCCAAGACATTTTTCCCGTCAACAGCAAGGAAAGCCTGTCCTTCGTTGCGTTCGTAAAAGGGGTCTTTACGACCCCATAAGGAAAACCCGACGAGTCCGCTCTGTTCCACACGGAGTTGCGGAACCCAATAGGGATTATCTTTATAGATTTTCCAAGGAAAATCTAAAAATGCTTTCTGTTGCGACCAAGTTTTGGCGGGAATGGCTTGCATGATGGTGCTATTGTACCCTGTCGAACCGTCATGTTAAAGAGAGGTTGCCGAGCAAAGAGCCGGAAGATGCACTACGCTACACTTCCGGCTCTTTTCATCGCAAGTCTCTTCTTTGCAACCGACTACTGAGCGGAGCCCAAGATAAAGTTTTCCTCTTCTTCTTGAATGATAATTCTCGGAGTAACCATAATCATGATACTCTGCGTTTCCCGCCCAATCGCCACATTCGAGAAGAGCCGTTGCAAATACGGTATCTTGTTCAAGATCGGCGTTCCTGCCTCGATTCGTCCTTCACTCATTCGCTTAATACCACCGAGCAACACCGTTCCGCCATCGGGACAATTCACCGTCGTACTTACGGAGAAGGTCGCCGTCTGCGGCTGCTGAATCGTAATACCAGAGTGGCGATTGGTTACTGTCGAAGTACGGCTACTTCGCGGGTCTGTCGAAGGCGACGAGGTCGATCCCGACGTGTCATCACCACCGCCGGTACTGGACGTAACGGTTTCTTCTGTGCCAGGACCTGTCCCAATGACCGTAAACGATTCCACTCTGATAATGGTCGTAAATGTCGGATTCAACGTCAGCCGGACATGCTGTCGGTCATTCGCGACCGACGCATGTACCTGCAACACCTGCCCTTTGGGCAACATCGTTACCACCGGCTGATACCCGGTGGCAAAGTCCGCAACAAAGGGGATAACGTTGGTAACAAACGGTATGACCGTCTGATCGATAATTGACCCCGGCATATTATTTTGGAGCACCACTTTGGGTGCCTCCATCACGCTGTTTCGCTGGTCGCCTTGTGCTGCCTGAACGAAGAAATAGGCTTCAATATCACTCAACAGTGCAATTCCCGTACTGATTCCCGCCGCAGGGTTATAACCACCAAATGCCGGTACTGCCAATCCAAAACTATCTTGAAAAAATGGAATAGCGCCATCACTCGTGAAAGTACCCGGTCGTTGCATCCCCATAACGGTATTATTACCTTTGGTTGTGTACGAGGTAACTTCATTGCCGCTACTATCGAGGAACGTGTTTGAAGATTGCGACATTTTACCGAACGCCCCATCGTTTCGGAAAATCAAGTCGAAACCGGTCCCCATCCGTTCAAAGAAGTTATCCGTCAAAGTGATATACCTTACTTCGACAGCGATCTGGAGGTCGTTCATCTTCCGGATTTGAGTGAGGAGGTCCTCAATTTGGGCATGAGCCTCTTCGGTCTGTGTTATGACTAAGCTCGATGTGGAGGGATAGGGGGAGAGGCGAGCCTCTCCGCCGTAAGTTATCCATGATTCGGGTTCGACGATGTCCATAATGATCTGGTCAATACTGCCCATGCCACCCATCATTCCGCCGCCCATACCACCCATCATTCCGCCGCCCATGCCGCCCATCATACCGCCGCCCATGCCGCCCATTCCACCCATCATTCCACCACCCATACCGCCCATACCACCCATCATTCCACCACCCATGCCGCCGCCCATGCCGCCGTAGCCGCCGCCCATGCCGCCGCCCATGCCCCCCATTCCATACTGACCGAGGACATTGGGATCACCCTCAGAAGGGTAATTTGGCATGCCATTCCGTGAGAGAGGAACGCCAGCGGGCAGGTTTATCTGCGGATTAACATTGGCATTTGTTGGACGCGGCGAATTTAATTGCGGACTGTGTACCCGCAACGACCGTAAATAGTCTGCCTCCGACGAATTGACTCCCACGTTCGGAGGAACCACAGGAAAAAGATCACCTACATAGTAAGTTCGCTTAACCAGATCACCTTTTGCCCGATTTTTACTTGTAATGTTGAGCATCTCATTTTTCACCACATACGCAAGACCATGTTGTTCGAGAATCGTTGTGAGAACACTCTTCATTTTGATCCCGTTTGCTGGCGGCATCTTGGTCATCGTTCCAGTCAACACGTCCACTTCACGCAGTGCTCCCTCGTCAATATAGACGGGGATATCCACCTCGTTGCAGAGTAACGCCAATGCCTGTTCAAGAGGAAGAGGGCGGTCCATACTAAACGTAACGGGCATCTCTAACTGCCGGTTAATCCGTCGTTCACTTTCTGGTCTCTGATGCATGAGACTCTGATTCGATAAGTTTCGTTTCCGGGTTAAGTCACCCCAATCTGCCGCGTAGAGCATCGGATTTCGGCTAAGGTCCGGCACAATCGAGGTCCTATCCACCGCCAAGAGGGCTTCGTTGAACCCTTCGGCTTTGAGATCCCGGATGTCTTGGCTACGCCGCATATTGTACACGAGTTGCGACATGGTCAGTAATACCTGTGTTTGAGGGTCGTCAGGAGCAAATTCCTTGGCTTTCTTGGCAATACGCAATGCTTCTTCATACCGTTCCTCATCCGTCAGTTTTTTATGTTCTTTGAACATTGCCTGCAACTGCTCCTCTTTTTGTCGGAATCTTTCTGCACCAAACCGGAGTTCCTCCAGAACCGCCTCGTTCATCTGTTCCTGTCTTTCCTGTGCCGAATACCGGTTCCTAAAACCCGTCGCGTCTTCAATCGCCCGATCAACCTGTTGGACGTAAGCCATTTTCGTGGCGTTATCCAGTTGCGGCATCTGTTCGACTTCCCGTTTGAGATTGTACAGCATATCCAGAGCGACCTCCGGCTTGCGCTGTTCCTGACACATTCTTTGAGCATCCGAAAGTTTCTGAATGATGCCCGAAGAAATCTGTTGCATAATCACCTGTTGATTCAGAATCGTTTGGTCAATGAAAGGTGCAGTGTTTCTTCCGCCCGGTAGGGGAACCGGCACTGATGGAGCAAGCGTCGGTGGTCCTCCGGCTGTCTGCAAAATTTGTCCTTGCCTGTTCTGGTCCTGCCTGTTTTGGTCCTGCCTGGGAGCCTGATTGGGCGGATTCACTGCCATTCCTTGTCGGCGGGCAGCGATTTCGGAAAGCATCCGGTTCGGTGTATGTCCCTGAAAAGCATATTCCGGCAGTTCGTAAGCGGCGGCGGTTCGCGCAAGCCGTTCCGCTTGCTCGAATTGACCCGCGTCAAGTGCCGCTCGAGATTCTCGGAGTTTTTGGACGGCTTGCCCCAACAACCCTTGAGCGGCTTGGGAAAGCGGTTGGTGCGGAACCTGAACGGCAACGGCGGGAGCGTTCAGATTTTTCCCACGTCGGATTTCTTCGATGCGCCGGGACATCGCCACCGGTTCCAAACCGTTGTTTCGGTCTTCCTGATTGTATTGTACCTGTTGTTTTGCCGCTTCTTCCGTGAGTTGTGCTGCTAAATCCAGTTCGTCGCGGCGAATCATCGTGTCCGCCTGTATCAAATTGAAGCGGGCAGACTGCTGGCGAAAGGGTATTGTATTGCCCTGAGTTCGTTCCTGTTCTGCGAGTTGGCGATATTTCTGAATGAGGTTGTGAACGTGCTGGGGTTGATCTTCATTTTCTTGATAGGTCAACCGCATCGAGTTAACTTCGTTGAGGAGCCGTTCGGCGGTGGCGATGTCCCTGGTGGCGACAGCCTTTCGCGCAACGTGCAACTTCTGTGATGCTTGTTGCCGAATTTGCGGTGAGACCGCTTGCGGGACGGCTTGTTGAGTGGCTTTCGGGGCGACTTGCTGGGCGGCGACGGAAGCGAAGGGGTCCGCAATGGACGACACGTTCGGTGGCGGGACTGTCTGCGCAAGAAGAACGTTATCGGAAAACACAACGGTTTGGGTTAGACTTGCTGTCAGCCCCAGAGTGGCGACAACAAAGCCCACTACGGGCGAGCCCCGATGAAATTTCGATGTTGGTTTCAATGCTATTCTCCTATTATCTTGCCTATTTTCCCCAACCGACCTGTCCATGGAAGGAAAATATAGGGTCTTTGTCCATGATTCGGTATTTTGTCCGCAAATTCATTAACAAAAACGGCGGACAATCGACAAAAACTGACTAATAGGCAATGTCGCAGAGAGATCGCGCTTCGATTTCCGAGATGGGCAACTTCCAGTCCCAGTAAATCTTGACGGTTCCATCTGCAAAGAGAATATGTAATTCTGGCTCCTGTCTCTGAAAGTAATTCCCTGCCAAATAGGGGGTTCTTGTAAAAAATGTTAAAAGTTGGTTCCTTTGCCAGCCTACGTAACACCATTCTCACCATTTCGAGCCCATGCTCGGTGTGAAAGGCCAATAGAGGAAGGGATGCTGTTTTTTTCCGTTGCCGAAAGCATACGTCAGTCCCAATGTAACCGCCACATTGTTTTGCGTTTTGGCAATTCCCGAGGCGAAAACTACGTTGTCCACTAAATCCGCTTGAAGGGCAATTCGCTCATTCCACCAGTAACGCACTCCCATCCCCAGCGGCATCGTTACAACGTCTGCTGACAGTCTGTTGCCGAAGGTATTCACGAATTTTTGCTGTCCGAATCCCAACCCGTATTTGAAATAGGGTCGCCACTTCGCATTGCCGAGCGGATAGTAATGAACAGACGCATCGAGAACCGTCAGTTTGTTTGTCCGCGTTGACGGGAGTAACACCACATCCCCTTGCGCAACCTCGTCAAAGAGTTCACGTGCGTATGCGGTGTCATATATATCAATTGCCGCAAAGTGTAGCCGGCTTTCAAGCCCCCAGTAATCATTGAAATTATAGCCGCATATAAGTCCGCCGGTGCCGCCGCTTTTTTGTTTGATCATTTTGGAGACCAAGTCCGAACCGGAGATTTGACCGACGAAACCGCCGACGTACCACGGATGATCGAGCCAACTTTTACCCACGAGTGGCATGCCCACTCCCTTGTCGGGACCCGCCGGTGAATAAAACGGACTGACTGTCTTTGCACAGGCATACAAAGTATCCCCAAGCGGCGACGTAACCTTGACGGGCATCAAATTGTTGAACGTCCAACTTGCGTCGGCTTGTTTTTTTGTTTCCTCCGCATCTTGCCTTTTTCCTTTGCTTATCCTGTCAGGGTCTTCTTCTGCCTGCAAACGAGCCTGAAGGAGTAATGCCTGATAAAGCGATTGGTACTGTGCCATTTCTTGGGGGGTCTCTTGATAGTAATCCGGTTGGTAATTCAACTGATACATGCCATACGGATCGGCAAAACTGGGCGCAAACTGGCTATCGGGCTCGACTAGCCCCCCTTGGGCATAGGCGTAAGGATTCATATAGGGGGTCATGCCGGGCATCGCGTATTGCTGCTGGTATTGGGCATAGGGGGGCTGGGCAAACTGCTGTTGAGCAAACTGCGGCGCATATCCCATCCCTGCTCCGGCAGGATACATATTTTGCATTCCTTGCATGGCAGGATAAGGATTACCATACCCGGCGGCACCCTGCGGATCGTAAGGTAATACGATATTTTGAGGCAAAAGGGGATTGTTCGGTGTGATCGGAGCAGTGGGAGAGGGGACTCCCCAATCGAATGGGGTCGATTGGGGCATCGATGGTTGCGACACCGTCGGAAAGGGATCATTTAGTTCGTTGTTTGCCGAAACTTGCTGAATAGGTTCGGATTGTTCGGGGGGCTGCGTTTGTGGAATCGGCAAGATTTGATCTTGAAACGCGGGGCTTCTTCGAGCGACATTCTCTGTGCTTCTTCTTTCGGGCTTGAAATCACTAAACTCTTTTGCTGCCGGATTTGCAAGCCCAAAGTCCTCGGCAAAGGCGACCGGTATGAACAGCCCCAGGACGAATAGAGCGCACCAAGAGCGGTGTACCGCTGTTGGCATGCGTATTCTGTCTTTGTTGCGTGAACGACTCATTCAGCGACCGGTTGACGGGAAACTGCCGAATCATGCGGATTTTCTGCGTTGCCGTCAAGAGCAAATTCTGATATCTGGGAGTGCGAAGTTCCGCTAAATTGTCCCCCAAACAAAAAACCGGCAAACTTTTTGCGTTTTGCCTATTTTTTCTAATCGGAAAAATCGTTCTTGCCGATAAAACCCATACATCGTTCACTCATCCCCCTACCTCCACAATGTCTTACGGCTTGTACATCTCCTCCGAAGGCGCAATGTCCCAAGAGTATCGGATGCAAACGATTGCTAATAACATTGCGAACCTTGAAACGCCCGGCTTCAAGCGGGAAGTCGCTCTGCAAATGGCTCGGCATACCGAGTCGGTGCTTATCGGAGAAATCCCTTTCGATACAGGTCTGATGACCGACATTGGCGGTGGTGTCCACACCATCGG
>Ga0123353_10018792_pt1 | contig 10238 bp, 10 predicted proteins | sample TergutLab28metaG_3_FD_92763 | JGI IMG/M metagenome (GOLD analysis project Ga0123353, IMG submission 92763) | Labiotermes labralis P3 segment gut microbial communities from Petit-Saut dam, French Guiana - Lab288 P3 | ecosystem: Host-associated > Arthropoda: Insects > Digestive system > Gut ...
ATTCATGCTTGCCCTGCTGTTTATTCTGCCACTCATCAAATTCCTTCTGCCCTTCCTCGCTATCATAATACTCCCTGATGAAAGGAAGGAAGCATACTGTCGAATTGTCGATTGAGGATCAAGAAGCATTTCTCCGCATCGGATTCCTATTTTGTCATATAAAAAGAGAGCCGGACGCATCCAACTCCCTCCAGCGCACTCCGTAAAGAGACACGTCAATTAATATCACTAATACCACTTTTCCAAATGATAATAATATGTGACAAAAATAAAACAAATGTTCACTTTTCTGTTGACAGAGGGGTTATGAGAAGTTAAGATATATTCATAACTTTGTTAAGACGATTGCAGGAGGGTCGATCAATGAATTTGAACAAAGTGCGCGTTAAGGAAGCTATGGACACAAAAGGGATCCCCACCTATACTGAACTGGCTTATATGCTAGGTATCACAAAAAATCAATTGTCTGTGATGCTCTCCGACACATACTCCCCTTTTAAGTCACGAGTAGAAGGTTTATGCGAAATTTTGCAAATAGCACCTATTGAACTATTAGGATTTGAGAATACAAAACAGGTGGAACAGAGACCGTTTTCTTCCTCTTCTGTAACTGCTATCGAGCTGTTTGCCGGAGCCGGCGGTCTTGCCTTAGGGCTTGAAAAAGCTGGCGTTAATACTGTGGCGTATGTGGAGATTGACAAGTTCTGTTGCGAAACGTTAAGAAAAAACCGCCCTCATTGGAACGTGGTCAATTCTGATATATCAGAAGTCGACTTTTCCGAATACAAGGACAAAGTCGATATTATTACCGGCGGCTTTCCTTGTCAGGCTTTCAGCTATGCCGGAAAAAAACTTGGGTTTAATGATACAAGAGGTACGCTTTTTTATGAGTTTGCGCGATGCGTACAAGAAGTCGACCCAAAAGTTTTCCTTGCTGAAAACGTACGCGGTCTTGTTTCGCATGACAATGGAAGAACTTTTGAGACAATCATGTCTGTATTGGGCGAGATGGATTATGATATTCAATATAGAATCCTAAATGCTGCATATCATGGGGTTGGCCAAAAAAGAGAACGCTTAGTGATCGTTGGGACAAAACGAGGGATGCAATACAATTTCCCGGAACCGGAAGAAAAAATGACAACCTTGCGAACTGCGTTAAAAGACTGCCCTGAAAGCGAAGGTCAGGCATACAGCAAACGAAAGAAGGAAGTCCTTGAATACGTCCCTCCTGGCGGGAGTTGGGTGGATCTGCCGCACGACGTTCAGCTTGAGTATATGGGGAAATCTTATTATTCAGGTGGCGGAAGAAGAGGAATGGCACGGCGCATCAGTTGGGACGAGCCCTGCTTGACTCTTACATGTAGCCCCTCCCAAAAACAAACCGAACGTTGTCATCCCGAAGAAACGCGCCCCTTTACCGTTCGTGAATATGCCCGTATACAAAGCTTTCCCGATGACTGGGACTTTTGCGGCGGGATCGGTGAAAAGTACAAACAAATTGGAAATGCCGTTCCGGTCGAAATGGCCAGGCGGATAGGGATCTCACTGAAAAACTGTATGGAGGATTACCGATCAGCCGCTGCTAATTGAGCAGCGAGTTCTTCGATTATCTCTTCAACCACCTTTGAAGAATCCATTTCTTTAGCAACCTCAGCGAAAGCCTCTACGAGCTTGTCATAAAACGAACGGTCACCAGTCAAGTGTTCCCAAAAATCTCTCCCCACAAGAACAGTGTATTCCCTTGCGATTTTTCTATATGACCCGGAAAGACTATTTTCGTCACCGTATAGAACACCAACTACGCAATCATATAAAGGATTAAAATCGATTAACCGATTTGTTCTTGCCAGATTTTTAATTGCAGTAAAATGGTTTTTTATTGTTTCAACGTCGTCGTTGTTTATAGTTGTCGGTCCGGCTTTTATTTGACAATATTTTCGCCGCTCGTCAAAAATATCAAAATACTCTATATCAATACCGGAAGTGGTTGATGCAAAAGAGGAAAGAACTTCATTGCAAAAATACTGAAGTTCGTTGCCGAACGTGGTGGCTATCGACGTTCCTAGCATTCTGGGGTAAAGAAGAACCTTCGCGAGACTCTTTGGATCTTCGTCTCCAAAAGCAAACCGGGCGAGATATCTATTTGTAAATGGGTTCACATTAAACTCGGATAAATCTTTGAGTTTTATTGTATTAGAAAGATGATTCGCAGCAATTCGCGTTTTAAAAAAGGCTTTCGCTTTTTCAACTATTTCATGTTCTTGTTTGATATCCATATTGCAACGCCTTCTTTCTGTTAATCCAGAGACATATACTACGACATTTTATCACATAGGGGAAACATGATACCATTATCTTGCACAACTTGTGGGTGGGGAAGCCATGGTGAAAAGACAAGACACAAAAACTGACGAAGAAAACGCAGCTATACCATGAGCCGCATTAGGGGCAAGGCGACTTCCATCTTTCTAATGGAAGGAAGCATCATGCAAGAGCTTCTAATCAGAACCGTCTTGTGTTATCGACCCCCTGTGTTATAATTCACCTCATGAATACCAAGAGATTTACAGCGATCTTATTGATTCTAACGCTGGCGCTCGTTATTGCCGCCTGTGGCAACACGGCTGGCACAGGTACGCAGGAAGAGACGATTTCCGCCACAGGCCCGCCAATAGACGATATGTCGGCGCCCGTAAGGATAGGTGAGATCATAGAATTCGGAAATTATGACTGGCGTGTGCTCGAGGTGATCGACGGGAAGGTGCTGCTACTGTCGGATCAAGCCATCGAGCCAAACATATACCATTTGGACCTGAAAGACGTCACATGGGAAAAAAGCTTTCTGCGGCAATCATTGAACAGCAGAGTCCTGCAAGAATTCACCAAGGAAGAACAGGCGCAGATCGTCGAGACCACGATCCGCAATCCGGACAATCTGTGGTATGGCACTAAGGGCGGCGCCAATACCAAGGATAAGCTGTTCCTGCTGAGCCTTGAGGAAGTGGACAGGTACTTTGGCGACAGTGGAGACTATCTGAACGAAAGACGGAAAAAATGGGTAGACGACGGGTTTCAGGAAAGAGATAACGGCAGTTATCTTTCAAACGCATATGACAGCGAACGGGTCGCCATCCTCGGCTACGGGGAAACGTGGTGGTGGCTCAGGTCACCGGGTTCTGTAGGCGCCTCCGCCGCCGTTGTCGGCATTGACGGCTCAGTCGACGTCAGAGGCCGCGACGTCAACGCAATGCACACTGACATGGGCGGGGTGCGCGTCGCTTTGTGGCTGAATATGGGATAGAAGACTACTCTATTGTTACTTGTATCAGTCGCCACCTGACGGCTGTGATATTTCTTACTCTATTCTCACCATAGGTTATTTGGGTATTCTTACTTACTTTGTTGAGATACGTATCCTTTTTTACTGTTCGTATTTCATCACCTTGATGTATTTCAATTTTATCTTTGCTGTCCACGCATTTTATAAATTCATTCAGTGTCATCTTTAGTCTCCCTCCATGAAATCATTTCGATGTGCGCACGCGCGCGAGCGCCTCGTGCCACCCGTCGATAAGAGCCTGTCTGTCAATCGGCTCTGGTACATAGTTTTTTGCCTCGAGGTCAAGCTTTAACAGTTCGTTTTTGTCGCGCCATAATCCGCATGTCAGTCCCGTGAGAAAAGCGGCCCCGAGCCCCGTCGCCTCGTGATTCAAAGAACACGAGACGGGCACGCCCAAAATATCCGACATGAACTGCATCAGGAAGCCGTTGGCCGCGCCGCCGCCGTCCGCCTTAAGCGAGCTTATGGGTACTCCCGCGTCGCTTTCGAAGGCGGATATCAGATCGGCCGTCTGATAAGCGAGCGACTCCAGCGCGGCGCGCGCTATGTGCTCTCTGTTTGTTCCCTGCGTGAGGCCGAGGATGGCTCCTCTGGCTTCGGGGTCCCACCACGGCGCGCCGAGGCCTGTAAAAGCCGGCACCAAGTAAACGCCTTCTGTATCAGCGATAGAAGAAGCCAATTCCTCAGACTCTTCAGCCGACGAGATGATCCCAAGTCCTTCACAAAGCCACTGCACTATCCCGCCCGCGACGAAGATGCTTCCCTCCAGGGCGTATTCAAGGCCGGTCTGCCCGGGCGCGGAAGCCGCCACAGTCGTGACCAGACGGTTTTGAGAAACGTAAGGTTTGTTTCCGGTGTGCATCAGCATAAAAGCGCCGGTACCCATCGTGCACTTCACTTCCCCGAGACCGAAGCAGCGCTGACCGAAAAGAGCGGCCTGCTGATCGCCGGCCACACCGTATATTCGAAGTCCCTTCGGCAGAAACGGAAAGTCGACTGCACCGAAATCACAGGCCGACGGCCGCACATCAGGCAGAAGCGAAGCCGGTATATCAAAGAGCCCGAGCAGCTTTTCGTCCCAGCGGTTTTCGTGGATATTGAACAGCATCGTGCGGCTCGCGTTCGTGACGTCGGTAGCGTGTATTTTCCCGCCCGTGAGCTTGTATATCAGCCAGCTGTCCACGGTACCGAACGCCAGCCTGCCCTGCCCCGCCATATCGCGGGCGCCGGGGACATTATCCAGAAGCCACGCTATCTTGCTCGCGGAAAAATACGCGTCGGGTATCAGCCCTGTCCTTCTGACGATCTCATCATGCACATCGGCGTCTGCGCAGATCCGCTCGATATACTCCGCCGTACGCCTGCACTGCCAGACGATCGCGTTCGCGATCGGCAGCCCCGTCTCCCTGTCCCAGATGATCGCGGTCTCCCTTTGGTTGCTGATACCGATCCCCGCTATGCTTTCGGGGTATATTTCGGCGCCGGCCAGAACTTCAGTAACGGCGCTTATCTGCGACGAAAGGATCTCCATCGGGTCGTGTTCCACCCAGCCGGGTTTCGGATAAAGCTGGCTGAAGGGCTTTTGGCTGCCACAAACCAGAATGCCTTTTCGATCGAAAAGCAGCGCTCTCGACGACGTCGTGCCTTGATCCAGTACCAATATCAAATCCGCGCCTCCAGCCATGAGACCGCTTCCTTTCGTTCCTCCTTTTTCGGACACAAGGTACGTCCCCTTTTTGTCTTTCGGACACAAGGTACGTCCCCTTTTTGTCTTACCGATGCAATATTATATTCTGTCTTGTGTTATCATTCAATAATGATCGACAATGAAAAGCTATATGACCTGAGACAACGCGCTAAGCGCGTAAAACTATTCGCAACAGACCTTGACGGCACCCTCCACGACGGCAGGCACATGCTTTCCAGCGAAAATCGCGAAGCTCTGCTGGCTCTTGCCGAAAGAGGCATCATACTGGTCTGCGCTACCGGGCGGTCACGGACTTCGATACCTGAAACGATCACCGGGATATCGTGCATTAAATACCTCATAACTGCAAACGGGGCTCGTGTGCATTTAAACGGCACTGATGAAATAATAAGCGAAAAGTTCATTGACCTCGCGGCCCTTGAATATATCCGGCCTTTTTTCGAAGACGGCGAAGTGATGTGCGAGGTCTTCTGGGACGGCGCCCCGCATGTCGAGGAAAGGCGCTATCACGACGCCCGTGACTACGGCGTACCGCGCTGGTTCAGCGATTATTTTTTCAATTCCAGAGTACCTCTTAAGGATTTTGAGAAGGAAGTATTCGATCACGCCGGCGTCATCGAGAATATAAACTTTGTATTCGGCAAGGAAAGCGTGCAAAACCGGGTCCTGTCATTTCTAAAAGAACGCACGGATCTTTATGAGCTCACCTCGTCCTTTCCGTTCAACTACGAGATCGGAGGCATAGGCGTCAGCAAAGGCGCGGCGCTTGATTTTATCTCCGGACGCGAAGGCGTCTCGTCTGAGGAGATCATCGCTTTCGGCGACAATGAAAACGACGCCACGATGATAGAATATGCAGGTATCGGGGTTGCGGTAGCGAACGCTGTACCGCGCGTCATCGCGGCGGCCGACCTCGTCACAGAACAGGATAATAACGATTCCGCCGTGGCGGAAGCGCTTAAACTTCTTCAGATCATCGATTGATCAAAGGATCCCGGCGGCTTTTGCATCCTCTTTCAACTGCGGGCGGAAATCGGGATGCGCGAGCGATATCATCGCCCTTACCCTGTCTCTTATCGTAAGCGGTTTCATGTTCACGCAGCCGTATTCGGTGACCACGTACTGAACTTCCGATCTGGGCGTCGTGACGACAGTTCCGGGCGGGAAAGACGACACTATACGGCTGTGTTCACCCGCTTGTGACTGTATCGCTATGAAAGACTTGCCGCCCTTCGACATCTGGGCGCCCTTCACGTAGTCGAGCTGCCCTCCCGTACCGCTGTACTGCCTGCCGGCGACGGTTTCCGAGCTTACCTGTCCGGTAAGGTCTATCGAGACGGCGCTGTTGATCGATATCATATTTGTGTTCATCGAAATATTTACGGGATTGTTGAGCGATTTGAAATGCAGGAAGTACACATCTTCGTTGTGGTCGAGATAATCGTAGAGCTCTTTCGAGCCGAACGCTACGCCGGTGGCGGCCTTGCCGTCCAGATAGCTTTTATGTTTGTTATTCAGATTCCCGGACTTCATAAGATCCATCATCGAATCCGTGAATATCTCGGTGTGTGCGCCAAGGTCGTTTTTATCCTTCAGCCTGAACCCGACCGCGTTCGCTATGCTTCCTATACCGAATTGCAAGCAAGCCCCGTCCGGTATCCGGTCGTGGATATATCCCGCGATAGCGTCTATAGTATCGTCGTGAGGGCTCTCCGGCGCCTCGGGAAGCCTTGTGTCGTAACTGACTATCGCGTCGGCTTCCGACTCGTGAATCAGCGTTTTTTCACCGTATACGAACGGTTCGTTCTTATTTACCTGCAGGATGATAGTTTTGGCCGCCGCTCTTACGAACGAACCAAGCGCCACGCCGCCCGCACCGTAACTCATATACCCTTTTTCGTCCGGCGGACTAACGTCGAAAAACGCTACGTCAGGCCGCGCTGTCTCATTCACCCAGATATCGGTCTGGCTGAGGTGAAAGCTCGTGTAGTCGAATCCGTCGTCCCTCAAACGCCTGCGCTCAGTCGGACCCATGAAATAAGTCATCAGCTTGAAATCTTTTTCGCAGATCGCGTCGCACGGGTTTACGAGCAGCCCTCCCATAAGGGTGACGTCGTCGAGCTCCTCCCTTCGCTCCCAGAGAGCCTCAAGCAGCCCGTATGCCACGCTCGAAGCCGTGCCTATATATATCCTGTCCCCGTTTTTTACCAGCCGTACGGCTTCTTCGGCAGACATCATATTCATAAAAGCTTTTTCACCCCTTCTATAAGCGTGTTTACGATCTCGTCCTCCACGACTTTTTTGATTTCGACGCCCTTTTCGAAATACACGCCGCATGCGACCCCCACGTCCGCGTGAACGGCTTCGCCCGGCCCATTGACCGCGCACCCCATGATGGCAGCTAATATCGGATTGCCTGTCTTTCTGGTCAATTCGATTTCTTCGAGTTCTTTTGCCGCTTGCTCGCAAAGAGGCGTGATATCCGTCTTGCAGCGTCCGCAGGTCGGACAGGAGATCAGCGTTATCTGTCCCGGCAGTTTGTTCACAGCTCTCAAAATATCTCTGGCGGCCGCTATTTCATTAATCGGATCACCCGTTAGCGAGACGCGTATGGTGTCCCCTATCCCCATCGCGAGCAGCGCGCCTATGCCGGCAGCGGATTTTACGATACCCTGAGCGCCGATGCCTGCTTCCGTGATACCGATGTGCAGAGGCAGATCTGTGGCAGACGCCAACAGCTTGTGTGCTTCGGTATTTACAAGTACGTCCGATGATTTTATGGAAACGACGATATCTTCAAAACCCTGGCTCCGGACGATATCGATATTTCTCAGCGCGCTTTCGGCAAGAGCCTCTTCCGGGCGGCTTTCGTAAAGCTCCATCAGATCCGGCTCGATCGAGCCTCCGTTCACCCCTATCCTTATGGGGATACCGGCCTCTCCTGCCGCGTCCGTAACCGCTTTCAGCTTTTCCGCGCCTCCGATATTACCGGGGTTTATTCTTATTTTGTCCGCGCCCGCCTTGATCGCCGCTAGCGCCAGTTTGTAGTTGAAATGGATATCCGCGACTATCGGCACAGGCACCCTTTTTCGTATCTCAGCCAGAGCCGCCGCGGCTTTATCTGTCGGTACCGCGCAGCGGACTATATCCGCTCCCGCCCTGGCGAGCGCGTTTATCTGATCCGCCGTAGCCTCTATGTCTTCGGTAAACGTATTTGTCATGGACTGGACAGCTATCGGCGCGCCGCCGCCGATTTGTACTTTGCCGCAAAATACCGGACGCGTTTTTTCCCTTAATGTCATCAATTAAGAAAGAACCTTCCTATATCCTGCATCGTGATAAGGGCCATGAACGCGAATAAGACTATGATACCTATTAAATGCACCCGGCCTTCGATGGTATCTGTGATAGCTTTTCCGGTTATTTTTCTGATCAAGAGGAAGATGAGCCTGCCGCCGTCAAGAGCCGGAAAAGGCAGCAGGTTAATAATGCCGAGATTGAGGCTGATAAGCGCGGTCAGCTGCACTACGTAGAAAAAGCCGTGCTGCGCCATATCGCCTACGATCACTACGATCCCTACAGGCCCGGTAAGCTGGTCTGTGCCGACCTGACCGGTTATCAATTGGCCGAGTACTTCGTACATCATCACAGTCATTTGAACTGTCGCCCGCGCACCGTACCCGAACGACTTGAAGAAAAGTCCCGGCGTCTTTTCGAATACAGGAGATACTCCGAGCTTGTACGCTCCGTTTGCGTCAACGTACAAATGTGTCGAGATCGTCCTCTCCGTGCCGTCCCTTAAAAACGTTACTGTAATAGCGGCCTCAGGATCGACAGCGGCGGCTTTTCCGAGTAAACCTGACAGATCGTCCCATTGATTCACAAGCTCACCGTTGATAGCGACCAGTTCGTCACCTGCCCTTAGTCCGGCCGCGTACACAGGGGTTTCCTCCCCTACGTCCGACAATACGCGCGAAGGTACCCCCATCGAGAATATCAGCATCGACAGCAGCACGACCGCGAGCAATATGTTCATCAGAGAACCCGAAAACAGTACCAGAGCCCTGACGCGGGCCGGTTTGTTGCCGAAAGCCCTTGGATCTTCCGACTCCTCGTCCTCGCCCTCCATCAGGCAGTATCCGCCGAACGGTATCGCGCGGAATGAATACTTTGTCTCGCCTCTCGTGAACCCGAAGAGCCTCGGTCCCATGCCGAGTGCGAATTCATTTACGCGTATACCTGAAAGTTTAGCCGAGATCAAATGTCCGAACTCGTGTACGAAGATCAGAAGCAAGAAAATAATTATCGCGATCACAATTGTCATAATATTATATTATGTAACCTTTATCTTCCCCATAGTTCATAGACTGCCGCGCGCGCTTCCGCGTCGATGCTCATGATCTCCTCAATGCTGCCGACTTTGCGCGGTGTATGCTTGTCGAGTATATCTGCGATCGAATCGAGTATCCCGACAAACGGTATCTTACCGGCCAGAAACAGCTCTACGAGCGCTTCATCCGCACTGTTCAGCACTACGGCGCTGCTGTCACCTTCCGAGTCCTGGATCTCTCTTAATACCCTGTAGGCCATATCCAGGCTTCTGCGCGCTTCCCCAACAGGCTCTTCGAAGAAAAGCGACCGCGTTGCTATAAGGTCAAGCGAACGCGTGTCTGTAGCCCAGCGGTCCGGCCAGGAAAAGGCGTATGAAATGGGCACTTTCATATCGGAAACGCCGAGCTGCGCGAGCATAGCGCCGTCTTCAAACTCAACAAGAGAATGCACGATGCTTTGTGGGTTGATCGCCACTTCGATGCTGCTCGCTTCCACGTCGAATATCCATTTCGCTTCTATCAGTTCAAAGCCTTTGTTTATCAGCGTCGCCGAGTCTATCGAGATCTTACGGCCCATGCGCCACGTAGGATGTATCAGGGCGTCGCCGACCGTCACCGACTCGAGTTGTTTGCGGTCGTAACCGCGAAACGGCCCGCCCGACGCCGTCAAGAGTATCCGCCTGATCGGATTGTCCTGATTTCCTACCAGACATTGAAAAATCGCGCTGTGCTCGCTGTCTACGGGGATCACCGGCACGTCGTTTTCAGCAGCCGTCTGCATTACGAGCCGTCCTCCGGAGACAAGCGACTCTTTATTTGCCAGCGCTATCGAGATACCGCGGCGTCTTGCCGCAGC
>Ga0123353_10018793_pt1 | contig 10237 bp, 6 predicted proteins | sample TergutLab28metaG_3_FD_92763 | JGI IMG/M metagenome (GOLD analysis project Ga0123353, IMG submission 92763) | Labiotermes labralis P3 segment gut microbial communities from Petit-Saut dam, French Guiana - Lab288 P3 | ecosystem: Host-associated > Arthropoda: Insects > Digestive system > Gut ...
CCGTTCAATGACGGCAACGGGCGAATGAGCCGTTTACTGACGCTCTTATTGTTCTACCGCGCCGGATATATCGTCGGAAAGTATATCAGCTTGGAAAAACTGATTGAAAACAGCAAAGATACCTATTACGAGGTATTACAGGACAGTTCAACGGACTGGCACGAAAATCAAAGCGACTACGCCCCATTTGTCCGTTATTATCTTGGTATTGTGCAAAAAGCGTACCACGAATTTGAAGAACGTGTAACGTATTTACAGCATAGAGGATTATCGAAGCCCGAACGTATAAAAGCCGTTATAGACCGCAAAATTGGAAAAATCACAAAACAGGAAATAATCGAATCCTGCCTCGATATAAGCAAGGTAACGATTGAACGCACATTGACCGCGCTTGTCAAAGAGGGATATTTAATTAAAATCGGCGGTGGTCGTTCGGTTGCTTATGGTAAGGCAGATAATTACTGATGTTTGGAGTGGAAAGACAGCTTGTTAGGCAGTAGCTGATGGGCTTGTACTCATCCGGAATATAGTTTATTGTTAAATGATGATTATATGCTTGTTGGCTCAACTGCTTTAGTTTTAGCAAGAAGTATTGACTTAGAGAGCTTCCCATAACAATGCGGAAACTTTCTTGTACATATCATCAAACTGCGAGAGCGGAAGAGGACTTTCACCCAAACCACATTCTATTGTGAAACCGGGACGGTTAAAAGTCTTTATAAACCAATCGCGATAGCCCGCGTGTGAAGACTCATCGGGGACTTCTTCCAAGTTATAACCGCTTGCCGCCGCAAAACGATGAGCGAGTTCTTCCGCGCCCGGCGGGTTGAAATCCATATACCGCCAATAAATTTCTTCACCCTGCGTGTGCAGAGAAATCGTAATATCAATATCATGAAATTTTGTATATGCCGCCATCGCACAACTCTCCGGCTCGGAAAGCGGTGCAATGCCTACATAATCGCGTGGGCCGGGCAAAGTGTAACCGCGCGCAAATTTATGCTTCTTTGCAAGTTCCCAATTTGCAGGGTAATTTGAATTTAAATCTACACCGCAAATGTTGGCTTTCCAGCACTCGGGGAAAGGTCGGGGGAAACTTTGCATTTGGTAGTTATACATTGCTCTGGCTTCTTCATACGCGAATTTTAATTTTCCAATTCCACCGGTGACTAAATCCACGCCATCGGGATTAACCATTGGGATACAATGTAAAGTTATCCCCCCCCCTTGCACTCCTTTTGCACAATCTTCTAAAAAGCGCATTAAAAGAAGCGTTGTAATCCACTCATTTGCGTGGTGAGAAGCGTTAATTAAAATTGACTTCGCGCCGCTGCCGATTGTCAATGCATGAATCGGGCGGTCTAAGCGGCTTGTTCCTATAATCGTATGATGTACAAAGGGGCAAGTTGCAAGAAGTTCATTAATTGCATTTGCCAGCTTTGTTGAAGTGACCGGTGTGCTTGTACAGATTGACATGGTATCTTCCTTTTTTAGAAGTGATTCTCTATACTATGCGGGCATTTATATTTGTGCTAAACTGGTATTATTACCATGTATTGTAAATTGAGGAGCCTGCTCTTATGAAAATATTACTGTTTGACGGATTCAGTATTATGAACCGCGCGTTTTACGCTTTGCCCTTGCTTACGAATTCTTCAGGGGAGTATACAAATGCGGTTTATGGTTTTTTAAATATTTTTTTTCGTTTTCTGGATGAGGAAAAACCGGATTTTATAACCGTTGCGTGGGACTTGCCGCAGCCTACTTTCCGGCATGAAATGTACGGTGCATACAAGGGAACGCGCAAGGGAATGCCCGACGAACTTCGCGCACAAGTGCCTGCGCTTAAAACGCTTTTAGAAAAAATGGGCATAACAATTGCGGCCTGTGCAGGTTACGAAGCGGACGATGTTTTGGGAACGCTGGCGATAAAAGCAGTGGCGCAGGGTATGAAGCCTGTAATAATTACAGGCGACCGCGACATGTTGCAACTTGCGTCTGAAGAGATAAAAATCCGTTTACCCAAAACAAAAGCGGGCAAAACTGAAATTGAAGACTACGACGCGGCACAAGTTATGGAAAAATACGGTGTAACCCCCGCTGCGTTTGTAGATGTTAAGGCGTTGATGGGTGATACTTCCGATAATATTCCGGGCGTTCCGGGCATTGGGGAAGTTACTGCGACAAAAATAATCGCTGCATACGGCTCATTGGAAAACGCAATTGCACATGTTGATGAAATTAAACCGAAAAAAGCGGCGGAAAATTTGGCTGAATTCCGCGAACAGGCGATTCTTTCCCGCGCACTTGCCGCCATTTCATTAGACGCGCCTGTTGAACTGGAGTTTTCGAAAAATCAAATTGAAAACATAAGGAACGAAGAGGCCCGCGCCGAAATAAAACGCCTTGAATTAAAGAGTTTGTACAAGCGTTTTGAGAACCAAAACATCATTGCAGGCTTTACCGGCGATGACACTATCACACCACAGCGTGAAATCAAATTTGAGACAATAAAAACTCGCGCAAAGGCCGAGGAAGTTTTTGCCGCATTGATAAAATCCGACAAAGGCGCGTCATTTTTCCCGCTTTGGAGCGACAGCGGAAACGAAGACAACGCGGAAACCGCGTTTCTCGTAGGCGTTGCAATAGCCTCACCTGATATTTTTAGCCAAACGCCGAAATATATCCACATCGGCGGTGAACTCACTCTTGGCGGCTTCGACAGCGACTTAACCGAAACAGAATTAATTGCCGTCATTAAGCCATGGTTAGAATCTGATTCGCCCAAATGGGTATACGACGCAAAAAGCGAAATCGGGCGGTTGCGCAGGTATGATATAGCCCTGCGAAACATCACATTTGACGCAATGCTTGCGGCGTATGTACTGGACGCGTTGCGGCAAAACAACAACATAAGCGACATAGCCTCAACTTATTTATTTGAAGAAACCCAAACTCTTGAAGAAATTTTAGACAACAAAGGCAAGCGCAGCAAAGACCGTAAATCTGTAGCAAATTTACCGGAAAGTGTTGCCGCAAACTATGCGGCGACTGCAGCGGAAGTACTTGCGCGCGTTAAACCGATAATGGAAGAAAAACTTACTGCAAACAATCAAATGAAATTATTCCGTGATATCGAACTTCCCCTTGCCCATTTGCTTGCGGAAATGGAAGCAATAGGCATAAAAGTAGATAAATCTACGTTAACCGCTTTCGGCGCAGAAATGGACAAGCGTATTGCCGCACTTACAGCTTTAATTTATGACCTTGCGGGAGAAGAGTTTAATATAAATTCACCCGCGCAACTTGGAGAAATTCTTTTTGGAAAACTTGGGCTGCAAGGCGGAAAGAAAACAATAAAAGGCTATTCCACCGCCGCCGATGTTTTGGAAAAACTGACAAGCAAACACCCGATTGTTCCGCTTGTTCTGGAATACCGCGCTCATTCAAAATTGAAATCCACGTATGTAGACGGAATGCTTCCGCTTATTCGTGAAAAAACTTCGCGAATACATTCTACTTTTCATCAGGCACTTACCGCAACGGGGCGGCTTTCCAGTGCAGAACCAAATTTGCAAAACATTCCCATACGCACACAGCTTGGGCGCGAGCTTCGCAAGGCATTTGTACCCGAAGAAGGCTGCGTTTTCTTAGACGCAGACTACAGCCAGATTGAACTGCGGCTTCTTGCACACATTTCCGGTGATGCTGTTCTAATTAAAGCATTCCGCGAAAACCAAGACATTCACAGACTCACGGCTTCACAAGTTTTAGGAATTTCGCCCGAGGATGTAACCCCCGAGCAGCGCAGCAACGCCAAAGCCGTAAACTTCGGAATAATTTACGGCATAAGCGCGTTCGGGTTAAGCGAGGATTTAAAAATTCCCGTAAAAGAAGCGGAATCCTATATTAAGGGATATTTTCAAAAATACCCCGATGTTAAAACCTATTTAGATAAAACAATCGCAAACGCAAAAAAAGACGGCTTTGTTTCAACTTTGTACAACCGCCGCCGTGCTATGCTTGAGCTTAAATCATCAAATTTCAATACACGCTCCTTCGGTGAACGCGTTGCAATGAACATGCCTATTCAAGGCACAGCCGCAGATATTATCAAAATTGCAATGCTTAACGTCGCGGCGCGTTTGAAAAACGAAAACCTTCAAACAAAAATTGTTCTTCAAGTTCACGACGAACTTTTACTCGAAGCCCCAACGGATGAACAGGACTGTGTGAAGCATATACTAAAAGAAGAAATGGAAAAGGTTGCGGCTCTTAAAGTTCCGTTAGCCGCAGATGTGAATGTGGGGGAAAGCTGGTATGCCACAAAATAAACTTCCAACAATTGGCGTGACAGGAATAACCGGTAGCGGAACAAGCACCGTATCGGCAATTTTGGCAGAGCGAGGCGGCTTTGTTGTGCAAGCCGATAAGCTCGCACACGATGCAATGTGCAAGAACGAACCCGCACACGCCGAAATTGTTGAAATTTTCGGCAAAGAAATTCTAAATGCAAACGGCGAAATAAGCCGCCGCATATTAGGAGCAAAAGTTTTCGAAAGCAAAACAGAACTCGCAAAACTGGAAAAAATAATTCACCCGCGCGTAATAGAGAGAACTCGCATTATCATAGATAAAATCGCCGACCTCGGCAGTCACACCTTCGTTGTAATAGATGCACCCCTTCTGATAGAATCCGGCATGGATACAATGTGCGACAGCATATGGCTAATCACCGCCCCCGACGACCTTCGCATCACCCGAATAACCGCCCGAGACAGTATAGATGAAAACTCCGCAAAACGCAGACTTCAAAGCCGCAACGGCGACTACGCTTTACGCGAAAAAGCAAACATTATATTAGAAAACAACGGCAGTGCAATAGCCCTGCGTTCAAAAATAGAAACAATCCTGAAAGCAATGTCATTAAAAATTCACGGCTGGAAAGACTCAAAAGTTTTAGAAATTTGAAGGGACTTAACATGAAAAAATGGTTCACTTTAGCTTTAATTGTTATTCTAACCGGCACGGCAGGGGTTATGGCTGTAAATATACGTTATCCTGTACGGCATTTTGATACAATTCGTGAAAATGCGGGTGAGTTGGAGCCTTCGCTAATTTTGGCGGTTATTATGGCGGAAAGTAGTTTTCGGGAGAGGGCGGAATCTCATAGAGGTGCGCAAGGTTTGATGCAGCTTATGCCGGCAACGGCGGAGGATATAGCCAGGCAAATGAGCATGACAAGTTTTCAGCCGCAGGATGTTTGGCAGCCGGAAATCAATATTGCAATGGGTAGTTTTTATTTGAACCGGCTTGCAAATATGTATGGCTGCGTGGAGCTTGCGCTTGCGGCGTATAACGCAGGACAGGGAAATGTTAATCGTTGGCTTGCCAATCCGGAGTTTTCGGGCGACGGGAAAAGTCTGAGCGTTATACCTTTCCCGGAAACGGAAAACTATTTGCGGCGGGTAAAGCAAAATCAACGGATTTATAATATTATTTTAAATATGACGGGCAGGGCAAGACGATGAAAAAATCTTTTCTGCTAATTTTAGTATTATTTTTTTTTGTGTCTTGCGGCAATGCACAAAGGATTAGCCCTTCGGGGCTGCCGTATGTTTCGGATGATGAACCGGAGTTTTACGAACCCGACACTGAAGTTCACATTCCTATTGAAGAAATAATCGAGCAGCCACCAACCGCAAGAACAATTCAAGATGATGGCGTGCTGCGCCTTCATATGCGTCCGCCTATAACATTTAATCCGCTGCTTAACGAAGATGTAACCGTAGCGCGAATTTTGCGTCTTATTTTCGAGCCGCTTGCCATCATGGATAATGAATTTCGCATGACGGGATATTTGGCGGATTTAGAATTTGCTTCAGATTTCAGCAGCGTAAACGCGACAATCCGTGAAGGCGCGGTTTGGAGCGACGGGATGCCCGTTACCGCCGACGATATAATTTTTTCCATAGAATTATTACGCAACGCGCCAAGAGCGGCGATTTATAAAAACAGCGTAGAAAACATCGCATCTGCCGTGAGAATCGGCACGCGAACCGTGCAAATTAATTTCGACCGCGCCTCTGTAATGGCGGGGTATTCTTTGAGTTTTCCGATAATTCCACAGCATAATAATCATATTGAAACAAATCCAATCGGCAGCGGACCATTCGCGATTGAATCGCACACTCCGATGCGTTCTGTAACGCTTCGCCGAAACCCATATAATTACCGAAGCAGAATTGAAGAAGTTGAAGTTATTTTTCTGCCAAACACCGAAACCGATTTTAATGCGTTTGAAAGAGGGCGCATTGACGCAATTCATTTGCCGCTCACGGAATGGACACGTCATCATGGTGTACGTTCGCCCAATTATGAAGTTTTTCCCGCTATGTATTTTGAATTTATAGGGTTTAATTTCAGGCGAAATATTTTTCGTGACGTTTACACACGGCAGGGAATTGCACATGCATTTAACGCAGACGAAGCAATTGCGAGTCTGTATCTCGCACACGCGGTACGGGCGGCAACACCTATTCACCCGCATAATTGGGCGGCAGACAGCACTATTTTAAACCCCGTTTACGACCCCGCCCGCGCCGCCGCGCTTTTAGGAACGATTCGTGTAAATGAACCATTAGTGATTCTTGCAAATGCGGAAAACCCGCAGCGCGTAAGCATTGCCGAAAGACTTGCCGCAAGTCTGACCAATGCGGGGCTTCACGCAAATGCGGAAATTCTCCCGACAGAAGAATACTTCGAACGACTCGCCGCTCACGATTTTGATTTATTTATCGGCGGAATGGAGCTTCCCTTCGCGCCTGATGTGCAAACTTTTTTTCAAGGCGGCGAATTATTTTTACACGACCCTGTTTTAGAAGCAGCGTATACCACGTTAATGTTTGCGTCAACAGAAGTCGCGTATGTCCAAGCAATGAGCCGGCTTCAGCAAGCCTTCGCCGAGCAGCTTCCCGTAATCGGGCTTGCCTTTAAACATTCCGCTGTGCTTGCAAACCCGCGAATAACCTCAAATTTAAACCCCTCCCCCGACCATGTATTCGCTAATGTGCATGAGTGGACAATAGAGCAATGAACAATTGTTCGGGTTTGATTGCCGTTTTTTTTATGATAGACTGTTTATATTAAGGAAAATATTTCTTACAAGGAGGATTTTATGAAGCGGAGTAATTTCAGCAAACGCATTATAGCTTTTACCGTCACACTTGCAATGGTTTTTGCAGTATTTATGCCGTTTTCGGTTGTACAAGCCGGTACTTTTGTTAATTGGAGTTTAAATGACATGTTAGCGGGACGCGAACCCGGCAGCAGTTTTTCCAGTAACAGCGAGATTCATGACGCAGGGATTCCAAGCGGAGTTACGGTAAATTCACATGGCGGGAATCTTGGCTTCCGCATTGTAAGAACAGAGCCATGGCACGGCATTGATATTCGCGCAGGCGCAACAAACATGCAAGCGGGCGACACCATAACCGTAACCGGACGTTCAGACGGTGCGGCTCCCGCAGATGCGCAAATTCAATTAGCACGAAACCCCGGACATATCGGGCTTGCATCCGCAGTAATTGAGAACGGTTCTTTTAGTGTATCACATACATTATCAGCGGAAGATGCCAATGGTCTTAGTGCCGTCCGAATCAACACAACAGATGCAAGCGGTGCAATTAATTTTTTCATAGACACAATTGTAATCACGCGTGATGATACTGCGCCTACTCCGACGCCTCCCGCAGACCCGACGCCGATACCAACACCACATGCCAACCCTCAAGGAGTAAGGCAAACAATAACTAGAAATCTTAATCAAAGAATCAACAACTGGGACGTTGAAGCTTGGACGCAAAGCGTAGCTGAGGGTGCCCCCCAAGGCATGGGCGGCATAGAAATGATTGTTTACAACGACGGCTCATTCTCTTGCTCATGGGACAGAACTTTTAACACATTGTTCCGCACAGGCAGAAAATTCCCGCGTAACACAAGAGCTTCCTCTGTCGGCGATATTTCGCTTATGTACAATGCTCCGGAATTTACAAGCAACGGAACATCTTATCTGTCCGTTTACGGTTGGTTCAGAAACCCGCTTGTTGAATGGTACGTCATGGATGATTTCAATCGTAGTCATTACCGTCCGGGCGGACCGAGACCGGGCGAGGTTCGTACCGGTTATCAATTCCACGGAACAATCGAAGTTGACGGCGGAATCTACGATATTTACACAGGCTTGCGGGTAAATCAACCGTCCATCGACGGCAGCAGAACATTCCTGCAAGTTTTTAGCATACGTCATACCGCGCGCACAAGCGGAACAATTGATGTTTCGGCACATTTTGAAGCTTGGAATAATATCGGGGAAGTTACACACACTCGCGACGGCGTTACACACACCGCAAGATTGTCAAACACTTCCGACTTAACCGAAGTTTCATTTAAAGTTGAAGGCTTTGGCACTCAACGTTTAAGTTCCGGCTCGGCAACCGTTTCACAGCTTTGCATTCGCTACGGCAGAAACAGATTATGTACTTTAAGCGGATGCAGTAATTGCACCGTAGGGATTGCCACACCAACGCCTGCCCCCACTGCAACACCTACCCCAACGGCGACACCCGAACCAACTCCAACACCTGCGCCCTCCCCCACCCCATCGGCTCCCGAAGTTCACATCATGCGCTTTTCCGTAGGTGCAACTCATTACACCAACAGGGGAGTAACCCTTAATCTTGATGCCGCACCCTATATCGACCCTGTTTCTGCACGCACAATGGTCCCATTCCGTGCAATTGCGGAAGGATTGGGTGCCACAGTCGGCTGGAATGATGCCACACGCACCGTAAACTTCGTACGCGACGGTAATTCCGCAAGCCTGACAATCGATGTTCCGCTGCCCGACAATATGGGAACACCCGTTATCGTAGACGGCAGAACCTTCGTACCCGCACGCTTCGTTTCAGAAGTTCTCGGCTCGGAAGTTCGCTGGGACAATACACACAGAGCGGTTTATATTTACTAATTATATATACACATCATCGAAAACGGACATGGAAAGAAAAAGTCCATCATAAAACCGGCACCGTATTTCAAGTGGTGCCGGTTTTGTTTTAATTACTGCTTCACATCTCTCATTGACAGCGAAATTCGTTTTTTCCTCAAATCAACACCTAAAACTTTTACATTAACAACATCGCCAACCTGTACCGCTTCAAGCGGGTGTTTGATAAAACGGTCTCGGATTTGAGAAATGTGAACAAGCCCGTCTTGGTGAACGCCGATATCCACAAACACGCCAAAATCAATAACATTGCGAACGGTTCCCGTGAGAATCATGCCCTCAGTTAAATCCTCCATTGCCAAAACGTCACTGCGAAGCAATACAGGAGGAAGTTCATCGCGCGGGTCGCGCCCGGGCTTTTCTAATTCTTTGATAATATCACGGAGAGTAGGAATTCCAACATCCAGACGCTTTGCTATTTCCGCGTAGTCAATCTGCGGCTCTTTCGATAAATCTTTGAGTGATTTTGTCGGTTGTGCCTTTATCGGCTCTGACGATATTTTTAGAAAATTCTCCGCCACGCCGTATGATTCAGGGTGAACACCTGTATTATCAAGAGGATTCTTCGCGCCGGGGATACGCAAAAATCCGGCGCATTGTTCGAAAGCTTTTGGGCCGAGTTTGGCTACTTTTAACAATTGCGCACGTGATTTAAACTTACCGTTTTCTTCGCGGAAGGCCAGAATATTTTTAGCAATAGTCGGATTAATCCCCGCCACATATGAAAGCAAACTTGGCGATGCCGTGTTTAGATCCACGCCTACTTTATTTACGCAAGCCTCTACAACGCCGGACAAGGTTGCGTTTAGGCGTTTTTGATTCATATCATGTTGATACTGGCCCACACCTATGCTTTTAGGGTCTATTTTTACAAGTTCTGCAAGAGGGTCTTGCAGTCTGCGCCCTATGGATACCGCGCTGCGTAGCGAGACATCGAAATCAGGGAATTCCTCCGCGCCCAGTTTTGACGCAGAATATACAGATGCTCCTGCCTCGTTTACGATTATATACTGAGCCTTCGCCCCTGCTTCTTTCAAAAGCTCGGCAACAACAAGCTCTGTTTCGCGGGAAGCCGTGCCGTTGCCTATGGCGATAATACTTGCCTTATGCCTGTCCAGCATTTGTTTAAGGGTCTTCTTAGATGGAGCGGTGTCCTTTGTTGTTGTGCAG
>Ga0123353_10018795_pt1 | contig 10237 bp, 5 predicted proteins | sample TergutLab28metaG_3_FD_92763 | JGI IMG/M metagenome (GOLD analysis project Ga0123353, IMG submission 92763) | Labiotermes labralis P3 segment gut microbial communities from Petit-Saut dam, French Guiana - Lab288 P3 | ecosystem: Host-associated > Arthropoda: Insects > Digestive system > Gut ...
CCGACTTCAATCCCATCGAAAAATTTTGGGCTTGGCTCAAATGCAGCCTTCGTAAATCACTTCGTTTTTACACTTGTTTCGATGACGCACTGGATAGTCTGTTTTCGGTTTAATCAATTATATACAAAAACGGACTGCTATGTTAAAAACAAGACAGTCCATTTTTATCGTGTTTTTATTTTTCCGTAAAGGTTTAAACAATTATTCCATCGTGAATATCTTCTCCGTACATCTGGCGGGGACGGTGATTTTTTCACTTTCACCTTTTATTTTCGTATTGTGGAAGAGTAGGGTAAACCCGCCGTGCCCCGCATCGGCGGTCATTTTGATTTCCGCGCCTTCGCGGTCAAGGTGTACGTGGATTTTGGATTCGTTGTCGCCGGTTGTGCCGCTGTACACCCTGGCGCAAGCGTGGCCGGTCAGTTCGTAGACGTGGAGGGTGGGGGCTTCGGCGTAGTTGTATACGACGTTTTCCTCGTTGCCCGTAGCGATGATGGAATTCGGCTTCACCCACAACCCTAAGGAGAAGTAATCATGTTGCTCAAGTACATACCGTCCGCCCGCGCGCCGTTCGCCCGTGAGCAGGTTGGTCCAAGCGCCGCCCTCGTCGGGCAGGTAGGTGTTGGTCGTGCCTTCTTCGTTAAAAATGGGGGCGACGAGGATGTTTTCGCCGAACATGTACTGCATGTCGAGGTTGACGGCTACGGGGTCGTTGGGCCATGACAGCACCATCGGGCGCATCATGGGTACACCCGTGAGGTGCGTCTTCATGGCTTGGGCGTAGATGTAGGGCATGAGAGCGTTCTTTTTCTTGGAGAAGAAGCGTAGTACGTCGGACGCTTCATCGTCGAACAGCCACGGCACGCGGTAGGAAATGCTGCCGTGTAGGCGCGAATGGGAGGAGAACAGCCCGAAGGCAACCCAACGTTTGTACACGTCGGGGGTGGCGGTATTTTCAAACCCGCCGATGTCGTGGCTCCAGTAGCCGAAGCCGCAGGAAGTAAGGGACAGCCCGCCGCGCAGGCTTTCCGCCATGGAGACGTAGTTGGAATCGCAGTCGCCGCCCCAATGCACGGGGAATTGCTGCCCGCCCGCCGTGGCCGAACGCGCGAACAGGACGGCCTCGCCTTCGCCCCTTACTTCCTTTAATACGTCAAACACGCACTTGTTAAACTGCTGCGTGTAAAAGTTGTGCATTTTTAACGGATCGCTGCCATCCCAATACACACCGTCGGCGGGAATCCGTTCGCCGAAGTCGGTCTTGAAGCAGTCCACACCTTCGTCCATCAAGCGGCGCAGGTGGCTTTGGTACCACGTACACGCGTCGGGGTTGGTGAAGTCCACGATGCCCAAGCCCGGCTGCCATTTGTTCCATTGCCACACGCCGCCGTCGGTATTTTTTATTAAATAGCCTTTTTCGGCGGCTTCGGCGAAGAGCTTCGACTTCTGCCCGATGTAGGGGTTGATCCATACGCAAATCTTCAAGCCCTTCGTTTTCAAGCGTTTGAGCATTTCCACGGGTTCGGGGAACATATCGGGGTCCCATTCGAAGTTGCACCATTGGTATTCCTTCATCCAGAAGCAATCGAAATGGAATACGGAAAGCGGGATGTCCCGCTCGAACATGCCGTCTATGAAGGAGTTGACGGTATTTTCGTCGTAGCTGGTGGTGAAGGAGGTGGAGAGCCACAAACCGTAGCTCCACGCGGGGGGCAGCGCGGGCCGTCCGGTGAGAGCGGTATAATGGGAAAGTACGTCGGAAAGGGTGTCGCCGCCCACAATCATGTAACGCAGGGCTTCCCCCGGTACGGAGAATTGCATCTTGCCTACGGCTTCGGAGTTGACTTCGTAGCTGACTTTTTCCGGGTGGTTGACGAACACGCCGTACCCGCGGCTGGAAAGGCAGAAGGGTACGCTTTTGTACGCTTGTTCGCTGGCGGTGCCGCCGTCCTCGTTCCAAATGTCGATGACTTGGCCGTTTTTAACGAAGGGCGTGAACCGTTCGCCGAAGCCGTAATATTTTTCGTCCACGCTTGTGAGCAGGCGTTCGCGCCAATGGGGGCCGTCGTTGGTCGTCAAATACGCAAGCGACCGCGGCTCGCTTTCGGTCAGGAACCTGCCATCCCAAAAATACCGGATGCGGAAGGTTTCACGGTTAAAGGTTGCGGACAGCTTGCCCGTGGTGATTTTCAATTCCTTGTCCGTTTTTTCCACGGTTAGGGGGGCGGCGTCTTCGAAGAGGGGGAAGGATTCGGGTTCCCGCTTTTTTTGCCCCATGTGGTGGTTGGTGTGGATTTGCAAAATCCCTTCCCGCGGGGCGGTGATGTACACGGTAAACAGCGGCCCGTCGAGGGTTTGCCCCCGGTTGTACACCTTCCACGGGGTGATGAACAACGTGACCTTCTTTTCCTCGATGCGCATGTCGCGGATATCCACGCACGAAAACGCGGTGTTGCCCGGCCGCAGCATCCAATAGCCGTCGGTGAATTTCATGTGGTTTCCTCCCGGAAGTTATTATATTGTGAATATAAATTAATCATTTGATTTATTATTAAGCCGTTAGCAGGTTTTTTAGGGCAGCTTCAACGGCTTGATTTAACGAAACATCGCGGTTTGAAGCGTATATCAATAATTGTTTGTGCATATCGGGTTCGATTTCAATTTCAAGCCGCCCCGGGAAGGGTACCTTGGGAACCATATTATTTTTTCCGCAAATATCCAAATAATCGTCAACGGCTTCAATAAACGCCGTGTAAATTTCATCCACGGTTGTTCCTTCAAAACTTATGCTGTCGGCAATGCCTTCTAATTTACCCCAAAAAATATTATCCTCGGCACTGTACATGGGGTTTGAATAATAACCTTTGTACTCCATCAATCTGCTCATTGCTTCACCTCCAAATTTTTAACAAATTCCAACAATTCTTTAACTTGATAAGCCTTCAAAATATTGCCGGGGTGGGGCTTGTGTAGTCGAAAAGCGGCATCTTGCGTACGGTTGACAAACGCAACGCGTGAACCCGACGAATGACCTTTCGTATCTTCAAAGAAGCCCAACATTTTCAGTAATGTGCGTGCTTCGTCATACGTAAAATTTTTCGGGCGTGAATATAACCGATTTATTAATTTACGTTTTTGGCTCAAATTATCACTCCCGTCAATTTTTCACCGCGCCGCCAACAGTGCCCGGTACGCGTCCTCCACCGCAGCCAAGGTCTGCGGGCTTATATTCTCACGATATGCGTCCGCTGCCGCCAGCGCCTCGTTGTAAAGCGCACGGAAGTCGGGATTCTGACGGGTATAGGGGCGGAACGTTTCCTCAAACATTTGACGGCTGAAAAGGGGCCGCGCTTCGGCGTAGGGTGCGCGTACGATGGCGAAGACCAAATCCTCGAAGCGGGGTACGGCGTGACGGCGGTCAAAGAGGCCGAAATTTTCGCCGCTGCCGCTTATGCTGCCGTTGTCCCAATAAACGGGTACCATGTTAAATTCGACCATGGCGCGGGTCACGTATTCCAGCCAATAGCGGCGGTATTCACGGTTGACGCGATCAACGTCGTGTTTACTTGTCACGCCGTATTCACCCATGTAAATCGGGATGCCCTGCGCTGTAAAAGTGTTATAAAGGCGCTCGAAGATGCGGCGAACGTGGGGTTCGTTGCCCCATGTGTCCACGTTATTGTCGCGGATTTGGCGCAGCTCATCGCCCCATTTGTAAATGCGGCGGTTGTTTGTGTTCAGCGTAAAGTTCCAAGGGTCGTAAAAATGGATCGAAAGCATAAGGCGGTGGGGAACCGTGTCGGACGGCATAATAAACGCGCCCACGAGGTAATTGTTAATTGTAATGGAGGCGTTGGTGTTGTAACCGCCCACGATAAGATAACGAAGGGCGTTGTTGCCGCCCGTCGCCCGTACGGTATCCACGAAGATTTGGTTTAAGACATTGAGGTTTTGTATGGAGGATGGGCGAAAAGGGTTGTCGTAGTTACCCAGTTCGCGGAGTTCGTTAAGTCCTTCAAATAAAAGACGCGCATCGTAATCGCGGAAGCGTTCGGCGATTTGCCGCCAAAGGGCCGTAAAACGTGCGCGGATATATTCTTGGTTTGGCGGGTTATGGGGCCCGTCCCCCGCGAACCAATTGGGGTGCAAGCCGTCGGGGTATTCCTCCACGCTCAGCCACGCGCCCCCCGCGAAATAATTGTTGCCGTCGTGGTGTACGTTGATTACGACGTACAAATCCGCGTCCAGCGCGTAGTTGACGACTTCCTCCACGCGGTCCATCCATGATTCGCTTACGGCGAAATCGTTGTCGTCATCGATATGGCCGATCCATGTGACGGGGATGCGTACATTGGTAAAACCCGCTTCGCGTATGGCGTGGAATATTTCGGGCACGATGCGCGGATTGTTCCATGCGGTTTCCGACGCGCGGCGGCGTGAAAAAGCATCCAACGCGTTGCCCAGGTTCCACCCTACGCCCATTTCAACGGCGAATTCCAAAGCGGTCATTTCAAAAGTCGTTACGGCGGGGGAAAAAACCAATGTGACGGCGGGTTTGTCCCTCCCGCAGGATGATAATATGAATATGAACAAGGCTGTTATATATATGAAGGTTAATTTACGACGCATGTAAACCTCCGATAAAAACGATTGGAATCCGTCATGAATATACCGTGACCGTATGGTACTGTCAAACAACCGGGAACCTTATATGACATGCGATTGTCTTAATTACATGGTATAGTACCGGCGTGTGTATATAATGGAGGGATTCAACCGCGAAGGGGTGTTTGCGATGGGTTTGCAAACCGGCCGTTTGTTTGAGATTATCTATATATTATTAAACAAGAAGCTCGTAACCGCGCGTGAATTGGCCGAACAGTTCGGCGTAAGCACACGGACGGTCTACCGCGACGTGGATACGCTGAGCCTTGCGGGCATCCCCGTGTATACGGAAAAGGGTAAGAACGGCGGTATTTCGCTTTTGCCCGGCTTCGTGCTTAACAAATCGATCCTAAGTGAGCAGGAGCAGCACGAAATCCTTTCCGCGCTGCAAGGGCTCTCTTTTTTGAATAACGGGAGCGGCGATTCGAGGCAGGTATTGCAAAAATTATCGGGCGTGTTTAACAAAACCGCTTCCGATTGGCTGGAGGTTGATTTTACCGATTGGGGCTTCGACGACGGCGCGGCGTTTAACGGTTTTAAGACCGCCATATTGGAACGCAGGGTCGCCGAGTTCACCTATTTCGGCGGGAACGGGGAAAAGACCCAACGCCGTGTGGAGCCGATGCAACTATGGTTCAAATCCAAAGCGTGGTATCTGAAAGGATACTGCCTGTTGCGGCAGGATATGAGGCTGTTTAAGATTACGCGGGTGCGGGATTTGACGGTTACCGATATCGCCTTTGTTAAGCGGGACATCCCGGAACCCCCGCCGAAACACGACGAAAAACCCTGTGAAGAATACATGCGCAGTATTCGCTTAAAACTCAAGATCGCGCCGGAGATGAATTACCGCGTGTTCGACGAGTTTCCTTGGGAAGGGGCGAAGAAACAACCCGACGGAGGGTATATCGTTACGGCTTATTGGCCGGAGGATGATTGGCTGTACGGCAAAATCCTTTCGTTCGGTACATACGCGGAAGTGCTGGAACCGCCGTACCTTATCAATGTTATTAAGGAAAAGGCACTACAAATCGCAAATAAATATTAAAGGGGTATATCATGGTTTTGCAAAAATTGGATTATTCGGAAAACCCTATCGACATCCCCAACCCCGACCGAGGGCCGTATCGGGGACGTTGGCAAAACATTCCGCCGTCGCTGGCCAACGAAACCAATTCACCCTTCGGTATCACGCCGGAGGTGGACCATCGCGTGCCGGTGGACGAAAGCTCCGTGCTGTACCACGGCAGGCAGGTGCCGCCCGTAGAAGGAGACGATATCGAACCGACGGAATTCTTTAACGGCGTAAACCAAAACGACGGGCCCTACATCGGCGGGACGGGTGTATCCGCCGTACCCGCCATATCGTTTATGGCGTTCGATTTGGTTAATTTTTCGTCCAACGCTTTCCTAAGTGCGGCGGATGCGTTCGCTTATATGAAAGACGGCTTGTTGGTTGACCCGAAAACGAAAAAGCCGCGTACGGGCAAGACCGCGCCGTTGACGCCGTACGCGTTGGATTATATCCGCGGCTTGCTGCAAAAGGTACGGGAAGGGGAGGGCGTCGCATTCGTCAAGTTTTCCTACGACGGCAACGGCTTCAATTATATAGAACCGTTTAAATACCCCCAATTAAACCTCACCGAAGGTTTGATACGCGGACCCGAACCCGAACTTGATTGGATCGTACGCCATATACGGCAGCTTGCGCCTGTCTTTGCGGAGTTCGAGGATATCATCATGTGCGTGAAAACAGGCATGGTGGGCGCGTGGGGCGAACAGCACTCCTCACCGATGTCCCGTGACCCGAAGGTATATAAATCCCTGCTGGATACGTACCTCGAAGCCGTACCCGCGAGCCGTTCGCTGTTGACCCACGCGGGTGGGTTTTTGGCGTGGTACAACGCGACGTACGGTACGGACTTTAATTTCTTCAACATCGATACCATGCCCGTGCCCAAGCGGGGTACGCCCGAGGCGCGGTTCGGTTTCTTTAACGACAGCTACGCGGCGGGTGGTGATGACGCATCCGACAACGGTTCCCTGTCCGAAGGCGGCGGGATGCTGATGCCGGACGCGGACGACTACGGCTACGACCGCGCGCGCATCCTCACATGGATACACAAGCAAAACAATTTCGTACAGGGTGAGGGCGGATTAAATGAAAACGAATATTCGCGGATGCCGAACGCCATCGCGGAGGCGTGCCGCTTGCGTACGACCGCGCTCAACATGCGCCACGGCAAATATACGACATGGAGCGAATCCACGGCGTTTGACGACCCGGTGTACGACGGTAAAAACGCCTTGGAATATTTCCGCGACCGCATGGGGTACCGGTTGGTGTTGCGGGAATCGTATATAAACGAACAAACGGAAGCGGGCGGTATATTACGCATTAAAATGAAAATCCAAAACGTCGGCTTCGGGAACGTGATCAATCGGAAGAACGTATCGGTAATCTTGCAACCAAAAAACAACGGCGAAAACTTTACAGCAAATACCGACCTCGACGCGCGGGATTGGCTCGTTGACGAAAACGGTAACAGCAAAGCGGACAACATATCCGCATGGCGGGCAGCAAAGTGCGAAATAGATATAAAAGCGTTCGGAGCCGACATACCCTGCGGCGAATACGACGTTTACCTTAAAATCAACGACCCGAAGGAACAAAGCAAGAATCGCCGCTGCATCCGATTCGCCAACCGCGATATATGGAACGCTGAGTTGGGCGCGAACAGAATCGGGGTAATAAAAACGATATGAAGCACCGGAATTTTTCAATTTGACAACATTTTCATCATGTGATAAAACTTTGTGTATTGTGTCGGAATGGCATAATAATATTCCTTAAAGGAGCGAACCGCATGAAAAATTCACAAGCGGGCAGAATGGCGGCATTTTTATTAAGCCTCGTTCTGCTTTTTTCTGTTGTGCCGAAAACGGCTACGGGAGACTCCCCCCCCCCCCAACTGATACATATTTAATTGGGGTTCTTTCCGCCGATGTGACCACGCCGTCGGCGTTTGTGGTTAACGATACCCCGTTCCACACTTTGACGGATGCGATCGCGGAATTTCAGACTTTGCCGGGCGGATTGCAATCCGTTATTTTTGTGCGGGAATATAATGGGCAAAAAGTGCATACGCACAGCGGTCCGCTTGTATTTAATTCATTTACGGTTGATGGGGTTACCCGAACAGCACCCGTATTTTCAATAGCAAACGGCGTTACACTTAACATAGGAACCGTAACGATTAACGGGGAGGAAGGAAATACGCCATGCTGGGGCATTATGGTAGCCGGCGAAGGAACGTTAAACATAGACGGTAATGTAACTGCAAGCAATAGCATGTTTGCCGTGGCGTCTACCGGCGTAAGTCTGCCGGAAATATTCGGCGGCGGAAGCCTAACAACTTCCGCTACGGTTAACGTAAACGGCAACATAACGGCCAATGGCGTTACCGGTGTCCAAACCACTCAAAATGCAACAATTAACGTAACCGGTGACATAAACGCAACCGGCAGCTATGGTGTAAGGGCTTGGAGTGCATCAACGATTACCGTAGGCGGTAATATTATTGTAACCGATGGTAACGGCGTATTGGCATGGGATAATTCAACGGTTACCGTAGGCGGTAAAATTGATATAACCAATGGTGCTTCCGGCCTAGAAGCAGGAGCTAACGCAACGGTTGAAATCGCCGGTGACATAATCGTAGACGGTATTAGTGCTTATGGTATATGGGCACAGGGCGGTGAAGTTACGGTTGGCGGTGAAATTACCGTAATCGGTGATTACACCTACGGCATTAATTCTTGGAAGGGCAATATAACAGTTGACGGTGTCATTACCGTAGACGGTAATGATGCCCGCGGTATATACGGCTACGAAAGCGTAATTAACGCAGGTGCCGTAAACGTAAACGGTAATAACGCCCACGGTATTGAGCATCATCTTGGCGATATTATTGTAACCGGCAATGTAACCGCTTCCGGCATTAATGCCGGAGCTATAAACGTCGGGGGCAGCAAAGTAACCGTCGGCGGTACCGTATCCGCAACCGGAGAAGGCAGTTTTGTTGTGATGTCCGGAAATGAGTGGCAAGATGACCCACCCGGTTCAGGAGAGAATTGGTTTGCCGCGAATGGTTCCGTCGTAACCGTAGGTACGCTCGTCGTATCGGAAAATAACGGGACTTATGTGCAAAGCCTTTCATCCCTTATCGTCAATAACCTTAATAATAATGGTTTCATTGATATTTACGGTACTTTTAATGCGACAAACGTTATTCCCACCAATACGGGGATTATATTGCTACAAAACGAAGAAGCCAAAACCAATCTCGAAACGTTGAATTTTTCGAATATGGAAGGGTTTGGCGATAGGAACGATTGGTGGCCGAGTAACTCAATTAGGGTAGGGATCGGCGAAGGCCAACAGTTCAATTTGAATATCCTTAATAATTACGGATTAACTCCCTATTCATACAACCCCGCATGGGTATTTGACGGATGGCGCCAAACGGATGCGGCGGGCGCACCTGTTACGGCGATGGGAGCAGGTACGGCTTATGCAACGTACAAGCCGCATCCCGATGCCCTCGCCGTAACCATTGACTTGCAAGGCGGCAATTTATTCGGGAACACGGATAATTTAGAGCTGTTCGTGCTTCCCGATGATGTAATCGGGCATTATTATTGGCCTGTGTTCTATGAACTTATGGAAAAAGACAGGCATGAATACAGCGGCATGTTCTTCGAGCTCGGAAACCCATCACGAATTAATATTTGGGAACATAACTTTACCGAAGATACCACCCTGTACGTCGATTGGTTCTATGGATTTACCCTATACTTCCATTATAACGGCGGAACCATTGAAGGCTCGTACGGCTCGGATACCGGCCCGATGCCCAGCCATCACGGTTGGTACCATACCGAAAGAAAGGTACACGAACTTATTTCTGATACCTTTGACCCGACCGTGGATTGGTGGGGACCTCTTAAGCGTCCGGGTTACGTCTTCGTTGGGTGGACGACAAACCTGCATATGGATTCCTATGTAAATGAAACGCTGACATTGACAGCCCAATGGCTTCCCGGTTCCGGTTTTAGCGTAACGCCGGCATGGGGCGTAACGGGTGTATCCGTGCAAAACGGCCCCGCTTTTGCAAGCGGCGCGACGGTTACGCTCAATGTGGCACCTCCGTCAGGCCAACGCTTAGCGGCCAACGGCATTTCGGCTAGGGGTGCTATCATTACCAACGTTGCGGGCGCGATGAGCGTCACTTTTACCATGCCCGCCAATACGGTATGGATAACCGGAGTAAGGTTTGAAAATATTCCGCAAGACAGCGGCAGCGATCAAAACGGCGGCGGCGGAATAACGGAACCCCCAGCGCCTCCTCCTCCCGCACCTTCACCTTCACCGGAACCCTCGCCAACCCCCGAACCCACCCCCACCCCCGAACCGGAAATCATTGAAACGGTAACCGTCGGAAACATCAGCGAAGCCGTTGAAGTGGAAAGCAACACCGTCACCGTCGAATTAACGGAAGAGGTCATCGAA
>Ga0123353_10018796_pt1 | contig 10237 bp, 7 predicted proteins | sample TergutLab28metaG_3_FD_92763 | JGI IMG/M metagenome (GOLD analysis project Ga0123353, IMG submission 92763) | Labiotermes labralis P3 segment gut microbial communities from Petit-Saut dam, French Guiana - Lab288 P3 | ecosystem: Host-associated > Arthropoda: Insects > Digestive system > Gut ...
ATACACCACGCCCCCTTCAAAACCATCAAATGAGGAATATATTATGCAATCCCCAACCGACCTAACCCAAATCCCCAACATCGGCCCAAAGACAGCCCAGCGCCTTATCAACGCCGGGTACCCCGACATCGAATCCCTGAAAGGGCAAGACCCAGAGGAGATTTATATCAAAGTTTGCCTGGCCCAGGGGCATCAGGAGGCCCGTCCGACCCTATACGTCTACCGCATGGTGGTCGCCTACGCCGAGGGGCGAATTACCGGCCCGGAGCAGTTGAACTGGTGGTATTGGAAGGACTGATATGGAACTCTACAAAAACCAAAACTGCAAGAAAATCCGGGGCAGCCATGTGCTTGAAGTCCGCTGCGCGTATTGCAAATACTTCATCGCCAACTACCAAAAAGTCGGCGAGAGTGGATTCGTGAAAATGTATAACGACAGGATCATCGAGGGCTCGATTGACTTTTCGCAGTACCACGGAGCCCTGTTTTGCCCCGGCTGCGGCGAGCGCATCGCAACGCGCTACATCACGAAAATGGACAAAAAGGAAGCGTACCGGCTTGTGCCCTCGGCATTCAATAAAAAGAAAGTGTGATGGTATACTTGTAGAATCCGAAAAACTGACGTTCCCCACAACTTTTCTTTTAGGGACCAAATAAAGCTTCTACAGAAACACCTTGGATAAAAAACATGAAATCGCTCTCGCATTGCTGTGCGGGAGTGTATTTTTTTCATTTGACTTTCGAGCCGTTTTAAGCGAATATGATAAACAACAAATTTTAAGGAGGATTTCACATGCGTGGCAGACCAAAAAAGAAGGCGATTAGTTCATCCGCAAATATGCTCTGGCAGATTGCTGTCTACATCCGGCTATCCCGCGTTGATGGCAACGATGAAAGCGAAAGCGTGGTCAACCAGAAAAAAATTTTGGAGGAGTTTCTCGAACGGTGTTTCGAGGGTCAATATATGATCATTGATTTTTATGTTGACGATGGCTTGAGCGGAACTGATGATTCACGCGAAAACTACATGCGCATGGTGCAGGACATTGAGGCTGGGAATGTAAATTGTGTGGTATGCAAGACCCTTTCCCGAGCCTTCCGCAATTATTCCGACCAGGGTTATTACCTGGAGTATTATTTTCCGCAGAAGAACGTGCGCTTTATTTCTATGGGCGATCCCAAAATAGACACGTTCATGAATCCGGATGTTATCACCGGGTTGGAGGTTCCCATCACAGGCCTGATGAATGACCGATTTGCCGCGAGAACCTCCAGCGATGTGCGGCGCACCTTCGACCACAAACGACGCAAGGGTGAATTCATAGGTGCATTTCCGCCTTATGGATATCTGAAAGATCCCAGAAACAAAAATCACCTTGTTTTGGATGAGAATATAGTCCCGGTTAAGCGGGAACTTTTCAGTTGGATCGTACATGAGGGAATAAGCCTCAATGGCGCTGCACATCGCATGAATGATATTGGAATACCAAACCCTTCGGCCTATAAACGAAGTCTAGGGTGGAACTATTGTAATCCCAACTCCATAAAAAATGATGGTCTTTGGACAGGTAGTACCGTGCGCCGTATTATGCTTGATCAAGTGAATCTAGGCCATATGGTGCAAGGAAAGCAGCGTGTCGTGAGTTACAAGGTGCATGATAAAATTACCGTGCCAGTGGAAGACTGGATCATAAAAGAGGATACCCATGAATCAACTTTTTCGCAAGATGAATATGAAGCTCTTGAGCGCGTTATCAAACGCGATACCCGCACTCCCGATGGCGAACATACAGTGCATCTATTTTCCGGCTATATGCGCTGCAAAGATTGCGACAAGGCTCTTCAGCGAAAACATTCCCATGGCAATACGTACTACGCTTGCCGGACATATACAGAAAAATCAAAGACACGATGCACAAAGCATAGCATTCGGCTGGATCGGTTGGAATGTGCAGTTCTGGCGGCTATTCAAGCCCAGATCGCCCAATTGGATTCGTTGAATGAAATCATGGACGAAATTATTCAGGCCCCGACAACGGATTCAAAAAACCAGCGCCTTGATAAGCTTCTAAAAGAAAAGCAGAGAGAACTGAAGAAAACAAAGGCTTTGGCCGACGGTCTTTATGTGGATTGGAAATCAGACGATATTACCCGCGAGGATTACCGGCGCATGAAAGTCCAATTTGATAAACAGGCTTTGCAGATCACCACCGCTGTTACGGCCCTAAAAGAAGAACAGCAACGCATGGAGCAGGCTGCAAATAGTGAAAACGAAGTGTTTGCAGATATCCGCGAGCACAGCAACATACAGCGACTAGATCGTGCGCTTCTGGTAGTGCTGATCGACAAGATTTATGTGTATGAACATATGGAGATTGAGATTGTGTTCCGCTTTATAGGCAAAGCGGAGCCTTATACTTTTCAGTGTGCGGGCCTTATGGTTCACGTCTTGTTTTGCAAAAATGGGATTTCCCTCGGACAGGTGATCCGATCTTATCTGACAGCACGGAGGAACAAAAGCTGATATATAGCAAGTCCTGCTATAATAGGACAAAATATCCCTCGCATAGTGTTATGCGGGGGCGTGTTTGTTGTTCGCAAAAGTCACAATGCGTATCGAAATTAGGCCCTCTTTTTCTCCACGCACACCAGCCGATTTGACTTGACTGTAGAAAAATTTAGAGCGATCATGGTAACCAATGAAGCGCGAAAGGGGGCGATATCATGGCGCGAAAAAGCAGGCAAGATGTAAATGCGACTATTAGCACAAGTATAACTAGCTTGTTCTGGAACATCGCCGTATATATTCGTCTCTCTCGAGAAGATGGCAACGAGGAAAGTGAGAGTGTGGTTAACCAGAAAAAAATACTGATGGAGTTTGTGGAGCAGTATTTTGATGGACAATATGTCGTTGTAGATTTCTACGTTGACGACGGCCTGAGCGGCACTGATGATACACGCAGGGATTTTATGCGGATGATCACGGATATTGAGGACGGTAAAGTTAACTGCGTTGTCTGCAAAACACTTTCCCGCGCCTTTCGCAATTACTCTGATCAGGGCTATTATCTTGAGTATTATTTCCCACAAAAAAACGTGCGCTTTATTTCCACCGGCGATCCCAAAATTGATACATATACCAATCCAGAGGCAATCACCGGCTTGGAGGTGCCGATCACTGGGCTGATGAACGACCGCTTCGCCGCGAAGACCTCCAGCGATGTCCGCCGCACCTTTGACCACAAGCGCCGCAAGGGTGAATTCATTGGGGCCTTTGCGCCCTATGGATATATGAAAGATCCAAAGGACAAAAACCGCCTGCTCTTGGATGAGGAAGTCGTTCCAATCAAACGCGATATCCTGCGGTGGTTCATCCATGAGGGCATGAGTCTGGCCGGGATCGCTAAGCGCCTAAACGATCTTGGCGTTCTCAATCCCACGGCCTATAAGCGCAGCAAAGGGCTTGCCTATTGTAATCCCAACGTGGAGCTAAACGACGGGCTTTGGGTAAGCTCTACTGTTAGGCGCATTTTAACCGACCAAATGAACCTGGGCCATATGGTGCAAGGCAAGCAGCGCGTAGTGAGCTATAAAGTGCATGACCGGGTGACAACGTCAAAAGACGAGTGGTTTGTTAAAGAAAATACGCATGAAGCGACTTTTACCAAAGAAGAGTTTAATACTGCTCAACGTCTGTTATTGCGCGATACCCGCACCCCGGATGGCGGTAGAAAAGTATATCTGTTTGCAGGCTATATCAAATGCGCTGACTGTAAAAAAGCGCTGCGACGCAATACGGCTAAGAATATCGCGTATTATGCTTGCCGCACATACATCGAAAAATCAAAACAGCACTGCACGAAACATTCTATTCGCGAGGATCAGCTTACGCTGTTGGTTCTGGCGGCAGTACGCAATCAAATCGCGCTGCTGGATGGTTTAACAGATGTTATGGAGCAGGCAAACTTATCCGCGCGGGTTGATTCAGGCAATAAACGCATTGAAAAAATGTTGCATGAAAAGCGCCGGGAAAAAGACAGAATCCGAGCTTTGAAAGACGGGCTTTATGAGGACTGGAAAGCTGGCGATTTAGATCATGAGGACTATCGCCATATGAAAGTGAAATACGATGAACAAGCTCGGCAGGCTGTCGATGTAATTGAAAATCTGGAAAACGAGCTTCGACATTCTGCAAAAGAGGTCGATGGAGAAAACAACGCGCTTACTATATTCCTTAGGTATAAAAATGTACAGCAGCTTGATCGGGCGCTGCTGGCAGAATTGATAGACACCATATACGTTCATGAAGATAAGGACATTACTGTAGTATTTCGGTTTGCGAACGAGCTGGCGCGGCTACAGGCCTTTGCTCAAGCGAACACATTAAGTTTGAAGTAGGGCGCTTTTTATTTTTTATCTTGGGTTGGTCGTCTATCTTTGCGGCCACGGGCCCCACAGGCCCGGCTTTTGAGTGCCGCTGCAACTACAGCGAATATTATATCACAGACGGCACGTTTACGACCAGCACCCACCTGAATACGATCAACTCCTCCACGGCGGACACGGTCGGCAGTTTTCCGCTGGTAGCCGGTCCCATGATCGCGGCAAACCCGCAAAACGGCCTGCTGTACCTGCGCGAGAGCGACAGCCATGTTGCCGTGTTCGACCCCAGGACCCAGACGGTCGTCGATACCATCATCCCCTCCCTCAGCATACCCCTCATCTTCAGTCTGGCCGTTGACCCGGCGCTGCATCATCTCTATATTTTCGAGGAAGCGGGCGTGCTGGTCTACGACACGGACACGAACACGCAGATTGACTTCATCAGCGCGCCCGGCACTATCGCGTTCGGCACGCCAAACGGGCTTGTCGACCCCGTCACGCACAACCTGGTATTGTTCTACGGCGGCTACCCCACCGGCTGCGGCAACGTGGTCATCATCACGCCCGCGGGCAGTTTCGTGGCAAACAACCCGAACTTCTGCGGGGACTACAAGGACGCCGCGTTCTCGGCCGACGGGCAAACCCTCTACAGCATCGCTTCCAACCTCCAAAGTCCCGACTATATGCTGCACACGCTCGACACGGGAACCGGCGCGGCGAACGCCGTTTCACTGCCGAGCACAACGATTCGTGGCATTGGCGTAAACAGCAAAAACGGCCTGGTCTATCTCGCGGATCCTTCCAACGGCATCTATGTCTACGACCCGTCGTCCGGCACGTTTGACGGCCCCTACTCTGTCGGCGGTTTCGGCAACGTCACCAGCAGCCTGGGTGTAACCTTTGACCCGAACACAGACCAGATTCTCGTACGCAGCACAAGCCTGTTGAAAATCGTCGACGCCGATACCATGGCTCTGGTGGGCGACGCCCCGGCTCAGGTGCCCGCGGGCAGCTTCCAAAGAGCTGTGGTTCTTGTTCATTCCGATCCCTGCTGCGGCGCCACGGGCGCAACCGGGCCGACTGGGCCAGCCGGCGCCGGCGCGTGCGGCGGCCCCGCCTACGCGTTCTTCGCCACAGACAGCGGCACGGGAGAGGGCCTCTGGACACGGTTTGAGCCCAATTCCGAGGAGATCGAGGTCTCCGCAGGGGCGCCGCCCGACATCCGCTACACCGCCGCGGACCTCGTGCTGGGCAATGTTTACGCCACAAGCCTCAACCACAATTGGCTGGCCATTTATGAAAACGGGGCTTGGTCCACGCGCTCCATCGGGTATTCATTGGGCAGGCCCGTCGTGAACACCGCAAGCCACCTGGTGTATATCCCCAACACAGGGATGGCGCTGGTCCACGTGTATGACGGCGTCTCCGACCAAATCCTGCCCGACATCGTCGTGACCGGCACTCCGCAGGACCTCGCGATCGACCCAGACGGCAACCGGATGTTCCTCGCTACAGGTGTTTCCGTCGAAGTGTACGACCTGCGTGGAAACTATCAATTCAGTATAGACACCCCTTCGATTCAGCTCAAGGCCAATCCCTGCAACGGCGATCTGTATGCCGTCGTCGGTAATAGCATCGAGGTGTTTGACGGCAAAACGGGCGGGCTGAAGAGGACCCTTGACGTCGACGCTGTCTATTTCGATATCGACACAGGGACCAACCAACTGGCCGCGTGGACGCACAGCCAGCACGTCGCGGCCTACGACCTGTGCTCCGGGGAACTGCAATGGGATGAATACCGGGGCATCCCCGATTATGTCGCCCTCGGCATCACCGTGGACCCGGTCAACCATCTTGCCTATTTCGCGAACGACCTCACCGCTGTCGTAGAGGTGTACAGCATGGCGAATGGCACTTCCACTGCTAATATCACCGCGAACAGCATGACCTCCAACGTGGCCGTGATGGCCTGCGGCGGCGGCTGCCGCCTGTGCTGCGACCCCTGCGCGGGCTCGACAGGTCCTTCGGGCTGCACAATCACCGGCAACGCCTATGCGCTGCTGAGTGACGCGATCGCCGTAATCGACTCCAACACCCACCAACAGGTCGATGCCATCGGGCTCAACCCCAGCTACGGCAGCCTGCCCGCGTTGAATGCCTTCGCCGTGAACCCATCCAACGGGCAGTTTTATGTGGGCACGATCAACGGCCTGTATAGGTTCGACGCGCAGGGCAACGAAGTGGACCGTGTGCTCGAAAGCAACGACATCACGGACGTGGTTTACAATCCCACGTCCAACAAGATATATCTCGTGGACGCCTCTCTCAACGAAGTGGCCGTCTATGACGCGGCCACACTTGGCCTTCTGAACACCTTCAGCGCCAGCAACTCGTCCATGATCCTCGCGGTGGACCCCGTAACCAACCAAGTGTTCGCCGTCATGCCCGGCAGCGGCATTGATGTGATAGACGGCGAGACGGACAATGTAAACACGACAATCCCTGCGACGGTCATTTACCACCTGGCTATTGATCCCTCGCGCCACCGGCTGTATACGTGTGACTATAACGGCCTTGTCCGTATCTATGACACCAGAAGCTACGATGAAGTCGGTAGCATCGGCCTCTCGAGCGGGCCACCGATGGATTTTGCCATAAACCCGAACACGAACTGGCTCTATGCCAATTACGGCACGCACATCGACGTCCTCAACGCGGCCGACGGCAACCTCGCAGACACGATAAGCATGGAGAATATTTCAACGGTCGCCGTGAACCCGGTGTCGAACCAGGTGTATTATTTTACCGGCGGAGACTTAACCATCGTCCTGGACGGCAAGGACAACAGGGAGCTGGGCAACATCCCCATGACAGGCGTGATCGCCTATGACTTCAGCACCCGGGAGGTGTGCGGCGGGGAATGCGGCATCTTCGTGGCGGACGGCACGGATGAACAGGTAAGCGATGTCCTCTCCAATTTCGGTTACGTGCGTTTCGACGACACGCAAATCGATTTGGGCGGCAATGTGACCACGCCGGACGGCATGCACTTCACCATCCGCACCCCCGGCATCTACGAGATCAGCGTGCGCGTACCCATCCGCTCGACACAGAATCCGCTTACCGGCGACTATCAGTTCTATTATGCCGTGAACGTCAACGGCAGCGCGATCTACGCCGCCGATTGGCATAACCGCTACGAGCAGAACTGGCAGCAGCTGGTCACCGGTTTTTCGCAGCTGTTCAGGCAGCTGAACGCCGGCGATGAAATCAGTGTGCCGATCACGACCTATTTTTCCACGGACACCGGTTCGGATCATTTCGAGAACCAGTCCATCGCCATCCACAAAATCTGCTAAGCTCCGGCAGCGTTGCAAAAGGGACGGCGCGGGCCGTCCCTTTTGTTAATTTTTAAAATAGGCTTTACATTCGCCGAAAAAAATGAGATAATAAGGAAGAACAAAATTTAGAAAGGGGACTTCTATCTTGCGTGACATAAAAAACCTGGCCGCGCTGTGCGCGGAAAAAAACAGGATTGACCCCGAGCTCTATAACGTCAACAATGTGCAGCGCGGGCTGCGCGACAAAGAGGGCAACGGCGTAAAAGCCGGCCTCACCCAGATCTCCACCATCACCTCGTTCAAGAACGTGGACGGCGTGAAGACCCCCTGCGAGGGCGTGCTTCGCTACCGCGGCATCGACGTGAAGGAACTGTGCGCCAACTTCTTGGACGCCAACCGCCTTGGCTTTGAGGAAGTGGCCTACCTGCTGCTGTTCGGCGACCCGCCTTCCCCCGCCCAGGCAGGGGAATTCCACAGGCTGCTGGCCGAGGCGCGCTACCTGCCGCCCAACTTCGTGCGCGACGTGATCATGAAGGCCCCCCGGCAGGACATGATGACCATGCTCTCGCGCAGCGTGCTGACCCTGGGCGCCTACGACGAGCTGGCGGATGACATCACCGTCCCCAACGTGCTGGCCCAGTGCCTGCGCCTGATCAGCGTGTTTCCGCTGCTGGCGGTGTACGGCTACCAGGCCTACAACCACTATTTCCGCGACGACAGCCTGTATATCCACCGGCCCGACCCCGCCCTTTCCGCGGCGGAAAACATCCTGCGCCTGCTGCGCCCCGACAAATCCTATACCGCCATCGAGGCCCAGATCCTGGACCTTGCCCTGGTGCTGCACATGGAGCACGGCGGCGGCAACAACTCCACCTTCACAACGCACGTGGTGTCGTCCTCTGGCACGGACACCTATTCCACTGTCGCGGCGGCGCTGGGCAGCCTGAAAGGCCCCAAACACGGCGGCGCGAACATCAAGGTGGTGCAGATGGTGGAGGACATGAAGCGCTGCCTGAAGGACCTCACCGACGAGGACGAGGTGCGCGCGCACCTGGTCAAGCTGCTGGACAGGCAGGCCTTCGACAGGAAGGGCCTGATCTACGGCATGGGCCACGCGGTATACTCCCTCTCCGATCCCCGGGCGGATTTGTTCAAGCAGTTCACCCGGCAGCTGGCCGCAGAAAAGGGCGAACAGGGAGAGTTCGACCTCTACGACATGGTGGAGCGCATCGCCCCGCAGGTGATTGGTGAAAAGCGCCGCATCTACAAGGGCGTTTCCGCCAACGTGGACTTCTACTCCGGCTTCGTCTACAGGATCCTGGGCATCCCGCAGGAGCTGTTCACGCCCATCTTCGCCATCGCGCGCATCGTGGGCTGGAGCGCCCACCGCCTGGAGGAACTGATCAACCAGGACAAGATCATCCGCCCGGCCTACCAGAGCGTCCAACCCCCGCGAGCGTATATTCCCACAAAGTAAAAGACACCCGAAAGGATCATATTTATGAATAAGAAAACCCTCGGCTGGATATTGATGGTACTGGGCCTGGCCGTGCTGGTCACGGGGCTGGTGATGCGCTTCGCGTTCAACAACGGCGCGGTCACGCTGGACGCCGCCGCGCTGTGCCTGATCGGCCTTTCGCTCTCGCTGGAATACACGGGCGAAAAATTCCGCGTGGCGCTGCGGGTGTTCCAGGCTCTGGCCGGGCTGCTCATCGTCGCCAACGCGGTGAGCTGGTTCGGGCTGTTTCCCCCTTCCGCCGTGCTCGCGATGCGCATCGCGGCCATCGCGGTGAACCTTCCCCTGGCCGCGCTGGGGCTGAAGAAGAGCGAGAAGGCTGGCGGGATGGCTAGCAAGCCACCCGAAGAATAAGTATTATAGAAAATGCGGGTGGCCTGAACGCCCCAAAAGGCCATAGGGGCCGTGACCAACCCTACACTACGGTCGTTGTTTTTTATCCAGCGGGCGGCTTGCTAGCCACCCCTACAGGAAGGAGCTATAATTTCATGCTGCAAGCATTCATCGCCGGCGTTATACAAGGGCTCACGGAATTCCTGCCGGTGTCCAGTTCGGGGCACCTGGTTATCTTCAACGCCTTAACCGGCGGAGGGGAAGGCGGCGACCTGGCCTTCACGGTGTTCCTGCACCTGGCCACGCTGCTGGCGGTCGTCTTCTGCTTCCGCAGAGACGTCTGGGCACTGATACGCGAATTCTTCACCGCGCTGTGGGACATCCTGCGGGGCAAGCCGAATTTTAAAACGCCGGAGCGCCGCTTTCTTCTCATGGTGATCATCGCGACCATCCCGGCGGTGCTGGCCGGCATGCTCATCAAACTGCTGGACCTGGACTGTGTCCTGGAGAACATCTTCGTCGTGGCGGCGATGCTCATCGTCACGGCAATATTCATGTTCCTGATCGACAGGCTCAAGGGCGTATACACCGAGAAGGACGCGCCCTACCGGGTGTCTTTGCTGGTGGGCTGTTTACAGGCTGTAGCGATATTGCCGGGGCTCTC
>Ga0123353_10018797_pt1 | contig 10237 bp, 6 predicted proteins | sample TergutLab28metaG_3_FD_92763 | JGI IMG/M metagenome (GOLD analysis project Ga0123353, IMG submission 92763) | Labiotermes labralis P3 segment gut microbial communities from Petit-Saut dam, French Guiana - Lab288 P3 | ecosystem: Host-associated > Arthropoda: Insects > Digestive system > Gut ...
GCTTTTTACTATACGGACCTTGCAGGGGGTGTTCGTATAGTAAAACGTATAGTAAAAAATTGTAGATTTGATTATACAACATAAATATCTATTGGACAACTGAAAAGAAGAAACCCGCTGTTTCAGCGGGTTTCTGGACTTCCAAGGGCTTCCTTGGACTATGTTTTGGTAGGCGGTACTGGGATTGAACCAGTGACTTCTACCGTGTGAAGGTAGCACTCTCCCGCTGAGTTAACCGCCCATTGATCTTTCCCGTATATCGCAGATGAAGCACATTTTCAAGAAAAAACATGGAAACAGAGGACAGATTTATGTTACCGGCTCATTCTCTTATTTGTTCATGACCAGATCGCCGTACATATCCGTACGACGATTGTTCAGGAGATGATTATAAACATTGAGTCGTTTATTACGGGCCAGCCGAACATCAATATCCACAATACCAATTTCATCCGCTCCAACCGAGGCACGATAGAGAAGATTCCCCTCCGGCCCGGTAATCTGGCTTCGCCCCGTATAGGCCAGATATTTATCTCCTCTGCTCTCGCTTCCCGTTCTGTTTGCCGTGACGGCAAAAACTCTGTTTTCCAGACACCTGACCATCATGCCATCTTGACAGAAAGGCAGAACCAGATTGGCGCAATGACAAATGATATCCGCTCCTCTCAGGGCCAGAAGACGTGCCGATTCCGGGAAAAACCAGTCAAAACAGATCATAATACCCAATTTAACGGGACCAATATCATAAACGGGAAAGGGACGGTCCCCGGGGGTAAACCATAATTTCTCTTCACTGAAAAGATGAATTTTACGGTAGTTACCCAGATATCCCTGGGGGGAAATAATTACCGCGGCATTAAAAAGATCATTACCGGAGCGTTCCACTATTCCGGCCACAATGGTCTGTTCTCTTTCCTCCGCCAGAGCTATCAGGCGTTGTGTTGTTCTGCCATGTGGAATCTCTTCAGCCAGATCCCAAACTTCGTTCCGGGACAGGAATAAATAACCCGTATTAAAACATTCGGGAAGAACAAGAACATCGGCAGTGGATTTGCGTATCAGCGTCTCCGCTGTATCCATGTTACGTTCCACCTGGCCGAAGTAAGGCTCAAACTGAACAAATCCGATTTTCATAGATTTTCTCCATTTTTCCCCTTGACCATAAGATTAAAACAAATCACATCATCTGCCGAAACGCAGCACCATGTCCGTCTTACCCGCATCTTTGCATATTCTTTAAGCACCGTCATTCTTCATATCGTGGTTTCCGCTTATCCCTCCCTTTATGGTACCACCTTTCCTTTCACGGATGCACTACTGATACGAAAAAAGTCCGCTTTCATAAAGAATATGGTGTTTTATTCTGCCATAAATAAACCATCATTATCACAAGGGATCTCCGCCTCGGGAAAAAGTTAAAACCTCTCATATTCCATCATACCACATGTGGTATCACCCTGTTTATAAAGGACATTTCATGTTGACACGATAAGATCATCGTGTTAATTAATTTTCGATTTGTAACTTACATCCTCTTTATCACCTTTGCCAACAAACCTCAAAGGAGGACATTGTGACTTTTCAGGAATTGATCTTCGCCCTGCAACAATACTGGGCTGATCAAGGTTGTATCATCCAGCATCCATACGACTTGGAAGTAGGCGCCGGAACATTCAATCCGGCGACATTTTTGCGCGCCCTAGGACCTGAACCATGGAATGTAGCTTATATCGAGCCATCGCGCCGGCCAACCGATGGCAGGTATGGAGAAAACCCCAATCGGTTGCAGCATTATTACCAATTTCAGGTCATCATGAAACCTTCACCGCCTGATATTCAGGAATTGTATCTGAACTCTTTGCAGAGCTTTGGCATTGATCCCTTGGACCATGACATCCGTTTTGTTGAAGATGACTGGGAATCTCCTACCGTTGGCGCCTGGGGACTTGGCTGGGAAGTATGGCTGGATGGAATGGAAATCACACAGTTTACCTATTTTCAACAAGTGGGCGGCTTTGATCTGAAACCTGTCTGTGTGGAAATTACCTACGGTATTGAACGTATTGCCATGTATATTCAGAACATTGATAACGTGTATGACCTTCAATGGAATGACCACATCACCTACGGTGATGTCCATCATCATGGAGAGGTGGAATGGTCCATCTATAATTTCGAAAAAGCAGATATCGACATGCTTCGGCAGTTATTTGGCATGTACGAAAAGGAGGGAATCAGGGCAGCAGCTGACGGTCTTGTCCTTCCCGCCTATGATTGCTGTCTGAAATGTTCACACACATTCAACCTCCTCAACGCACGAGGGGCAATCAGTGTGGCAGAAAGAACCAGTTATATTGGCCGTGTCAGAAATCTTGCCAAACTCAGTGCGGAAACCTATCTCGCCCAGAGAGAAAAAATGGGTTATCCTCTTTTGAAAAGGGCATAAATTTGTAGAAAGGTTCTGAAAGGATTCACTGATGGGCAAAGAACTTTTGCTGGAAATAGGAACAGAAGAAATACCCGCGGCATTTCTCCCAAAAGCCCTCAGGGACATGAAGGAGATTGCCGACTCCATCCTGACGGAAAATCGCCTGCCCCATGGCGCCGTTCAAACCATGGGAACGCCCCGGCGCTTGTGCCTCGTTGTCGCTGATTTGCATGAAAAGCAGAACGATATGGTTGTCGAAAAACTGGGGCCGGCAAAAAAAGCCGCCTTTACCGTCGATGGACAGTTGACTCCGGCAGCCTTAGGCTTCGCCAAAAGTCAGAACGTGGATCTCACTGAAATTGAAACTGTTACCACGGACAAGGGTGAATATCTTTGTGTTCGCAAGCAATCACCGGGAGCCGTGACCATGGATATCCTACCATCGCTTCTGCACAAGTTGATCACGGAAATCCCTTTTCGTAAATCCATGCGCTGGGCCGATTACGATTTTCGTTTTGCCCGGCCCATTCATTGGATTGTTGCTCTTTTTGGCGGAAAAATCGTCCCTTTCGCTATTGAAGATATTACCAGTGGCAATCATTCCTTCGGCCACCGCTTCATGAGTAACACATCTTTTGCCGTTTCCGGATTTGCCGATTACCTGGAAAAAGCGCGGGCAAAATATGTTATTGTTGATCCGGAAGAAAGAAAAAAAATTATTCTTGAGGAAATACACGCCATTGCCGCAGAGGTGGGAGGTAAACCCATTGTTGATCCCGACCTCCTCGATACGGTTGCCTTCCTAGTCGAATATCCCAATGCTATCCGCGGAAGTTTTTCTGCTGACTATCTGAAGCTTCCCAGGGAGGTGCTGATCACGTCTATGATATCCCACCAGAAATACTTCCCTGTTATTGCGGAAAATAATGATCTTATGGCTCATTTCATTACTATTAATAACACAAAACCGCGCGGCCCTACTCTTGTCCGCCAAGGTAATGAAAAGGTGATTCGCGCTCGATTGTCCGATGCCGACTTCTTTTTCCAGGAAGATCAAAAGACCCGTCTTGATGATCGGATAGAAGATCTGAAAGAGGTCATATTTCACACCAAATTGGGTACGTCTTTCGAAAAGGTGCAACGATTCCACCAACTGGCGCTCTACCTTGCCGATCAGATTAATCCTTCTCTGCGTTCTCTTGTCGGGCGGGCCGCCCTCCTTGCCAAAGCTGATTTGGACACACGTATGGTGGGTGAATTTCCTGAGCTTCAGGGAATTATGGGCCGTGAATATTCCCTCTTGGAAGGAGAGAACCCCATCGTTGCTCAAGCCATTTATGAGCACTATCTTCCCATCGCCGCTGGTGGCGCGCTACCAGAAACGGAACCAGGAGCAATTGTCAGCATCGCCGACAAACTTGATACCATTGTGGGATTCTTCGGTGTAAATGTTGTTCCCTCAGGAACGGCTGATCCCTATGCCCTGAGGCGGCAGGCCATTGGAATCATCAATATTATTCTAAATAAAAAATATAACCTGGAAATAGATCATCTAACGGATGCCAGTTTGCGTATCCTTGCCGAAAAAATCTCTCGTCCGCCAATTGAGGTGAAAAAAGACGTGCTGGATTTTTTCCGGAATCGGTTTGAATATCAAATGGGTTTGCAGGGATTTTCTTACGATGTAATCCACGCTGTTATGGCAACAAATGAGTGGAATCTTTGTCGATGCGGAAAGAAAATAAAAGCAATGGAAGCATTCAAAGCCCATACAGACTTTCTTTCTCTTGCCGCAACATTTAAGCGTGTTGAAAACATTACTAAAGATTTTTCCCAAAAAAGTTCTGTCAACCCCGATTTATTTGAAAGTCAGGCAGAAACAGATCTTTTCTCTTCCTGTATGGCCATAAGTGCCACAATCCTCAACCATATCAAAGAAGAAGGCTTTTCCTCCGCCTTAGCAGAGTTGACAAAATTAAAAGAACCCATTGATTTTTTCTTTGACTCGGTTTTAGTCATGGCTAAAGAAGAAAAAACTAAATATAATCGCTTATCCTTGCTAAAGGAAGTTTCATTATTGTTTCATGGAGTCGCGGATTTTGCATACATTTCCACAGGCAATTGATATATACGTGCTGCATTTTTCTTTGAACTGTATTTTTGTGATCTCGCTTTTTTCTCCTATCATTTTTTGAGGGGCAGGTATGGATTTAGATTTTATCAGCAAACAGATCTCCGAACTGGAAGAAAAACTGCAGATACGCAAGGCACTGCAGGATATTACCAACCATATTCACGCGGCTCACAACCTCAAAGAGATTCTGATTGACCTGAAGGAAGACATCCTGAAACTTTTTGATGCGGAAACTGTGACTATTTACGTTGTCGATCGTCCCCGCAAAGAGATCTATTCCATGTTTCTGGCGGGAAGCCAATTCAGAGAAATTCGCGTCCCCATCAATAACAGCAGTATTGCCGGTTGTGCCGCTAATAAAAAGCAGGTTATTAATATTGCCGATGCTTATAATGCGGAAGAAATTAAAAAAATTGATAAACAACTCGCTTTTGACTCCAGTTGGGACAAAAAATCCGGTTTCACAACAAAACAAATTCTGGCGGCGCCGATTCTGCGGGAAGGCACCATCATGGGCGTCATCCAGATCCTGAACAGGAAAAAGCCGGGACCTTTTTCCGATGAAGAAATCGGCTTTCTGCAGGAGATAGCGGAGGTATTGTCTGTCGCCTTCTATAATCAGGAACGCTTATCGAAAAGAAGGAGAACACGCTTTGACTATTTGATCACTCGCGATATTTTGTCTGAAGATGATCTCGACAGCGCATGGGAAGAGTCAAGAGAACTCAAAGAAACCATGGAAGGGTTCTTGATGACCAAATACAAAATTCCCAAAGCGGATATTGGTCGTTCCTTCGAAGAATTTTACCGTTGCGCTTACGTCCCTTACGATGAAAGGGCACCCATTCCCGTAGATTTACTGAAACCACTGAAAAAGGATTACCTGCGGCGGGAACTCTGGGTGCCCATTGGCAAGGCAGATAATAAAGTCAGGGTCATTGTTGATGATCCCAATAATATTCTCAAACGAGATATGATTGAGACTCTTTTAAAAACAAAGGCCGTTCAATATGATGTGTCTTTTCCCGAAGATATTCTTAAATACATTAATCTTTTCTTTCAAGCCCCTAGAGAGTATTCCTTCGATGACTTGCTGGGCAGGCTGGACGAAGGAGAATTTCATGATGGCGAAGATGATGCTGATATCGTTGATGAGTCCGACAGCATCATTATGCAGCTTGTCAACAAAATCATTAATGATGCCTGTAATCGCAGGACATCTGATATTCATGTCGAACCAAACGCCAGCAAGAAAAATGTTGAAGTCCGTTTTCGCGTTGACGGGGATTGTGCTCTTTACCAGACTCTGCCCTTTAACTACCGGGCTGCCATCGTTTCCCGCATTAAAATTATGGCCAATTTGGACATCACGGTCAAGCGCTTACCCCAGGACGGAAAAATAAAATTCAAACGTTCCAACGGTGAAGAAATAGAACTCCGTACCGCAACCATTCCCACTCAGGGAGGCGTCGAAGACGTGGTGATGAGAATCCTGGCCAAAAGCGAAGTTCTAGACATGGACGGTGTGGGACTTTCTCTGAGAAACTATAAAGAACTGGAGGGTGTTATCGCAAAGCCTTATGGGATGGTTCTTGTTGTCGGTCCCACAGGTTCGGGAAAAACCACCACATTGCACGCGGCTCTTCATCATATTAACACGCCAGAAAAGAAAATATGGACAGCGGAGGATCCCGTTGAAATAAGCCAATACGGGCTACGCCAGGTACAGGTGCAACCGAAAATAGGATTTGATTTTTCCGCAGCGATGCGTTCATTCCTCAGAGCTGACCCTGACGTCATTATGGTTGGAGAAATGCGTGATTTTGAAACTGCTAAAATCGGCGTTGAAGCCTCTCTGACAGGGCATCTGGTTTTTAGCACTCTCCATACGAACAGCGCTCCGGAAACGATTGTACGACTTCTTGATATGGGAATTGATCCTCTTAATTTTGCCGATTCACTTCTGGCTATTGCCGCTCAACGACTGGTGCGTACCCTTTGTAAAAACTGTAAAACATCTTACCGTCCGACACAGAGGGAATACGACGATCTCGTTGAGATTTATGGCGAGAAATACTTCGAAAGGCTAAACAAACCATATAATGATAAATTTGTCCTCTATCAACCTAAGGGGTGCGACATTTGTGATAAAAGCGGCTATAAAGGACGAATGGCTATTCACGAACTGCTCATCAATTCAGATGAGATAAAAAGACACATTCAAAAAAAGGCAACGGTAGAAACCATCAGGGATACAGCCATGGAAGAAGGGATGACTACTTTACTCCAGGATGGTATCATGAAGGCCCTTGACGGGCTGACGGATATTAAACAGGTGCGGCGCGTCTGCATCAAATGAGGCTATCACACAAATCAAACGGGCCCTCTTTTTGCCATTGACACCAATGCTAAATCAGAAAAGGGGCAATTTACTGTATTTGGCAATTTTTACCAGAAAATCGGGAGTAAAGGAAGTACCTACACCTAGACTAGTGGCTACTGGAGCATAGGGTAGTGTAATCGCCGTTTCGGCAAATTACATTGTGCGAAAAAGGGAGAAAATAACAGTGGGAACGATACCGGAAAAGCAGAGATATATTTTCTATCGTGGCGATGGTAATGACACGATTCCTGACAACGATTCCAATGGCCAGCATAATGTACTGATCTTTCCAGGTTATAATCTTGCTGACGTGACACTGTTCCGCAGTGGGGATGCTCTTATTTTCACCTTTACGAAGACTGGTGATTCCGTAAGACTTGACAATCTTTTTAAGGTCGGCATTTCTTATAACATTATAGATGAGGTTCGCTTTGGTAATGAAGAAACGGGCAGGAGCATTTTTGATCTGATCATTGATATTGGTGTTCGCCCAATACTCTATGGATGCTAAAAGGCGTCTGTAATGTTTTTGATCCGATCAGCTTGTTTTTTTATTCCCTTTTATCAGTGGTCTTGGCGGTCATAGCAAGCGTGCTATTCTCCTCTTCCACTCTTCGAGGCGATTCATTCCTTCCAGAGGAGTGATGGCGTTAATGTCCAAGGTATGCAATTCCTGCAGAAGAATGTCCTTCTCATCAGCAAACAAAGACATCTGGGCTTGCTGTCGATTTCCCTTTACTTCCTTCTTCCGCGCAAAACGTGGCTTGCCGGCAACATCCAGCTCACCCGTTTCAATATTCTCCAGAATTTCATTAGCACGCTGAATAACAGTATCATGAACACCAGCGATCTTGGCGACATGAATACCATAACTTCGGTTAGTTCCTCCTGGGATAATCTTTCTCAGAAAGATAACTTGATCATCCTTTTCCTTCACGGCAATCGTATAATTCTGCACACCATTTCTCGTGGCTGTCAGCTCCGTCAACTGATGATAATGAGTTGCAAAGAGGGTTCGGACCCCCGTTTCCTGGAAATCGTGAAGATGTTCCGCAACGGCCCAGGCAATGCTTAATCCATCGAAAGTACTGGTTCCCCGCCCCACCTCATCAAGAATCACTAAACTTCTTGACGTAACATTTTTTAAGATATGCGCAACTTCCGCCATTTCGATCATAAATGTACTTTGTCCCCGGGAAAGGTTATCGGCAGCTCCTATACGGGCAAAAATCTTATCCACCACACCAATATGAGCCTCTGCTGCCGGGACAAAACTACCCATTTGGGCCAGCAGTACAATCAGAGCAATCTGCCGGATATACGTTGATTTTCCCGCCATATTAGGCCCTGTAATAACCAGAAGGCGATTATTTTTGAGGTCGATGGACAGATCATTCGGAACAAATCCTTCCGGCAGAGGCATTCTTTCAATGACAGGATGGCGGCCGTCCGTAATCCGGATCTGATGACCAGCATGAATTACTGGACAGCAGTAGTGATATTTTTCTGCCACTTCCGCCAGGGAAGCCAAAGCATCCACCTCGGCAAGAAAAGTGGCTGTTTTCTGGATACGAACAATGGAGGAGGCAATCTTTTCTCGAACCTCCACAAAGAGTTGATATTCTCGTTCCCGACGGGCATCTTCGGCATTAAGCACTTCATATTCATATTTCTTTAATTCATCATTGATGTAACGCTCCGCATTAACCAACGTCTGTTTCCGCACATAATCTCCAGGAACAAAAGAAGAATTTGCCTTGGAAACTTCAATATAGTAGCCAAATACGTTGTTGAAACCTACCTTCAGGGAATTGATGCCCGTACGTTGCTTTTCCTGTGCCTCCAGGGCTGCAATCCATTGTTTGGCATTTTGCGAGAGAGATATATAACGATCCAGCTTTTCGTCATACCCCTTTTTAATCATTCCTCCTTCACGAAGGCTCATGGGAGGATCGGCAACGATAGCATGATCGATCAATTCATATAGATCTCTCATCTCATCCAAGCCATCGCATATGCGCCTGATAAGATGGGCGTCAACAGGAGCGATTTTCTGTTTTATGCCAGGAATCATTTCCAGAGAGTTTTTGAGGGCAACCAGATCACGGGCATTGGCAATGTTCATCACAACACGACTACCCAAGCGTTCCAGATCATAGATCCGGGCAAGATCCTGGCGAATGTTTTTCCTGAGAAGGTGATCATTTTTAAGGGCGGCAACTGATAGAAGGCGTTCCTGAATCTCCTGAGAATGTACAAGAGGATAGGTCATCCACCATCTCAATTTCCGTCCTCCCATGGAGGTCATTGTTTCATCAATTACGTGAAATAAGGAACCTTTAGCACTACCCTCCGCAAGAGTCGCAAAGATTTCCAAATTACGCCGTCCCACCTCATCCATAATCAGAACGCTATTGCTCTGATACCAATCAATCCTCTTGAGATGCCCTACCTCGCTTTTTTGTGTATCACATATGTACCTCAGTACTGCTCCTGAAGCCCTCAGAATACCTTCTTTTGCGAGTATACCCAATTCCAGCAGATGAGCCTCGGAGAATTGTTTCGTTAACAGTTCCTTTGCCTGCTCCAGATCGAAATATTCTGCGGGGAAATCATTGATACGACAGGAAAACAAATCACCTACCTGCTGGTGGACAGCGTCCCTCAATGACGAATTTTCCAGCAGAATCAGTTCGCGGAATTTCAGCGTCATCAATTCGGACAGAAATTTCTCCAGATCACCGGCTTCGCTGATCCAAAATTCACCGGTTGACAGATCGACAAACGCCGTCCCGTAACAGTTCTTTGTCGCAAAAACAGCCGCCAGAAAATTATTTTCTTTGGGATTTAAATTGCTGTCGTCCATGACCAGACCAGGTGTTACCACCCGAATCACGTCACGTTTCACCACACCTTTCGCTAACTTGGGATCCTCCAACTGCTCACAGATCGCTACTTTGAATCCCTTACTGATCAGTTTGGCAATATAACCGGACGCAGCATGATAAGGAAACCCGCAAAGGGGAATGCTGTCCTCTTTGCCCTTATTACGAGATGTCAGCGTTAATTCCAGCACCTGAGAAATAGTCTGGGCGTCTTCAAAAAACATCTCATAGAAATCACCCATGCGGAAGAGCAGTACCGCATCGGCATACTCTTTTTTGATATCCATGTACTGCTGCATGGCTGGCGTTATGGGAAAAGAGGTGGTCGTCATTCCCATCGGCCTCGTCCATTTTGTTTCAGGTCAATGGTGTCATTACTGTCGCGGGGAGGTGTCTGCCGCCTAACA
>Ga0123353_10018798_pt1 | contig 10236 bp, 5 predicted proteins | sample TergutLab28metaG_3_FD_92763 | JGI IMG/M metagenome (GOLD analysis project Ga0123353, IMG submission 92763) | Labiotermes labralis P3 segment gut microbial communities from Petit-Saut dam, French Guiana - Lab288 P3 | ecosystem: Host-associated > Arthropoda: Insects > Digestive system > Gut ...
CACACACTTATCATGTCTCTTTGTGTTATTGTTCTTTTGCCAATATTATGCATGCTGATATAATGCAGTCAGTTGTCATATTTTTAACATAGTCTGCATTGGCTGTCTTTATGTTCATAATATTTTTGTTTATTATTATTATTATAAAATTTATTCTTGCCTATTAGTTACTAGGTGGCAGTCATCTGGCAAGTCCAGATCTCAACAAGAGATCAAGGCAATTTACCCCAGCACTTTACAAATGTTGTATGCTGTGCTCATTTGTGTGTTGTTCTGTAGCTGTGCAGTTGACAGGTGATCTGGGAGCAACTGAAGATTATGATCTAATCCCTTCTTAATTGCTCATAATGCTCCAACTGTAACTGGCACTTTTTTTGTCTTCAATTTCCACATCCTGCTAACCTTGATCTCCAGGTCTTTGTACTTGCTTAGTATTTCTGTTTATTTTGTGTTAATATTTGAATCATCTAGTATGGCTATACTGATCAGTAGGCAAGTGTTCTACTTTTTGTCATGTAGTACTATATCAGGTCAATTTGCTAGTATTGTTTGATCTGTGCATACTGGCAGGTATCTCATAATTTGTCATACTGTTCAGTGAGCTCAGTTTTTCATGCGGTATGGTTTTGGAAACAGTGGTGTGTGTTGTATTCAATTCAAAAAGGATGTCTCGTTCTCATATGTGTCAAAGTGCATCAACAGTGAGCTGTTATTGAGATTTTGACCCATGATGATGAAATGCCCATCACAACGCACCAGCAATTGGCTTTCTATGTGAAGATACTGTAGACAAAAGTACTTTGTGTTGTTGGATGAGAAAAATTGAGGGATAGTGGTGGAAATATGGACCTGAGCAACCAGCTGCGGCCTGGAAGCCATCACTGCGACTCATTATGTGAATGGGCGAAAAGTTAACAAACATATTAAAAAAAATTCTCAGACAGCCATAGCAGAAAAGTTGAACCTTGGTTTAGTCCATGTTGAAGAGATTACTGCAGTTTTGGCATATAAAAAAGTGCACTGGATGGATGCTGTGTCAACTCGCGCCCTAAAGAAGACAAGACTGGAAGAATGTCACCAATTACTCTCGTTACGAAAGTGAAAGTAATGACTTTCTGTACAGCATTGTTATGGGGGAAGATAGGTGGGTTTATCACAACAACACAGAATTGAAAAGCCATTCACTTGAATATAGTCACCCATTTCTCCCAGAAATAAAAAATGCAAGGCTTAACATTCCACTGGAAAATGCATTCACACAGTTTTCTGGGACTACAAAGGCATCATTCACCACGTGTAAATGGTCAAAGGTACAAGAATCAACTCCGAGACTTATGTGAAGACCCTAAGAGTCTGAAACAACTAATCAGTCATGTTTGACCAGAAAAAAGCTAATGCTGCTTCAATATTACAATGCCAGAACACACACCATTGTTGCTACTTCAGTGGCAATAAACAGCATCGGATTAGAGGTTGTTCCACACCCTCCCGGGTTGTTAGGAGCTCTCAAGAAACATGTCGAAGGAAATCATTTCACATGTGATGACGAAGTTCAAGCTGCTACAGCAAAATGATTTCAAAAACAGCCTGAGAAATTCTATACTGATGGGTTTGAAGAACATGTTCAGCACTGGTGGCATTATATCAAAAGAGAGGGGGACTATGTGGAAATAAGAGGTACAGAAAACAAAGTACACAATCTAAGCTATATTTTGTGTGTCTGTAGTGCCCCGTAGAAAGAATTTTATTTTATTTTTATTTCATTTGATATATTTCATGTATGCTGTTAGTACTGTAATGGGTACATCCCTCAGTCGGACAAACAGGAAGGCCGGATCACGTATCATTCACATAGTGACAGCAAACCAGTTGACACTGCAGAAAACTGTTGCTAGGTGAAAATAGGAAATGCTAACTTAGGCTGAGAAGCGTGGTGTAGTTTCGTAAAGTGGCGGTACAGAATCTTTTCTGAACATTTGGCAGCAACAGCCATGTGGAGGAGTGGTGGAAAAGTAAATTTACAAAATGTGGGCCCTACTGCTAACTGTTGTTATGCTAGGTAAGTGTGATTAAGTTGTTTGGTGCCAAATTAAGGTGTGCAAAATGTTTAGGGGTATATTTGATTTCATTTGGTTGCCTGTATTAAGTTTGTATTCCAAAATGATTGGTTAGGTAATAGAAGGAAGGAAATATGCGGCAGCAGGTCTTTCCTTGTGGTAGTTCCTTGGTAGGAAATTGTAATCCACGTATTAGAGTTGTATCTTTCTACTGTACCTTACACTTTGACTGAGTTACTGTACTTTGTTTAGACAGCATATGTATGTACTATGTTGTAGTGACGTAGAATATATTATATATAAATATATATTCGTAGTGTTGTCCAAAGTGGTGGCAGTGATACACTTCTAAGGTAATGGTGTTGGTGGTAAGGTGGCCACTGTACCCCATTACACTTCATTTCAATTCAATACCATGTATGGGTGTAAAAATACAAATATGGAGGCAATACTTTTGGAATGCCCCTTGTATAATAAGAGAAATAAAATGCCATCAACACAGCTAGTGTATGTTACAGCTTTAATGTGGCAACATGTTTCTACCTCAAAGGGTCATCTTCAGGCTGGTGGTGTGAAATACATAAAGGAAATGTATACAACTATAATTATGTTCATAACTGGGATCTCAATTTTACATTTGTATATGTTGTTCTGTCAGTCAAACTCTATACAATAAAATTAGTGGAACTAAAGTTTAAATTGTTAAATGATTGTTGTAAAATGTTTGTGGATTGTATGGGCTTCATGAATTTATGTCTTGCAGGTTCTGTTTTAAGTTAGGTTGACTGTACGAGTTTGTTTTGCTTCTTGCGATTATTATTGTGCTGTAGCTAATATTTATTGGAGCGTTAACATTAATGTTTAGTCGCTGAAGTTATATTGTACTTACATTTTGGAATGCTGGTTGTAGATATTGGTGTCTGGATGGTACTGGTATTTTATGTGTACTGCCTGTTCAACTGTTCAGAAGACACTAACTGCTAGTAAAGGGTGTGTTTTGATACAACTACATACAGAATTTGACAAGAAATACTGAACTATAAAAAGAAAACTTAAGCACCTATCACATAAGTGATAAACAACAACACATATACATCTTTCTCCCAAGTCATCCACAAGACCAACATTACCTTCAAAGAAGAACAAATGACTCTCCTCTACAAAGGTCTTCAATACACCTTAATCTACAAACCTAAAACCTGGATCAACAATGAAGCAAGCTGAAACTGCAATCAGTTACCTACGAACTCCAGAACAAGAATTTATAAGACATCAGGTCACCAAGAACAAACAGAACTCATATAAAGACTGTAAGATCAGCAAGAAAAAATATCAACATAAAGAAACAATAATTAAAAAAAAATGAATAAAACAAATTTTAAAAAACTAGACACCAACATTACAATCATCACAAAAGCTGATAAAGTAAATACTTTAGTTGTAATATCCTAAAAAAAAATATTACCAAAACAAAGTGCAAGAATTTCTCAATCAACCCTCGATACGGAACATACAAATACAGTCCAAAGAAACATTACAAAGAATATAAGTAGAATGAAAACATTAATACCAAGAAGAAAAATGGAGAAATCATAATCAAAAACCAACTGCTCCATCCATAAGAGAACTGATGAAGTTACACAAGGAACACAATCCCATTAGACCTATTGTTTATTGACAGAATGCAACAGCTTACAAATTACCAAAATTCATTACCAAGGCATTAAAAACACATGCCCCTCTTCCCTATTCTTTTAACATTAAAAATACAATCCAACTATTAAAATACAATAAATTTCACTTGATAATAATCTGGGGTTGGCATCCTTTGATATCAGCAATATATACACCAATGTAAAAATGAAACAGTTCAATTAAATTACAAAAGAAATCCTGATAATCAACAACATTGATACCATGCCTAGTAATGAATCCTAAATTTATATGACATGATATTAAAACAAAATTACTTCTTCAGTGACAAATACTACATAGAAGAGGAGGGCCTCGCCACAGGCACACCACCATCATCCATCCTATGGGTGATTTCATGATGTAAATGAGATCTGCACTCCTCTGGGATTTTACACAGTATACAATGGTAATTCCATCCCTGAACTTTGATATGGAAATACCATTCTATGCTGCACAAAATCCCAGAAGAGGGCAGATCCAGTCATCCATCCTTCCCGAATTTTACCTTCAGTTCGTTGAACACCACAATACAGTCACTATATTAAATTCACATACTGGGTTACTTTAGCTACATGGACAACATACTAATCAACTACAGTGAAGCGTCCACTCACATTAATAACATATTGTCCAAATTTAACAGTATTTCACCAAACTAAATTTTGCATCAGAACTAGGAGTGAATAACAAAATAAACCTCCTCAATATTACTCGTAAATTCAAAAGGCACAACAATTCTATTGAAGCCTCCATTTACCACCAACCACTACTTGTATGATACCAAATAGCTTATGCCATCAAACTAGAGATAAAATATCAGGAATTCAATACTTGGTAAACAGAATGAATGAATACCCTATACACAGAGACAAAAAAAAAAAAAATTACAAACCATCCAAGATATTCTAATAAACAACCAATACCATACGAAAATCATTCACCCAGTATAAAGGAGATGAACCAGAAAAAACAAACAACTGAACAATCAACAGACAATAAGAAACAGGTGCCCTTAACTGTCATAGGCAGTGAAGGGCTTCATATCACAAAACTATTTAAGTAACGCAATACAGGTCCTGCCTACAGAACCAAAACAACATCAGCAAAATTCTAAATACAAACAAAATTCCAAACAGTGGTGTCTACCAACTCAGATGTCCCAGTTGCACACAGAAATATACTTGACAGAAATGTAAACAACTGAAAATCAGTTATCAAGAACACCTACTAGCTGTCAAAAACAATAAAATGCAGTTAAGAATACAAAATCTCCATTGTATTAGTATAATATGACCAAAGACAGATGGCATCGTAGTATCAAAATGTCATACATTTACCACACCCCTTATTAGTAATTAGTGTCTTCCAAACATTTGAACAGGAGATAGATATGAAATACCAGTACCATCCACACGCCAGTATCTTCAACCAACCTTCCGAAATGTAAGTAAGTACAATATAACTTCAACGACTAAAGATTAATGTTAACACTCAAACAAATATTAGCTACAATACAATAATTTTCACAAGGAGCAAAACAAACTTGAAAAATCAACCCTACTTAAAACAAAACCTGCAAGACAATTCCTGAAGCACATGCTGTCCTTCATCTGCTACATCAAGATACGGCAATACAATCCACCAACATTTTAAAATAAACATTTAACTTTTTAAAATATGGTTTTATACTATTTTATACTATTTGACTATGACAGCAACATATATTTTTACAAATCTGTATAACTGAAATTTCAATTATAAACATAATTATAATTGTATACATTTTATTTTATGTATTTTATACCACCAGCCTGAAGATCAACCTGTGAGTCTGAAACATGCTGCCACATTACAGATGTAACATATACAAATGGTGTTGGAAAGCACGTTTTTTTATTACATGTCTGTATGCATAACAAATCCTCTGTTGCATTTCTATAAGAGTCTGACAGTGCTGTATCACATTTGAGATTATTTGCTGCTTGCACTTTGTGCAATGTGTGGTGTTTAAAAAATTAATAAACATGATATTCATTTTTTATTTTTATTGCATTTATTGATCTTAAACCACCAAACAATGGACAAAGTCCAAGAAGCAAATCATCTTAAAAATCTTCGGTCAATTCTAAGACACAATACATAAAATTTATATTGCATTTTGAAGGATTCTGCGACTATGAAAGAAAAACATCACATATATGAAACAGCATAATAAGCTTCAATACAGCATTCAAAGTACTTTGTGTCTTTTGTATGTCCTTAATAAACTGATGGGAATAGAAGTGCAAAGTCTATGAATCAAGGAAAAATTGTCCCTGTGCATGCCATGTGGGGAGTGGAAGTATGGCTCCATTTATTCTCAACCTAATCACTACATGGAGATTAGTGGTAAAGTTCACACCTTGCCTCCCACAAATCCAACCCCTTGTCTGTACCTCAGGGTTATGTGGATTTGTACTCTAATCTACCCTGGGTCACATGGGAGGAGGTAACAGGTGTGGAAGGGATACCCTGTTGAGGGTTACTATGACATATGCTGGCTAATGTGGCTCTGGTCTACCCAAGCCAAGGTGCAAGGTATCGTGCTGAGGGCTGCATGGTACTGGGATAGTGACAGCAGTGTCATAAATGATCCCCTTGAGGAACCAGGTCACACCCCATTTTATGTAGGCCTTCTATTCACATGGAGCTCTGTGGATGGTGACCGTAGTTTTCCCCCATTTAGTGGGAGCACTCCTTAACTTGGGACTCTTTTGACATATAAATAAATGAAAAAACCATTGGCTCTGGAGATGGAGCATCTCTCTCCATACGAACCCTGTTGAGGAACATGCAGGGGGCTCCTTTACCAGGGGCTTTGAGGGAAAGATGAGTTATCAAGGGATGTGTAGAAGAAGGCTCTTGAAACGAGTCTGTCTCTCCATAGGGACCGCACTGGGGAACCTGGGAGGTTGATTGATTGATTGATTGCAGTTGGGTTCAGGACCGAAATTTCACCAGTCCTGATGGACCTAGGCCTTGACTAACGGGCTCTTTGTGCCCCATACCAATTTATGGGAGCCCTGTTACTTTGCTAAAGTTCCAGATGGCCCCCAAGCTTATACACTTAATGTCCTCTGACTCCAAGAAAAAGGAGCCCAGATACACATGTCTGAGTGAGGCCAAAGCCTCATACTCACAAAGAATGTGGGCCGAGGTTTCTGCCTCTGCTCAGCACCTCCTACACAATGGACTGTCCAGCAGTCCTAGTAAGTGAAGATGTCCAGTGAGAAGCCAGTAACGGCCCTGGATTGAATCCTGTTAAAGGACAAAAACCTAGCCCTGTCACCCATACAAAGTCCCGAGATTAGTTCTTGAGCCTGTCTTTGGGTGTCGCCAAGACCTCACCATCAAACCCAATGCTGGTTGATTAACCAATGACTAATCCTTCTTCGTTATGTCCCTGCTGGAGACTCCCAGAGCTGGCTCAGGTCCAAGAAACCCCAGAAAAGAGCCGCCCCTTGCGAGCTCATCGGCGATCTCATTACCTTGTACTCCAGCATGTTTCGAACCTGGGGGGACTGGGTCCTTTTAATAGGAATTTTGAGAGAGTTGAAGGAGGGCTCCGGAAATGGAACATCTCTCTCTGTGGGAGCTCTGTGAGGGGAACCTGAAGGGGGGCTCCTTCACTGGAAATCTGGAAGGATATGTGGAAGAGGGCTCAGGGGATGGGTATCTCTCTCCATGAGGGCCCTGCTGGGCAGCCTGGAAGGGGGCTTGTTTACCGGGGACCTACGTGTTGAAGAAGGCTCTAGAGCTGGGCATCTCTCTCCACAGAGGCCACAATAAGAATGTGGGGGGGTCTGTTTACCAGGAATTCTGAAAAAAAGTTGGAGGAGGGCAAACCCCCCCCCCCCCTCCACCCTTTCTTTAACACATGTGGTGCACACAAAGAGAAATCTTTATTTACAGTACTAAGATAATGTTGAACAGTCTTAAATATACATTTAACACCTCAGTCTTCTGCTTGTGGAATCTCTGACTGATATATGTAACTGACTAATTTTTACAGTTAACGTCTTCCACATGACAACACACTTTCTTTCCATTACAACAAAAATGGCAGATTTGAAATACACACATTCAAGCATGTAACTCAATCATGGCATTACTAATTATCACCACCAAAATAAGATGAGAGTAACAAGATACTTAATCTAACTTCATAAATGCATCAGTTATAAAGAAAACATGTCTTACAACTGAAGGCAGAAGTTATCTTCCAGCCTTTATTATAAATTCCAAGAGCTAATATTTTGAGTGCTAGCACATCATGTGGATTTTATCATCTTGTTACCCAAATTAATCTCAGGTCATTTAAAAATTTAGGCTACTAAGCACTTGTCTTGCCTGCAGAAATTCCAAACTCTACCATGGATATATACTAGAGCTTACTGATTCCAGCCAGGGGTTTATGCCTCTACTCCACACATAAGAATCTTCCATATATGTCAATACAATATTTTCAGTCTGTAAAGGCTGACTTGAGAATATGGCAGCTGTTTTCAACATGGGTCATCGACTAACAGACTACATTTAGTTTCCACCATGATGAAAATACAAAGGGTTTTACAAACTTAAAAAATTATGTTGCCTTCATAGGATCAACATCCTACAGGTCATATATAATATGAATTAGCAACAATGTACAAGCATTTTGTAAATATTTGCTGCAATGCTGTAATCCTCTGTCATTTGCACTATTCCTTGCTCCACGACCTCACAAACATTTCAAAACTTCAAGGCATAAGGCACTCCACAATAATACACATCTGGGTATCCAGTTCAGTATCAATATTTTGCTGCCTTAACCTTGAGTAAGAATGGCATATGACAGCTGTAATATGGTTACAGTTCACACATGCTGTTCTGCCTCTGGAAACACTGCCTTCAGAAGTTCTCGCTTGTTAACTTTTCCCATTGTGTTCTTGGGTAATTTTTCCACCACTTTAAGTACAGTTGGAATTGCATATGGTGCCATGCATTCTTTTGACCATTCTCGAAGTTTAGAAAGAATGATTTCCTTGCCATTTTTTGGAACTACTACTGCTGCCACCTATATGAACAGAAACACAGTATAAGATCTGATATTCACACTGCAGTGAATGCAAAGATTAGAGATTTCTGGAATGTGCTGACTGAAAAACAGATAACATTATATTGGAGGAACATGCTGCCCCCACCTTCAAAAGATGAAGAAGAAGACAGAATGAAAGCCTAAGATGGAAGCTGTAGGTTCCTCTGAATTGCTGACCAAACTAAAACAACCCAAAAGACCAAAATCTGAAAAGGCAAGTAATTTAGATGAAAACTTAATTCTTCTGGGATGTGATGCTGTAATGTTGGGGGAATATTCAATGACAGACTTGAATCTTCAGCAACACCACTGTGAGAACCTCAAATCTCACAAGTAATGGAATTTTGTATCTCCCAGTATGTAAAAGAATAAGTAGTGCTGCATTTCTTAAGTAATTACAACAATCATAACTTGTCATGATACACGATACACTGCCACACTGATCTTCAAATGACATTTGTCTTTTGGGTTTCTGCACTATGTAGGGATTAAATGTTCTGATGTTCTGGAGTAACATACTATCTTCAACTTCAGGGCAAATGAACTAGTTCAAGAGGATGCTGAATGGAGGCAGTATGTTCTTCTGAGATATCAGAACTTGTGGTCAATATATGGTTCAAAAACCTCCTGAACTGCCAATGTCATGACAATGCATTAATCTTGTACATGTAACACATGTTCTCCCCCCCCAGATGGTTAGCTGTATGGTCCAACCAATTCACCCAGTGCATAGGTTATATGGGTCCCAGTGCTGAGCTGGAAGCAGGGTACAAGAAATATCCCAGTCTCTACTCAGAAACTGAACACCAGTTGTCCTGCCTGTAATCAGTCACAATATGAAACAAGTTATCCCAGATCATGACTAATATACGACATTCAGAATGTGACGAAAGTTTGAAATCAAGAATAATATAAAACTGCTTTTTTTTTTGTAACACAGAGATGCATCATCAGAACACAGACATTTCTAAAGTGGCAGCACAACATTTCAGTGCAGGCGCAACTTGGATATTAATGCCTCAACTGCTTATCAAATACTAAATACAATTCTCTGCACATGGATCCTTTATCTGTGAGAAGAAGAGAAATTACAGGTATCAGAAAAAAAGTGCACAATAAAAAACTTAGTAATTTACAGTTACAAAATCATCTCATGACAAATGGATGATGGGATGTGTACAAGATCATCATATGAAGCCAAGATTACCAGTATACATAGCATCATCACTCTGTCATAACTACTGCATGGTTCTAGGAAGTGTGTCATCCCCGTTGTGTGTGTGAAACTAGGAGAAGGTATGTAGTCAAACACAACTTAATCACTGAGGTGTATTTAATGACTGTGATGGAAACAACTACATGTTTCGG
>Ga0123353_10018801_pt1 | contig 10236 bp, 9 predicted proteins | sample TergutLab28metaG_3_FD_92763 | JGI IMG/M metagenome (GOLD analysis project Ga0123353, IMG submission 92763) | Labiotermes labralis P3 segment gut microbial communities from Petit-Saut dam, French Guiana - Lab288 P3 | ecosystem: Host-associated > Arthropoda: Insects > Digestive system > Gut ...
CACATCACCAACAGCCAATCCGCTACATAACACCAACACGCCTCAAGCCAGCACAATACAGCCTATGCAATAACACACCAAGTAGTCGCAAGCTCCTGAAGATGGTTGTATTAACATCCAAAACATGTTGAGCAGTAAATTTACATAATAAAATAAGTGACATCAAGTTGGTCTACCTTTATTCAAAAATGCATAAATGAAGTGTGAAGTCTTTTTGGATGTGACACTGTGTCCTTGGGCTAGTTGCTTCTTACATGTTGAAGGTCTGTGGTACCTTTTTCTTTGGAGATAAGTATTGCTTGACCATGAGGATGAAGGCAGTACAATCCTTGGAAACAATGGGACCTGCTTACCAAACAGCACACTATCACATCCCAGAAGAGTACAAACCTCAGCAGCATTACTGTGGGTAACTCAAATCTCACAAGTGTGTAGATGCTGTTTTTAGGCACATGTACAGAATTACGAGAAGTGACTATTAGCTACATTATGTCTGTTATCCTTCTTTCTGTTTGCATGGAACAACTCGGCTATCACTGGATGAATTTTCATGAAGTTTGATATTTGAGGATTTTTAAAAAATCTATCAAATTCAAGTTTGATTTAATACTTTACTTGAAGACCTATGCGTGTATATGATAATACCTTGCTGAATTCGTCTTGGAATGAGAAATGTCTCAGACAAATTTGTAGAGAAAATCAGCCCCCTCCCCCATTAATGTGGAGAAATATGGTAGTGCAAGGCAATAAAATATGATGCATGCAATTAGCATGCTGGATTACTAAGGCAAGAATACAGACACACACTCATAATATTTAATACCTATTGCTTTTGCACTGTAGTATTGGTTACATAACCGCTCCTCAGTGTTATGTTACATTTACATTGCCTGTCCTGTTATTTGTGGCTGGACAGTGGACGCTGTGCACCATACACATTACTTTACCACCTGTAATTAATATAAAAAGTAAGGTATTTAACAAAGACAGGTATCCGATGTGAATAATTGCAAGTCTCATGTGACTCTGCTTTCAAACAATTTTGTTTTTGTGCTAACATAAATGTTTTGCTTTTAAGGAAATAAACTACCACAAGGCTGCACTGTTTCTAGACACCAGCTACGTTGTGCCAACTGCAACAGGACTTCCAATTAGTTTGAATGCTGTTGGCACAGCTGCAGTAAACTTACAAATGTCAGGCTCCCTTAAAGCTGCTGACTTCTTGAAGACACATGAGTTGGATGTCGAAGGCAAAATACGTCCAAGGTATATATCCCAAGTTCTGATGTTATCTATTTTGAGGCTTTTCAGCTATTTTTATGTATGAATGTACTCATAAATAAGATGTAAATTTATTTTTTTTATATGTCATGAAAATTTCATTATCTGTTCTGTTTATTTCAGTGTTGCTATAGATATTGTTGGTACAATGGGTGTTGATGCCTATTATGCAAGCACTGGCATTAAACTACGAACCAATATGTATTCATCTTCAGCTGTGGAGGGGCAACTAAAAGTTCAAGGCACCAAACTTGTGAGCCTGAATTTCAATCTTCCACAGGATAAAATTGAAATAATAAATGCACGGTAAATAATATAATATGATCTTTTTGTAACAGAATTCAGTGGGTCACAGTATTTGACCTTTCATGTTGGATGGTTTGTTGACTTTGAGTTTGTACAGAAATTTCTTAAGCCATTTGTGATAGTAGTAGTTCAGCATTACATATCTTGCTTCTAAAAGTGGTCATTATTGCAACTGACCCCTAGCACACTTAAGATGATGAGACTTCAGTTCCTGCATAAGTGGAAATTTACATCAGAGGAGAAGGGAAGTGGAAGTGGAACTCAAGTTGAAGTGATCGTGAACAAACTAGTTCCACTGAACTGCAGCCATGCTCTTTTATTTACTGTTAACTTGTACTTTGGCTGGTTTAAAATGTATATTTAATTAAGATAAGGTTTTTAGGTGGTAGAATTTTACACTGATTAAGTTTCCTATCATTTGTCATGATTTATAACAATGCAGGTTTTGAGACTATTACAATGGTGTTGTTGAGAAATCCCATCTATTGGCATACGTTGCGGTGTGACTGGGTATAAGCACTTTAGTTATTAAGTGACACACCAACACATGCCATAAGACATGATTTCTCAAAACACAGTATGTCTAGAAAATTACTTTTGTGCAGTGCTGTAGAAAGTCAGTATAAGGAAGGCTAGAACTCATCTTAAAACATAAAGCTTTATTCAGTATTTTAATAATTTGAAATACAATGTCCTTCACAAATATTGGATAGTAATGCTATCCTGTTAATGCCAACCAAGTAGAATCCCATTGTGTCGAATATGTTATTGAACACACTCAGTTGAATGATAGTCTTTAGTGTAGTTCTTCCACTAGAAGCATGTGCATTAATAACAGAAATTTGACTAATGTGGTCTAAGGACATCATTATTTTTTCAGTTCTGAACTGATAGTTATGCATGGTGATCAAGAGGAGTACCAAGCTGGAATTCAGAAAGGCCGAATAGAGCAGCACATGTGCAGTTGGCAGTCACTTGATCAAGTGTTGGGGTTGAATTTCTGTGCCGATTACCAGTTTCCTCCATGTCAGCTAAACACTAGCAGTCAGTGTATCATTAATGGCCCTGCCAAGCTTGCTGCAAGTCTGCAAAAAGCTGATCCCACAGCAAAGAAGTATGTTCTTGAATATAAGTGGGATACTACTAAGGTAAATACTGCAGTTTTCACATGGGATGGCGGGTAGGATGTCCATACTTAATATTTAAACCAGTTTTGTGAAAACTACTCATTTTGGGCAATCAATGAACATAGGTAATGGGAGTTTAAATAGGCCACCTGCTCCATGTGCTGTCTACATTGGACATGTATTTTCTGTCAGCGGTGATAACAAACTGAGAACACATGGACAGGAAACACAAGTGCTAGGCAGAACAGGGGTAGAATGGAGCAAGCAGAGGGTTGTACCTGCTAGTCAGATGGATGAGAGAGAACATATACTCATTTTTTCCCTAACCATACTAGAGTACTTACTTACTTACTTACTCCATGGAACAGAGTCCTTCTTGAAAAGCAAACTGGTTCTCAGCTAGTCAAGAAATTTCCCATATTCCATGGAACCAGAAGATTCATTACCACGTTTACAAATGCCCGCCACCTTTCCCTATCCTTGTCCAGATCAGTCCAGTCCATGCTCCCCATCCCACTTCCCATAGATCCATCTGAATATTATCCTCCCATCTATGACTGGGCTTTCCAAGTGGTCTCTTTCCTTCAGGTTTCAGTGCCAGATTCCTCTATGCACCTTTCCTCTCCCCAGTACATGCTACATGCCTCGCCCACCTCATTCTTCTTGATTTTATTACCCGAACAATATTTGGTTAGGAATACAGATAATTAAGCACCTTGTTATGTAGTTTTCTTGACTGCCCTATCACCTCCACCCTCCTAGGCCCAAATGTCTGCTCAGCACCCTATTCTCAAACACCCTCAGCCTACATTCCTTGCTCAGTGTGAGCAACCAATTTTCACATCCATACAAAACAGCAGGAAGATTTGTAGTTCTGCATACTATGGTCTTTATATTTTTGGATAGCAAAGTGGAAGACAAAAGAAATCTGTGCTGAATTATAGCCAGAATTCCTGACTTCAATCTGCTCTTAATTTCTTCCTGAATAGAATTTTGATTAGTTCAGGTTGTTCCCAAATATTTGAACTGTTCTACCCTTTCATAGGAACTATTATCAGTCTTTATATTGTGACATTGTCCTTCATTCTGACCTGAAGACATGACTAAATACTAAGTTTTATCAGCGTTTACTTCTAGTCCTGCCGTCTTACTAGCAATTACTAAAGCTTCTGTGTTTTTCTTTATAGTGTGTATGTTTCTTCCCAATCAGTATAAACCGGAAGCTGATGTGTACCATTTAATTTCAAGCCATCTTGGTGTACCTGAACCCTCCTAATGGTATACTATAAGAGGGTTCAGGTAAGCCATACTGTTAGTAAAATCATATATGATGTAAAAAAAGGATTTTCTCATTTAAACCAATTTTGACTCTGTATTTAGTGTATTTCAGCTAGAGTCATTTTCATTCTACTCTTGTACATAGCCTAGTGCACATATCACTAAAGTACTGGTACAAGGGATCAGACATTTAGCTTAATGTAAATTCTGTATGAACCTGTCATTACCTCAACATAGTAAAATCATTAGGGTGTGGTAAATGTTGCTTTCATATTTTGAATGGTCTGACTTGAATATGCATGTGCCTGAAGCAAGCAGAACAGCAGACACGAGCTAGTTCATATGTACTGTGTGATATTGCATGTTGCCAACCAAATAAATAGACAATTTTAATACTTAACACAATTTATGCTTATGAAATTTTAGCTGCATGTTCTGACCGTTATTAGGATTATCATCAGGCTGTATAAAAACTCTTAAAATAAGGGAAAGTGCATTCCAAAATATACACCTCACATTCACAAACTTTCATCAAAATTTTAAACTTAATTATAACGTGTAAGTTACGTTAAGACCGAAAGTTGTCTATTTGTCTGGTGATATCGGATAACACAATGGTATGACAACCATCAGAGTCATCTTGCCAAACTCTGTGTGTTTAGCTTCAGGGGTTTATCCTTGATCCGTATTAAGCGAAGTGTACTGTAAACATATTATTTTCCATTTCAGAGAAAACAGAACCCCATACTTAAGTATTGTACAGTTAGTTCTGCTACAACTTGAATGTTAAATTCTTTTGAGATCTTGCGTTGTAGAAAATAGCATAATAAAATTAGGGTCCGATCAGACAAAAATTTGCCCTGTGATCAACCCATGTATCCAAACAGGAAAAAAAAGGTAAAGTTTTCCTGTTACAGGCCCGGTGTGGCCCACAGGGTGGGTAGAGGTATAGCTTTGCTCTTCCATGACCACGGCACTAGAAGGGGGTGAGTGGTTAGCAGCACGCCCCGGCTGCACTTTACCTGCGGGAAAGACCTGGTACCCATTGTACAGGAGGCTGGGTGGGCCCCAGGGCCGGTCTGGATGGGCATAAAATCTTGTCCCCACCGGTATTCGATCCCAGACCGTCCAGCCCATAGTCATTCGCTATACCGACTGAGCTACCTGGCCCACATATCCAAATAGTGGTCACTGAAATTGCCTAATAGCCAACATATGTATGCACAGTTTGTGCTATACCATCAGCCTTCACCTATTCCACAATCAGCTCATAGCCAATTCATATTAACGAAACATGTTATAGCAGAACTGACTGTATTTTAAGAAATGTAGCATCATGTAGACTGGAAGGGACAAATGTGTAAGTTTTTTCAGCTGTGTGTTGAAATTGCTGAAGATTTGAATTTACAGCATAGATCTCCAACCTGTGGCCTGCCTGGCTGTATTTTGCAGCCCATGGCCACATTTGTAAATTATGTATATAATACAAAAATTACACAATAATTTAGAGGTTTGGCAGGACCAGATTTATGTATAAGCAAGACGAGCTACAGCTTAGGGCCATACATTACAACATTACAAGTTACCTCACAACAACAAAAATTAAATTCATTTATTATAATTATTATTTTAACAACAATTAATAAAAATTTATGTATGTATGCATGTATTGTAGCACTTTGTATGTACCCTTCCACAAGCAGGAAAACTATTAAACCTAAAATTTAGCTGGGGGAGTGGCCTCTTAAATGTTACACCTTAGGGGCCACAACACTCTCAGATCTGAACCAGTGATTATGTATACCATGTACTGTGAATTTCTCATGTGCACCCCACAAACCAGCCAACAATAATGGCTGTGGCCCTATGCCATAAAAAGTTTGGACACCCATGATTTATAACATAGGCTTCAGTTGTATAATTTTATATAATTTTTGTACAGTTTTATAAGATTAAACTACTTATTCTAAGTTGCAATGAGAGAAGTACCAGACAATCAAAATACTGTAGTGTTGCACAACACAAGGTACTGACTACTTATAAATGTAACATTTTCATGCTGATGAACGTTTTGTTTCCTGATGTGAATAATTTTTAATGTGGCTTAATTGTGTCCACTATTACTTAAGAAAGAATATCAGTGTGTCCAAATACCCAGGTTTAATTCTTTACGCTGAACACAAGGTGATTCAAGAGGAAATGTTAGTATTTTGGGAGGTGATAGTATTGGTCATTGTGAGAAAGAAAAGTTTATATGAACAAGTATCTAATCCTGAATGGCTACCGAGATAGAGCTGTTTCAATCTCCGGGCCCAACTCAATTAGATTTTGGTTTGTGAGGGTTGGATGAAGAGTGAAGTTTGCAAAAGAAAAATGGATACATGAGACCAATTGCTGGCTTGCATTTTGAAGTGCTGCTGCCCACATAAAGAAACGTGAAGATAAACTCAGACAAATAACACGTGATCTTCACACATGAGTTGCGAAGTTTATTGAGGTTGATGGTGGGCTTGTCGAACACTGATTGTGAACTGTAACAAATTTATCTCAGTATTTAACCAACTTGATGCACAAAATTTGCTTCATAATAAGTTTTATTTCATGCCTCTGCATGTTTCGACCACATGTGCTCATCATCACACCTATAGGTGTGATGATACCAGAGGCTGTTTAATGCAATTTTGACCTCCTGATGATGAGCACGTGTGCTCGAAACATGTAGAGGCATGAAAAAAACTTATTTTGGAGCAAATTGTGTGCATCAAGTTGGTTAAATACTGAGATAAATATACTGAGATGCACGGCCAGCAAAACATCAAAATTTGTAACAAATTTGTCATTTAAACATAAAATTAAAATTAAAATTAAATTAACAGTAAGTAATTTTTCTCTCTATGTTACCATTTACAGTGTGTTTGTATTGGTAGATTAAGCACCTCTGTCTTAGTAACCATTCAGAATTAGACACATGTTCATATGAACTTTTTTTTGTCACCATGTCCAATACTATCACCTCCCAAAATATTGAACTTTCCTCCTGAATCGCCCTGTATATTAATTATAAGCAATCCTTTGGATTACCTTATCCACTCCACTACACCATCCCTCCTCCCCCACTCCATTCTGCGGAAGGATGTCAGTTCTTTCAGAAGTTATAATTTTCTTCATTCTTACGTTTGTGCTAAATTAATAATTAAATACATAGAGAGATAAATAATTTCCATTGGTCACTTATTTTCAGAAAAATGTGACTACTGTCAGTCTTGTATTTGATACACCTGATTCCAAGTTAAAACGTGAACTCAGTGCAAGGCTTCATCTGGACATGAACAGCCAGAACCTCACGCTTCTTCTGCAGTCAAATAGCTCCAAATTTCAAGCTCATGGTGCGTAGTCATATAATCCTCATGCACTTCAATGTGTCCTGTAGAAGATTCAAGTCTTTTGGGTTGGATGTTATGCGGTGTCAACTGGTACATATTTACCAGTGTGTTGGAGGAGTGTATTTCTTCCATCTTGGACTGATAGACCCTGAAGATAGGGGCACTGTGCTTCTTCAAAACATCAGTAACTATTGACCTGTCAACATGATGTAACATCCCAGAAGACTTATATCTTCATGGACACTACTCTGAAAACATCGAATCTCAAACTGTATTATTATAATTTTCCATTATATTGATTAAGTCATTCATACATTTCTACATTCTTTGAGAAATAAACCACACTGTGCCATCTAGTAATGTATTTTCATAATATGTAAAGGAGTTCATTGTGCATATTTGTAGGCACCAATACACCAAGCTGATTTCATCAATAAGAAGTATAACGGTGTTACAAACAGATATTGTTTGTTGCAGGAACATACAAAAACACTGAAAATGAAAAATACATCCAGGCTAGTCTGTATATTGATGGTAAGAAGCATTTTGATGCAGAACTGGGTTTAAAACTAAAAGATGTGAAATACGGACGCATTTATCAACCCAGGTTATACCTTGCAATTAACAGTGAACGTATTGCAGAGTTGACAGGTTAGTTCTTTTATGTTACATGGTCAGTTAAGTCACGTTGTGGGGCTTTGGTTATAAAAATAATTTTCTTCTATTTAATGATCATGTGGTGTGGATTTATATATTAAAAAAAAATACAACAGCATTAGATTAATATTGAATCTGCTTTCCATCTTAAAATAAGGAAAGTGACCTGTCAGTTGTAAGGTTGCAAGTGAAACCAGGAGCTTCAATATGTACAGATGGCTGTACCACATATTTGCAATATTGTTTGCACTTGACATTGAATACAAAGTGCAATATTTTCAGGTAGATTTGCATGCCAGCATTTTTACTGTCCAGAGTAGGTGTGTTTTATAGCATGCATTGTAAAGAGGTAGAAATAAACAAGCAGAGTTGTGGGCATAATTGGTAAATATTTCTTGTAATGGCAGAATGTTGCTTTTATGCGTTTACATATGTCAGCACTAAGTAGATCATACTTCAGACATGAAAAATATGTGGTCAGTGTGTAGGTGGACCCACAAAATTTGAGTTAAACCTGAAAATTAACATCAATAATACTGAGGCCTCCCATTGGACACAGTTTTGAGCCACTTCCATCTCCCACTCCATCTCACAACCTATCTACCTAATATGTACCTTAATTATATCCCCCAGCTCTTTATCAGTAATCTTAGCATTTACCTTTCAAGGCCACTCCACACCAGTTTTCTGTGTGAATTTATTCTTTTCACCATCTGAGTTTTATATTAGCTGATCTGAGCCTGAACAATATACACATAAAAATTCCATATTATGTAGTACCGCAATTTACCTACTTACTTTATTCATATTAGCTCCTGGTATTTTCCTGGGCGCCCATAATTGATACAATTCTGTAGGATTCTGATGATGGTATGTCACATTTTCTATGAGTCACTACTTGAACTTCGTTAATCACCCTATGTTTAGAATAAAAGTAAAGCAATGTGTCGGTGACAGGATCAGTCTCTATTCTGAAGGTTATTGGAGACATCTGCTCAGATGGACGTAATAGATAAAATTTTTATAAACCTCTTGGCATCCCATTACAGTTTGTGGTGATAACTGAACTGGTTGCCCAGAGGTTTAGAATAGCTTGTCTATCAAATCTACCTAAGTAGTTCTTTCCCTTAATATGTACCTGAAGATGGCAACTGATCTTGTCCCTGAATTATCATTTTATAATCCTTATTTTCAACCCTGGACAGTCCACACACCCCAAGAGTTGATTCCAAAGTCATAATTTGTTCTCTTCACACAAAATAATTCATCGGGTTGATGTCCTCATCTATGTACATTAGTTACTTTTTTCAGGAAGTTTGAAGTGGATTGAAAAGAAAGGTGTTTCACAGTCTGATGTGAATTTAGAATTTCATACAAAGAAAGTGTTGATGAAATTATTTGGCTATGTACGAAAGACTGAAGCGTCGGTGTCTACAAACTTAAAACTGGATTACAAGTTTCCAAAAGAAAAAACAGAAACAGTCAAGATAGAAGCAGAACTGAGCAATCGAACCATTAAAAATCTCTATCATATTAAAGGAAATTTAAAATTAGAATCATCAGCATATTCCCAGTTTAATTTCACTTCATCTATGAATTTTTTTGTAAGTATGATCCTTGTATTTAATTAATCTCTATTTTATTAAAATAAAACTGTAGTTAGTATATTGTTTCATTTATTTCAATTGTCAGTGCATTTTAATCACATTTTAGAACCATGATTGAATGTTGTCTGTGTATGACATAGTTGTGTGACAAAAAATAACCACTAAATTTCTTTTCATGTTGTGTCTACAGAGATCTCATGGTCATATTGACTGTACAGTAGAAATAAATGCTGGGCCCAATTTAAAGGATCTGAGAAATAAACTCACCATTCAGCTGGTGTTTAAATTCCGCAGGAATGTGGAGGGCTACAAGTTCAACACGTTTCTCGCTATTACTAAACCATTAAGTGAAATTAACATAACACTCAGTTTTTTATACCATTTGGTTGGTCCTGCATATAAGGCTGAAGCTAGGATTCAATATGCCACAGGTAAGGATTATGGCTTTACTCATTTATGTCGTAACTGAAGGCCAGACACTCTTAGTACATTGCTCTAACATTCTGAATTTTTTTTTTTTGGACGTTTTGCTGACCGTGCATCTCAGTATATTTATCTTAATAATTAACCAACTTGATGCACAAAATTTTTGTTTTA